>Ga0222718_10004768_pt1 | contig 11184 bp, 9 predicted proteins | sample C33_27DmetaG_FD_165045 | JGI IMG/M metagenome (GOLD analysis project Ga0222718, IMG submission 165045) | Estuarine water microbial communities from San Francisco Bay, California, United States - C33_27D | ecosystem: Environmental > Aquatic > Marine > Unclassified | place: USA: California... | reverse complement strand
TGCTGATCCTGGCCCGGCTTGTTATGGCAAGGGTGGAACTGAACCTGCTGTGACTGATGCCAACGTTGTGCTTGGTCACTTGCCGCCATCGCTTATCGGCGGTGAAATGAAACTGGATGTTAAGGCATCCCGCGCAGCCATTAAGAAGGCTGTCGCCGATCCGCTGAAAATTTCTATCGAAGCCGCCGCTGAAGGCGTCATGAAGATCGTGAATGAGAATATGTTTGGTGCCTTGCGACTGGTGTCAATCGAACAAGGCTACGATCCGCGTGACTTCTCACTCATCGGATTTGGTGGTGCCGGTCCGCTGCATGCCAACGCGCTTGGCAAGTTGACAGGCTCTTGGCCGGTCATCATTCCGCCGGGTCCAGGTGTGTTGTGTGCATATGGTGACGCCACGACGCGTGTACGGAACGAAGCATCACAGACATTTGTGCGTCGTTATTCTGAAACGAATAACAAGGAAGTGCTGAAGATCTTTAACAGCCTCACCAAGACAGCGGCTCAATCGCTGATCAAGGAAGGTATCCCCAAGAAAGAACACCAGATCGTTTGGGAAGTTGATCTTCGGTATACGGGCCAAGGCTTCTCCTTGACCGTGCCGTGCAAAGTCAGCGGCTTTGACAAAAACGGTCTTGTCCAAGCGGCCAAGTCTTTCGATGCCAGCCATACCCGCATGTTCACATTCGCGCTCGATGCAGAGCACGAAATTGTTAACTTGCGCGCTATTGTTATGGGCGATGCACCGAACGTTAAGGCGGTTAAAGCAGGTAAGGGCACGGCCAATGCCAGTGCAGCCGTTATCGAAGACAAGCACACCATTTGGTCCGATGGCAAAAGCCATAAGGCCAAGATTTATGACCGTTCAAAACTCAAGGCTGGAAACAAGATTCCTGGCCCAGCTGTAGTAACGGAGTTTGACTCAACCACAGTCATCTTGGCGGACTGCCAAGGTGAAGTGGATAAGGTCGGTTGTATTCTCATCACTCCCAAGGGTTGGAAGGGCAATAAGGCTAAGCCAAAAGCGAAAGCTAAGAAAAAAGCCGCATCCAAATCCAAGGCGAAGAAGTAGGGCAGAGGTTAGGAGTAAGAATTATGGCTAAAAGCAAAACAACAGCGCAGATTATCCAAACCAACAACAAGCCCTTTAAAAAGGTCAAAGTTGACGCCATTACACTCGACATCGTCGAGAGCGCGCTTAGAAACGCACGCTACGAAATGGACGCCACCGTGTTCCGGACGGCGATGTCACCGGGCATTCGCGAACAGCATGATGCGTTCCCGCTGATTGCTGACCGCAACGGTAAGATGGTGGTTGGGCAGTTTGGATCTTTCATCTCTGGCTTCCTCGAAGGCTATGACGGCACCATCGAAGAAGGCGACGTCTTCTTCACCAACGATCCGTACAAGGTTCAGGGCGCTGTCAGTCACGCCAATGACTGGCTCATCGTGCTGCCGATCTTCTACACTGGACGTCTGGTGGGATGGTCCTGTCACTTCGGTCACATGACCGACAACGGCGGTAAAGTCCCAGGCTCTATGCCCACGGATGCCACGACCATCTTTGAAGAAGGTCTCGTGACCCCGCCGACCAAGCTCTACAAGAAGGGCGTTCTGCAGGAAACCTTGCTTGAGCTCATGCTCAACCAGGTGCGCTTGCCGACGTGGAACCGATCTGACCTCAACGCCATTCTTGCCGCCTGTCGTGTGGCTGAGAAGCGCGTCAAGGAAATGTGTGATCGTTTCGGTGTTGATACTTACGTGTCAGCCACACAAGCGGCGCTTGATCGGAACTTGCGCGCAGTTGGTGGTCTGATTCAGCAGGCCATTGGTGAGGATCCTGTCAGCTTCGAAGATTACATCGATGACGACGGTCGCGGTTATGGTCCGTACAAGATCAAGTGCACCATGTGGCGTGAAGGCAAAAAGGTCATCCTCGATTGGGAGGGCACAGACCCACAAGCGGTTGGCTCGATCAATTTCTACCTGAACGAAAACATGCTCAAGATGTTCTGGGGCGTGTACATGATCATGGTCTTTGACCCGGAAATTCTGTTCAACGACGGGTTCTATGATCTGATTGATGTGCGTATTCCGCAGGGCACGCTGCTAAAGCCGAACTTCCCGGCTGCGCTGTCGTGTCGGACCCACGCTCTGGGCCGTATCTTTGATACCTTTGCGGCTTTGCTCGGCCAGAAGAACCCTGATTTCTTGGCCGCTGCTGGCTTCTCCTCATCTCCTCACTTTATGTACTCGGGTACAGACAGTCGTGGTGAGTGGTATCAGCTCTATCAAATTGGCTTCGGCGGCATCCCCGCTCGCCCACATGGCGACGGACCGGATGGTCACTCCATGTGGCCGAGCTTCACCAACGTGCCGCAGGAATACCTGGAAGCCTACTTCCCACTGCGTATCGAGAAGCATGAGACGGTCGCCGATACCGGTGGTGCCGGATTCTATCGCGGCGGCAACGCCCTTCGCGTGGACTATGGCTTCCTCGAAGACGGTGAAATCTCGATCCACGATGACCGTTGGTTGACATACCCTTGGGGTGTCACGGGCGGCGAGCCTGGCGAGCGGTCGATCAAGGTCATGTATCGCGGTGGCTACGACACTGGAATCGTCGAGTATCACCTGTCGAAGTGTGACAACGTCAAGGTGAAGGCAGGCGATATTCTGGCCTTTATCACTTGGGGTGGTGGCGGGGTCGGCAACCCGCTTGAGCGTCCTGCCGAAACCGTTGGCCTTGAGATTCGCCGTGGCTTGGTCACGCCGGACGGTGCGCTCCGCTACGGTGTTGTCGCCAATAAAGCCGGCAAGGTTGATGAGGCTGCAACCAAGAAGCTGCGCAAGCAGATGCAAGCCAAGCGTCCAAAGAAGACCCCGGTCTTCGATATGGGTCCTGACCTTAAGACCATTCTCGACAACTGTGAGGAAGAAACACATCTGGAAGCGCCTCGACCTCCGATCTTCCAACCAGAGAACGAGTTAAAGCAGGCTGCTGAATAGTCCTGCGGCGACAAAACAGATAAACGCGGGGCGGCCTTTTGGTCGCCCCGTTTTGTTTGGGGTAAGGCGATGATCAACCCAACTGCTGAAAAACTGTTCGACCAAGCGCATCCCTCGGCCCAGCGCAACGTCGGGCCAATCGTCAAGGCGGTGTCCCCGTTGTTACCGGCGTCGGGTCTGGTGCTTGAGGTGGCCTCTGGTGGTGGATATCACTCAGCCGTGTTGGCAGGTGCAAACCCAAATTTGACGTGGCAGCCAACGGACCCTAACCCCGATGCACAAGGCCGTATTGCAAAATCGGTCGCTGATGCCGCGCTCCCAAATCTCAAGACGCCTCTTGAGCTGAATGCTGAGGCTGAAGACTGGCCCGTTGAAACTGCAGCGGCCATGCTCTGTTGCAACATGATCCACATTGCGCCCTGGTCGGCAGCGGAAGGATTATTCGCCGGGGCCGGGCGCGTGTTGTCTGTCGGCGGTGTTTTGTTTCTGTACGGACCGTTCAAGGTCGATGGCCAACATACCGCGCAGTCAAACGAATCCTTTCAAGAGTGGCTGCAGAATCAAGACCCAGCGTGGGGTGTGCGCGATGCAGAAGCAGTCGATGCTTTGGGCGCTCAGGTGGGTTTGGGGCTTGAACACACCATTGAGATGCCTAGTAACAACATGCTGAGGGTGTATCGGCGCAGCGAGTAAGCCCCAAATTTTGCATGTCAATTTTCGGACAGGCGAAAGTTTACAATTTCATTTTTGTTTGAATCCGCAGTATCACTCCACCCGTTATGTTTCTAATCTCCAAGGTGGGTAGTCCGTTATGGCCAATGGCCCAACTAAAGAAGATCTCGTTGTTGCTGCGCGTGCCCTGATCCCAACGCTGCGCGACCGTGCGGGGGAAGCAGAAGATTTATGCCGTCTGCCCGACGCTACAGTTGCTGACCTCAAAGCGGCAGGGCTGCACAAAGTGTATATGCCGCGCCGGTTCGGCGGTTGGGAAATGGATTGGGGCGCTCATATGGAGGTGTCCCGAGAAATTTCCCAAGCCTGCGGCTCGGCAGGGTGGATCACGGGTCTCGTGTTTTCTCACATTATGTGGGTGTCCCGCTTCGCGGCTGACGCGCAGGAAGAATTTTTTGCCGCCAACCCTGACCCTATTCTCGCCACCGGGTCTGCCGGTGGCGGCGGCCTTACGGAAACTGATGACGGATACGAATTGACTGGCCGGTGGGGATTCACCAGTGGTATCGATCATTCTGATGGAGCCATGGTCACGGCCAAGCTTGGCGATGGCCCTATGTTCACCCACTTTGTTTTGCTGCAACCCGATGACTGGGAGAATGAAGGCAATTGGACGGCAGAAGGGTTGCGTGGCACAGGAAGCCACCACATCAAAGTAAGCGGTGCTCGCATTCCTGCCCATCGGGTAATCACGATGCAGGACATGTTGTCGCCCAATCCACCAGGTTCAAAGTTGCACGACAGTTACATCTACAAAGTGCGGCCAGCCGCCTATCAAAAGAGTTGGTTCGCGGGCATTCTCGTTGGTACCGCCATGGGCGCTCTGCAGGAATATGCGGCACTGACCAAAACCCGCAAAGGTGCATTGTTTGGCGAGTCTATTGTTGATCAAGTGCCGGTTCAGGTGCGGGTCGGCGAGGCGGCGGCTGAAATACACGCCGCCAATTTAATCGTCGAAAATTTCTGCAAGCTCTTGCACGACCGTGGATCTACTAGCCAAGACATCATCGGTGAGGATTTGCTTTCGGCAAAGCGCGATATGACGTTCGCGTCACGGCTTTGTGTCAAAGCGGCTGAACGTCTGTCGGGCATGATGGGTGTGTCCGCCCAGACCGGTCGTAACCCGGTGCAACGCCACTTCCGAGATTGCCGGACGGTGACCACTCATATCGAGCTGCAGTGGGACCATTCAATGGCCCCGACCGGCAAGTATTTGTTTGAGGTGCCAACCGGTGACCCGCTAATTGATGGCGCCGAAATGGCAACGGAAGACGGTAACGCCCGTCTAGGGACGCGCGTATAAAGGCGCCCGCTAGACCCGGCCTAACCAATCCATCACGATCTCGTTGAACTGAATTTTCTGTTTTTTGCCCGCGACCACATGGGCAACTTCCAGCAAATCGATTCCTTCCGCGTTGGGAATACCCTCCTGGATGGGGCGGGTCATACGCGGGCTCGTCACCGTATCCATGTGGCTGTGAATCACCAGGCTCGGACATTTAACCTTTGAAAGCTGGTCCGTGACATTGTGGTTCAAGCAGGCGTTTATGAACCGCTCGTGAGCCGTTAGGCGCCCGTTCAGTTCGCGCCAGGGGCCATCAGTACCCAGTAGCCGTTTGTAATTCTCGTTATAGAAGTCAGGCCGGAACGACATCATGCAAACAAAGCGTTGGAAGGCTTGCCATCCCATTTCTTTGTGAACATCGAGAAACAGGCGAATTTGTTCATTGAACAGGGGGTCTGTCGCGTCGGACCATGCACCCATGTTCATCATGGAGCGCACGAGGTCCGGGCGTTTGATGGCCATCACTTGGGCGATGCAGGCGCCCATGCCGACCAGCCCAATCAGATGCGTGCCGCCGGTGTGACCCAGGTGTTCCAGAAGTTGGATGGCGTCATCGGCATACATATCGATGCTCGAATCTTGGGAGAGGTCGTCATCAGAGTCATATAGGCCCCGATAATCGATGATGATGGATTGGTAGCCTTCGCCTAAGCCGCGCGGCAAATGACCATGAGATCCGTGACAAAAAGAGCCCCAGCCTCCTTGGACCAGCACTGGTACGCCCTCACCATGGGTTTCGTAATACATCGTATGGCCGTTAATATCTGCGGTAGGCACGGCGGCGCTCCTCATTTGGTCTGGACAAATATGTGCCTTGCTTAGACGCTCGCCCCGTTTCGCGCAACCTTCGATGTCAGGTGCTAAAACTTCGCTACTGAAATCCAGATAACGATGGCCACCAGAGTCCAGATGCTTTTGACAAAGATCAGCATTTTAGAGCGGCGGCGCGTCAATTCTTCTTCCCGTTCTGGTGTTGAGCCGTTGGCAAAAATATCGGCAATCGCCTTTCGGGTATCCGGCAAATTAATCCGGATGCCGATGCCGCAGGACACGATGATTGCGAAGAGAACCAATTTGACCGCCAGCCAAGTAGCGACGATGGGGCCATCTCCAACCAGCGACCATATTGCGGTTCCGGCAAGAATTGCGGTGACTAAAACTCGCATAGTGATGTCGATGCGCCGGAAGTGCTGCTGGAACGCAATGTGTTTGTCAGGTCGCGTTTCGCCAAGGTTGGGGTGATCCACCCAAAACTGATGCCACAACCCAGCGAGCCAAACGACGCCGACCACCGCAGCGGCCAGGGCCAAGTCTGGACCATACCCACCGGTGAATCCCCAGCCGCCGAGAGCCGTCATGGTAATGCCCAACATCAGCAGGATGACCACGGCAGAGCGTGGTCCCATGTCGAGGAAGCCGCCAAGTTTGCCCATGGCTGCGCGCGTCTCGATAGACAGTGTTGGATTACTTAAGCGAGCCCCGGCGTTATACACGCCCATATCCATGCCCAGCCAAAGGCCAGCCATGATGATGTGGAGAAACTTGAGAATCGTATACGGGTCGAGCAGTAAATCCATAACACTATCGCTGTGGCCAATTACTCGGCAGCTATGCGTCCTTTTGTTTTGTTGAGATGTTCCATGACTGAGGCTGCGTCCATGATGTCGGCGTAGCGTCGTCCAACATCTCGCAAGTTGTCATCATGTGGCCCTTGATCCATGTCGCCACAACAATCATGAGGCACAATGACGCGATAGCCGTATGAGAACGCGTCATTGATGGAGGCGCGTACGCAGCCCGATGTGGTGCAGCCGGTTACGATCACCGTATCTACACAGTTCTTATTGAGGAAATTGGTCAGCGGTGTGCCGAAGAAGATGGACGGCGCATGTTTCCAGAAGTTGAAGTCGTGGTCCGGGTCGTACACACGAGGGTCCATTGCTGTTTGTGGGTCATCGTAGAACCAATCCTCGTATAGGCACCCGATTTTCCAGTACCCCATATCCAGTTTAGACCCCCAGCCCACCCGGCAGCTGGCCACTGGCACATCGTTTTCTCGCGCTACCGATAACAGTTTTGAAGTCTGTTCGACAGCGGCGTGAACATGAGCGGATCCACCCAACGTGTATTTTGGATCGGTGAAGCCCAACTGAAAGTCGACCACGACGACGGCGGGCCGCTCGCCAAACCCGATACTCAACTCGCCATAACTGGCGTCTGCGTACTTTGAGTCTGTCATGGGGTTTCCTCCTGTTGTTGGAGAGTAGCGCTGGTGGCGAGACCTGTCCAAAGAAGAACAGCGCCTAAGGTCTAAATCAAGGGTAATATGTAGAGCCTTCCTGCGGGGCCTCAACCGTAGTGTCAGTGTTCATGGCGGACATCATATCTCGGGCGAAAGACAATTTCAGGTCGATGTCGTCGTCACTCTGGTCTGGGTCGTGATGGAATAGATGCAGCTCTTTGACTTTAGCGGCGGCAGCTATTTCAACAACTCGGCCGACGGGAGAGTGTCCCCAGTGAATCTTTTTGGGGTATTCATCATCAAAGTAGGTGGTGTCGGTGATCAGAATTTCAGAGCCTTTGACGAAATCGATGAGTTTCTTCTCGTACGGTTCGTTCTGAAATCCTGATTCTGCGTATATAACTCATTGTCCGTGACGGAACAGACCGACTTACCGTCAAAGGTGACGCGAAAGCCCACGCAATTTTCTATGTGGGACAACAACATTGTTTCAATCACGATATTGTCGTCGATGGTTATGGTTTCTTCGCCGATATCTTGGAAACTGATCGATGCGCCCATGTCTGTCACAAGAATGGGGAAAAACACGTCGTCCATCTGAGCTGAGATCAGGTCTTCAGTAGTGCGTTCGCCGTGTTTCGCGCCGACGACTTTAAATTTATTCCCCGGCACGCAGAATGGGGCAAAGAATGGAAACTCGTTGATGTGGTCCCAGTGCGGGTGTGAGATGAAAATATGCGCCGACAGCTTGCCGCCGTGGTCTTTCATAATTGAATCTGAGAGGGTCTTGATGCCTGTGCCTGCATCGAAGATCAGCGTGCGCTCATTGGGAAACGTCATCGTGACGCAGGATGTGTTGCCGCCATAGCGCAGGGAATTGTGTCTGGGCACTGGAAGGGTGCCAAGGACACCCCAGTAGTTGACGCTAAAACAGGCGTTAACGATATCGCGAACGCCGGCGGCAAATGTTGCAGGTTTGACACGTTTTATAATATAGCCGTCAGCGCTAGCTTGTTTGGCGCGGCGTTTGTCAAAGTCGTAGGCCTTGCCGGAGACGATCACAACTTTGACCTACTTGAGAGCAGGGTCGTCTTTAATCTGACGGCATAGCTCGATGCCATCCACATCGGGCATCATAATATCCATGAGAACGACATCGAATTGACCAGCGCGGACTTGCGCGATCAGGTCGTTTTCAAAGTCGGCGACTTCGCATTCGAAGCCATCGCTTTTCAGCAACCCACTCGTTACGTCGGATACTGTCTTGTCATCATCAATGATGAATGCGCGCACTGTACTACCCTTATATCCTAATATTTTTTGTTCTGGCGTTATGCATTGGGCCGCACATTTGCATTGAGGCGAAAGAAGTTGGTGGGATCATACTTATTCTTTACTTGAACCAAACGCGCGTGATTGCTGCCGTAGTTTGAATTCACTTGCCCCTGGTCTTCGTCAATCAATTGGTTGACGTAGAATCCACGCGTAAACGGTTCAACATCATTCCAATAGGCGCGGTTCCAGGAAATATTCTCTTCATCCACATCTGTATTGGCCGCATCCCACGTGCTCGTGGAATCGATATTAAAAGATGCGTCACGATGCGCCCAAACGGTGTCTTCGGCGCCAACCCGAGCCGGGGCGCCGTCCATTGGCAGCAATCCAACGCTGAAGCTTCGGCTTGCCATCGGCTCAATCCGTTCAATGACCGTAGTGATGAGGTCGTCGTTAACCTCTCGCAGAAAGCCACCTTTCGCGTAACGCCGTTTTCCAGGTGCATTCACGCCGTCATCGGCGACCTTTTGAATTTTGAGGTACTCAATCGGAATGACTCTATCTGATATGGCATTACCAAAGTCTCGTAGGGGCTTGAGCACGCGATCAACATTTGATGGATCACCAAAGTAATTGCCGCCGATACTGACACCGCCAGTGCCATCTTCCCGCATAGACACACCACCGAGGATAAAGAGGTCCTCGTGGGCGTCATCGCAAAAATCGAAGTACAGTTTCAATGCGTCTTTAGCGACGGACATGGGATATCGCATACCAAAGTTAATTACCATTGGGTTCATGGCGTGCAGCTGGAACTTAAACTTCGTCACAATGCCGAAGTTACCGCCACCACCACGTACTCCCCAATACAGGTCAGGGTTTTCTTTGGCATTGGCTTTGAGCACTTTTCCGTCAGCGGTCACAATTTCAACGCCAAGCACGTTATCGATAGACAAGCCGAAGCGGCGTTGCAGCCGGCCCATACCACCACCCAACGTCAAACCGCCAACACCAGTATGAGATACAACACCCGCCGTGGTCGCTAGACCCAATGGCAACGCTTTACGATCCAGATCCCCGAGTAAGGCGCCGCCTTCGACATACGCTGTCTTGTCGGCGACATTGATGTCGACCCGATTCATGTACGAGAGGTCGATAACCAAACCGCCATCGCAGACACTTTTACCTGACATGCTGTGACCGCCGCAGCGCACCGCAGTCAGTAGGTTGTTAGACCGAGCAAAGTTCACTGCAGCCACTGCGTCATCGACACTTGTGCAGCGAGCGATCAGAGCAGGGCGTCGATCCCAAAACCGATTCCACACTTGTCGGGCGATGTCATAACCGGTGCTGTCCGGCTGCATGAGTATACCGCTCAGGCTGTCTGCGAAATCACGGATGTCTGCTTTATCGAGCGAGATGTCAGCCCCATCCAGATTGATGGCCGGTAAATCGGCCGCCCAAACTTGTTTCAGGGGCAGCGTCGAAACGGCAGCCGCCGCAACGGATTTAAGGAGTGCTCTGCGTTGCATGGTTATCTCAGTAATAGTTTCGAGTCCTGCAGCAGCATAGGCAGCTAAGAGCCCATAAGCCAGGGGCATCACCAGCGAAATTTTGCACAGCAAAACCGCACAGCGAATTTAGAAGGGCGTATTCAGGATTGTGAAAGAGAGGAAGAACAAGACCGACGCCATGCCCGGGTAGGAAGGGTGAGTTAAATCAACATGACGTCGGTCTTATCCAACGGCTTACACTTGATAAAGTATCGCAAGCCGAAGTCGATGGAACGGGCCGAACGGCCCCAAGCTGTCGAGCGCCCCGAACGGCCTGAGCGTCCCCAATAATAATGCCGCGGTTTGACCGCTGTCTCATCGGGTGGAACACTCCACTGATGAGAAAGTATCTAGTCATCGCCTTTGCGGCCGCGCTGATTACGACCAATGCCGGTTCTGAAGAAGTCGAACTGACATTCATGACGGCTTGGAACCGGTCGATTGAATTCGCTCAGGATGTCAACGAGCACTTCGTTGGGCCATTCAATGAGCGGGCGGTAGGTATCGCTCATATTAAGTATTTGGGCGGACCTGAAGTGATCCCCCAACGCCAGATGGTTTACGCGCTACGCCGCGGCGTGGTCGATATGTACTTTGGGGCGGCAACCTACATGCTTGGCCTTGCGCCAGAAGCTGATGCGTTTCTGGCGGCGTCGGTCACGCCCCAACAGGCGCGAGCGAATGGCGGATTTGACGCCATACAGAAGATTTGGGAGGAAAAGCTCAACGCATACTTTCTAGGTTGGCATCAGACCGGTCCGAAGCTTCATATTTTTACAAAAACCGTGCCAGACCTTCGCCCCGACGGGCTTCCCGAACTGACCACGCAGAGAATTCGAACCACGCCAACATATCGCGCTTTTTTGGATTCCGTTGGTACGATCCCGGTCGATATTCCGTCAGGTGAAGTGTATACGGCGCTTGAACGTGGCACCGTTGATGCCATCGCCTGGACATCGACGTCTATGTCTGACCAAGGATTTCAGAATTTTGTCAAATACCGGATCGATCCCGGTGTGTTGGGTTTG
>Ga0222718_10004763_pt1 | contig 11193 bp, 6 predicted proteins | sample C33_27DmetaG_FD_165045 | JGI IMG/M metagenome (GOLD analysis project Ga0222718, IMG submission 165045) | Estuarine water microbial communities from San Francisco Bay, California, United States - C33_27D | ecosystem: Environmental > Aquatic > Marine > Unclassified | place: USA: California... | reverse complement strand
GCTTGATATACTTGTAAATAAAACTCGTGAAGAGATAGCAAGACAGTATGTAACAAAAACAGAATTAAAAGCTGACTTTGATGTCCTTATAAGTAGGATAGATAAATTAGGTGAAAAGCTTGACAAACTCTTTGAAGTCAAGTAAAATATACATGTAGGTATTATAAATGAGTAAAAAGAAAAAAACATATAAGAAAAAATATTATACCGGTGGTAGAGTAGATATGTCTAAAGGTGGTAGAGTAAAAGCTGCTGTAGGTGGTAAGTTTGCTAAAGCTCCTGTAAAGTCTAAAGTACCTCCTATGTCTATAGAGAGAGAAGAAGAGATTAGACCTACTGTACAACCTACAACACCTGTACAGCCTAAACCTACTTTTACTCAAGCCCCAGTAGAACCTAAAAGACCTGATGTTGTTCAGCCTCAAGAAAGATTTATTGAAAATATAGATACTGCTGCAAATAATATAGATACTACATTTAGACAAGCTCCAACAACCGGTAAAGGCTCTGACCAAATGTTTATTGGTAGAGAAGGTGATGTTAGACCTGCTATGTCTGTTACAGATGCGAGAGATACCGGAAGAGGATATGAATTTCCATATAGACCTCCCGGAACTCCACCTTATACACCCCCATATACACCCCCATATACACCACCTGTAACTCCTCCGGTAACTCCACCGGGTGAAACACCTATAACAGGAACTCCAGAACAGTTAGAAGAAGAAAGAGGTAAAAGAGTTATACAGACTGGTAGAACTGCAGAACAGATAGCTGCTGGGCAAATACCAGAAGGAATAGTACCAACTGCAGAAGTTGAACAAATTTCTATGGAAGGTACAGAAGCTCCTACAGTTACTTTAGACCCTACACAACAAGCAGTAGCTACTATGTTAGCTCAAGAAGCTCCAGAGCAAGTAGCTCAAATGGGAGCAGAAGTCGCTAAGACTCCAGAACAAATACAAGCTGCACAAATGGTAGCAGCACAAATTACAGATAAACCTGATGTTCAAGCTGCAATAGGAGAATTATCTCCTGAAGCAATTGCTAAAGTTAATGAAATTAGAGAATTATCAGGACCAGCAGTAGCTGCACAAATATCAGAAAATATTGCAAACGCTGCAAAAGCTGAAAACGTAGAAGGAGTATTATCTGCTGGTGCTTTTGTTCCAGAAGTAACCGGTGTTAATGCTCAAGTATCTGCTACTCCAGATGCTGAAAGACAAGAACGTGAAGCTATTACAGGTGAAGCTGCTAGTGGAGAAGCTGCACAAATTATAGGTCAAGTAGGTTATGAAGCTGCTAAACAAAGAGCAGTAAAAGGAACTGCTGCAAAAGGTGCTGCTGCTACTATGGTTGCACAAACTGCAGATATACCACAAGACATAGCTGCTGCTATTGTAGAAGACCCCGCAACTGTAGAAGCTCAAATAGATAATGAACCTGTAGAAGTTCAAGCTGCTGTTGCTGCTTTACCTACAGAAGCTTTAGTATCTTCACAAATTGAAAGTTTATTAGGTGGTATGGAAGATGGTGAAGTTCCTATGTGGGCTAAACCTGCAGTAGATTCTGTAAATGCTATGTTAGCTCAAAGAGGTATGTCAGCTTCAACCGTTGGTAGAGATAGTTTATTTAATGCTATTATTCAAAGTTCTTTACCAATTGCACAAAGTAATGCACAAGCTTTACAACAAAGAGCAGCTCAAAACTTAAGTAACGAACAACAAGCAAACTTACAACAAGCTACTCAAGAACAACAATTAAGAATGGCTAATCTTGCTAATAGACAAACTGCTGAAAGTCAAACTGCACAGTTTGCTCAACAAATGGGAGTAATGCAAAGTCAGTTTAGACAAGATGCTGTAATGACTTCTGCACAAATGCAACAGCAAATGAGAATGCAAAACTTGCAGAATCAACAACAAGCTGCTGTTATCAATGTTCAAAACCAACAAGCAATGAATGCTCAAAATTTAGGTAATGAACAACAAGTTAATTTAGCAGACTTACAAATAGAAGCACAAGTTGAAGGAGCTAATCAGGCTGCTGAAAACCAAGAACGTCTTACAGAGATGCAAGTTGCAGCAGACTTCTTAGCTAAGAATGCAGCATTTAAACAAGACATGGAAAGAGCTAATCTTTCTAATGAACAGCAAATGAGACTTGCAAACTTGTCAGCTCTTAATCAAGCTGGTTCAGAAAATCTTAGTGCTGCTCAACAGACAGAACTTGCAAATCTTAACAAGCAGATGCAACTCAACATACGTAATGCAGACTTAGCACAACAAATGGGGTTAGCACAGCTTAATGTTGACCAACAAAGAGCTATGCAAAATGCTAGTATTACTGCTAATATGGATATGGCAAACTTTAATGCTGAACAACAAGTTGAGTTAGCTAATAGTAAGTTTATGCAAACAGTAGCACTTACAAATATGAATGCTGAACAACAAGCTATTATGCAAAATGCTACAGCTATGGCTTCAATGGATTTAGCGACAGCAGACCAAAGAACTAAGTTAGCTATAAGTAATGCTCAAAACTTTTTACAGATGGACATGAGTAATCTTAATAATCAGCAACAAGCTAATATGATGAAAGCTCAACAAGAGCAACAAAGATTGTTATCTAATCAGTCTGCAGAGAATGCTGCAAGACAATTTAATGCTGCTAGTGAAAATCAAACTAATCAGTTTATGGCAGGTCTTGAAGCACAAATGAATCAGTTTAATACTGCTCAGTTAAATGCAGCTACACAGTTTAATGTACAATCTCAAAATGCTGCAAATGCTAGAGATGCTAATAGAACTGCAGATATTAATAAAGCTAATGCTGCTATTATGAATCAAGTTAATCAGTTTAATGCTCAATTAGATTTTAATAGAAATCAATGGAATGCTGCTAACGAACAAGCAGTTATCAATTCTAATGTTAATTGGAGAAGACAATCAAACATGGCAGATACTGCAGCACAGAATGCTGTTAATCAGCAAAACGCACAGAACGCTTTTGGTTTAACTTCATCAGCTCAGTCATTCTTATGGCAAGAGTTGAGAGACCAAGCAGATTATGATTTTAGAGCTGCAGATAATTCTGCAAATAGAAAACTACAAGCTATGATAGCTGCTGCTAGTGCAGAAGGTGAAGCTGCTAAAAACTGGTCTAAAAATTTTAGTGGAGCATCAGCGACAATAAACAGTATATTTGGAATAGATTAGGAGGAAATATAAATGGGATTACTTAGTAAACTTTGGAAAGGTATTAAAAAAGTAGGTAAAAAAATTGCTAAAGGTGTTAAAAAAACATTTAAAAAAATAGGTAAAGCTATAGGTAAATTAGGAATAGTAGGGCAAATAGGAATGATGTTTCTTATGCCATATGCCATGGGAGCATTGTCTAGTTTTGCCGGTTCGGCATTAGGTACCGTAGGTCAATGGTCAGCTAATTTATTAAGTAAATCTGGAATAGGTGCTAAAGCTTTAGGTCACACATTAAATGTAATACATAAAGCAGGTACTTTTGCTGGTAAAGTATACACTACAGTCACAGATACTATTGGTAATGCTTTAGATAGAACTACTAACTTTGCAAAGGGTAAAGGCTTTACACTAAGCGAAGGAAGAACTTCTATATTTGCAAAAGGTAACGAAAGGTCTTTATTTTCTACTGAAGGATATCAACTTCCTGAAGCTGCAAATGTTGCAGGTAAAGGTGTTAATTTAACTAAAAGTGTTAGTAAAGATTTAACAAAACAAATAGATGATAAAATAACTGGAGATTTAACGTCTCAAGTAAGTGCAAGAGTAGAAGCAGACTTACAAAACATTATAAATAAACCTTTAGTTGCTCCTGAAACAACATTACCAGAAAGTATTCTTAGTCCTAAAACTGTAGATTTAACATACGACCCTTCTAAAATAGACATGTCTGAATTTACTTCTTCTATGAAAGAGTCATTATCTACTAACATTCCTAGTGTTTCTAAAATAACAGAACCTCCTGTTAGTTTTATGGACAGTGTAAAAAGTATTCCCGGTGCTGTTGTTGATAAAGTTAAATCAGCTCCTAGTGATTTTGTAGAAGGTATAAAAAGTTATGACCCAAGTAAAGCAGCAACACAAACTGTAGATTCTATTATTTATAATAAAGGAATGGAAGCTGCTGGAGTAGATACAACTCCTGATTATGTTGATGAAAGTACACATGTTAATATTCCTGCAATGTATGATATGGCTTCTGTTAATCGTAGTGGTGTATTTAATCAAATAGATTTAACTTTAGCAAAGACAGGTAACTCATGGATGGGTAATAATTTTCAAAGTTCTACATACATGAATAATTTATTTGGTGATGGAAGTTCAGCTTATGATTCTTATATGAATCAATTTGCTATGAATCAGTACACGCCAATGCAAAGAGGAATTGCTCAATCTGCAGGATACAACATTTAGGAGATATAAATGATAGAAGAAGAATATAATCAAGAAGCTGTAGATGCATTTGTAAATACCGGTAGACCTATACCCGGACAGTCTCTTACATCTAATCCAGATGAACCAAGACCGTTTGAAGGTCCTCCAGAGTTTACAAACTTTAAAGAAGCTTTAGATTATACAGTAGTTGAATTATTAGAACCAGAAGCTTATCTTTCTCTTATGGGTGCTGTCGGAGATAATGTACCTATTTTAGATTTAGTAATGCAAATTACCTACGTAGGTTTTAGAGAAGGTAAGTGGAATCCTGATTTAATGTTAATGTTGATTGAACCGTTAATATTTGTTTTAATGAGTTTAGCAGAAAAAGCAGGAATAGAATATAGAATAGATAGTGAAGATGATGACGAAGATGATGATACACTGTTTGAAGAAAGAGCTAAAAACATTGCTGACGTTGCTAAAGAAAAATTACAAAATAGTAATAAAAGCCCTTCAGGTTTAATTAATCAAGAAATACTTCAAAAGATTGAAGAAGCAGAAGTTCCTGAAAGTTTATTAGCTAAAACTGAAGAACCTATAAGTGAAGAAGGGACTGAAAAAGAAGAAGTTGAAGAAGAACAAAGTTTATTAAGTAGAGGATAAAAAATGTCAAGATATGATTTTGAAAGCGATATAACATTTGCTGAACAACAGTTTGATGAAGCTAGAGAACGTGGTAAAAAAACTGGTAAAGCTATATACAGAGAAAAACTTAAAAGAAAACTTGGTGAACAAGCTTTAGGAGCTATAGGTAAAAGTGTGATGACTGGTATTAACACTAGTATTAATAATGCAGCTATGAGATTACATGACCAACAAATTCCTCAAAAAGCACAATATAGTAATTGGAATAGTAGAGGAGAACAACTAAGAGGATACGAAGCACAAAGAATAGCTAATAAAATGACTGAAGAAGAATTTTTAAAACAGTTATACGCTGGTCAAATAAAAACACAGTTAGAAAGTAAGTATGGAAAAGATATTAATTATAATCTTTTAAATGGTTATATTGACTCACAAGCAGAGACATTAGCAGCTAGTGGGGTAGATGAATATAAAACAGCTTTAAAAGCAGCTTTAGAGTTACCAACTTTTAGTTCAGAAGTAGATGCTAATGGAGAAACAAGTTTTGATAAATTTTATAAAAGATATGGTTCTGCTCCAACAACTTTAGGTGGACTTATAACTAAACGTGTATCTAACATGTTTAAAAGAGAAACAGATGAGACAATAGAATTTAAAAATAAAAAAGCTAAAGATAATTTATATGGTACACAATTTTATTCTAAGTATGGAGAGTTTGGAAGTGCTATTGAAGCTTATGATATAGCTACAGGTAGAGGCGGTGTATTACAAACTATTGTTGACCAAGCTAAAAAAGATGGTAAATGGAAAAATACTTTAGATTTAAAAAATGCTAAGATAGACAGAGATATAACTGTAAAAAATGGTAAACTTGTAACTGAAGATTTTTTAATAGTACCTGAAGTAGACCCAGAAACTGGAAATTTACTTGTTAGACCTCAGAATAGATTAAACGTCTCTACTGAAATAATAACTGATAAAGATAGTATTGTTCCTCTCGGAAATATTGAAAACTTAACAGAAGATTTAAGGGCTAGTTTTAGAAACTCTAATGGTGAACTAATTAATCCTCAAGTAGAAATTAGTAAAATATTATTTAAAGATGGAAATGTTCCTACAAGAGAAAACTATGCAGAAGCTTTTCAATTAATAGCAGAAAATCCTTTATGGACTAAACCTGATTTTCAAGATGCTAAAAATAAAGAAGAAGCTTTTGAAAGATATAGAAACAGAAGAATACAGTTTGCTGAAGATAAAAATGGTGTTTCTTTATCAGTAGAAAGTCCTCCTAGAAGCGGTAATTATCTTATAAAACCGGGTAGTAGGTTTACAGATATTGCAAAGGAACAAGGTTTAGATAACGAAAGTTTAATGAAAGATTTTGAGCTATACGGAAACGAAGTAAATGCAGCTTATGGTGACAATACTAATACATCTACTTTAGATGATTTAAAACAACAACCTATAAATGATTTTGTAAAAGATAAAAGTAAAAGAGATTATATTAATAATATATTATCTCCTGATACTTTATTAGGGGAACACGTTTCAAAAGTAATAGAAGATTCTATAGCTGCAGACCCTAGTAAAACAAGAATTAATTTAGGTTTAATTAACTTTAATGATTTTGATGAGACTAATTCTAGTCCTTTTGATATTGATGTACAATTATATTATGATATAAATACTAAAAAATATTATACTAATAAATCATAGGAAATAAACATGTCAACAGTTTTTGGATTTACACCTAAAGAAGCTCCTAGTCCTATGGATTTAGAAGCTACTGCTGAATATAATAGACAACAAGAAGAAGAAAAAGAAAGATTAGAAAAATTAAAAAAGTTAAGAGAAAAATATAATAATCCAACATTAGGAATGGACCAAAAAGAAGCAATGGAATATGTTACTGCTATGGGTTCTACTGATTCTATAAGAGGATTAGGTCAAATATTTGCAAAAGCTACAGGTTGGGATAGTCTTGATAAAAATTTAAAAGAGAAAGATAAAAAGTTACATGCTATATTCCAAAATGAAGAATATGGTGGAAAAGCTTTTGCTGCTTTTTTAGGTAGTGCTATTGCTTTAGACCCAGCTAGTTATGTTCCTGTTGCAGGGTGGGCAAAAAAAGCTAAAGACATTAAAACACTTGGAGAGTTTACAAAGTATGGTGCTAAAAGTAGTGCTATTTTAGGAGGCATATCTTATACTTCAGAAGATATACCCGGATTAATAACTGAAGCCGATGATGGTTTTTTAAAAAAGAAAGCAGAGCAAGTAGGTCTTAGTACTGTTGCTGGTGGTGCTTTAATTGGTACATTAGGTACAGCTTCTAATATTTTTGCTAAAGTTGTAGGTAATGAAGTACCTTTTCCAGTAAGTTCTTTCTGGTCAAAAGAAACAGGTGCTGAAACAACTTCAGGTCAAAAAATTAAAAACAACTTTGAAAACCCTGAAAAAAGAACTCCAAAAATTTTACAAGATTTAAACACCAACTATCAAAAATATGTAGGAGAACCTGCTTGGAAAGCTATTCAAGCAAATCCTGCAGAGTTTTTAGGTGGTTCTACAGGTGCTATTATAGGATACGGTACTTCAGGCTCTGTTATAGATGAAGAGACAAGAACTGTAGATTTAGAAGCTACACAAAAACAAAGACTTACTAGAACAGCTTTGTTTGCAGCTTTAGGTGCTGGTGTACCTTATGCTTTAAAACAAAACGATGCTATAAGAGAAACAGTAGGTAGATTGGTAATTAATGATTATGGGTTAAGTGCTGAAAGAATTGCAGCAAGACAAAATTTTACAATAACTAAAAATTCAATAGCTGATGAGTTTGGAGACTTAACAAGTAGAGTGGCTAATGATTTAGATGTAGAACAAAGAAAATTATTATATGGTTTAATGACAGGAGAGATAAAAACTTTAGATAAAAGTCTTGACCTTCCTGTTAAAAAACAAATAGAATCTTTTAATAAAGAAGGTAGAGCTTTGATTAATAAGTACGCTGAAGAGTTTAGAGATGCAGGAATGTTAGACCCAGAAGTATTTAAAAAAAATATTAATACTTATTTAAGAAGGTCTTATTTAAAACAAAGTAAACTTAAAGATACTGATACTAGAATTTATGAAATTAATAAAGATATACGTGTTATAGGAGATGAGTTTAAACCTCGTGGAATTTTTGATGAAGTAAGTCCTAAAGACTTTAATAAAAAAAATGGAGTCTGGCAACAAGAAGGATGGGAAAAAGTTGATACATTATCAAATGGTAAATTTAAAGTACGTAGAGATTTAACAAAAGAAGAACGAATAGACCTTGAAGAGATTGAGGATGCTGCTTATGCAATAGCAGAAACAGGTAGATTGTTTGCTAACGATATAGCCACTATGAGATTTTTTGATGATTTGTCAAAAGACAGTAGGTATGTATTATCTTCTGAAGATTATTCAAAACTTTCAAACAAAGAAAAAAAGAAATTTACAATAGTTTCAAAAGATACTATAAAAGATACTGATGTTCAAAAGTTTGGTAAAATATCTGGTAAATATGTAGATAAAAGTGTTTTTAAAGATGTAGAACATATTTTTAAAATAGGAACTCAAGAGGATTTTTATAGACAACAAGGTATAAAACAAGCTATACAATTACAACAACTTTGGAAGAAGATGAAAACTTCTTACAATCCCGGTACTCACGTAGCTAATACAATGTCTAACATAATGTTATTAGATGTTGCAGCAGGTACAGATTTTAAATACGTTATAAAAGCCATAAAAGAAATGAGGAAAGGTAACGATTCTAAAATTTATAGACAGGCTAAAGTTGATGGTTTTATGGATAGTAATTTAGTATCTAAAGAATTGAACGAATATGGTTCTCAAATTGAAAGAAACTTAGTAGAGCTTCAAGGAAATTTAGGACATGTAGAATCTGGAATATGGGGTTATACTAAGAACGCCCTTAAATATGTTAAAAAACAAACTGCAGAAAGGGCAGAAAAACTTTACAGTCTTGAAGATTCGGTATTTAGAATGGCTGTTTATATGGACAGACTTGATAAAGGAGCTTCAAGAGTAGATGCTACACTAGACGCTAGGAAATTATTTGTTGATTATGATATAAATGCTCCATTAATTAAAGGTTTAAAAAATACAGCAGTTCCGTTTATTAGTTATACGTACAGAATAGTTCCTATATTAGCAGAGGCTGCTGTAAAAAATCCTATTAAATATGCTAAGTGGGCTGGTATAGCTTGGGCTGCAGATGAGATAGGTAAAGAAGCAACAGATGATACTGGTGAAGTTAATAAATTAACTATGCAAAAATATAATAACCAGAAAATGTTTGGCTTACCTTTCATGCCAAGTACAAATATAAGATTACCTTTTAACGATGAAAGAGGTCAAGCTATGTATATTAATATGGCAAGATGGGTTCCGGGAGGAGATATTTTTGAGCAAAAAAGTGGAGAAGGTTCTCAATTACCTTTTCTTCCTCAACCCTTACAACCCGGTGGTCTCTATGTAGATGCTTGGACAAACTTTTATAATAAGATAGACCCTTTTACTGGTAAAAAAATTGAAGGAAATACATTAACTCATTTTTTAAAAAGACAACCGCCTAATATTCCTTTCTTATCTATTCCTTATGTAGGAGATACTTTTGCTACTGAAAAAATAAAAAAAGCTTCTAGAGCAGACACTACATCTTTAACTAATAAATTAGTATATCAGTATGGTGAACAGTTTGGTACTGCACCATCTCCATACTCTCCACAAATGTCTCCTTGGGTAGCTATTGCTCAAGGTTTAGGTATTAAATTAAATCCTCAAGATAAAGAAATTAATAAAGCTGCAAAAGCAAATGAGTTTAACAGACAGTATAATCAAATAAACAGTGAAATAAATAAAGCTTATATAGATTGGACAAGTCAAAAAATATCTTTTGAAGAGTATGAAAAAATAGAAAAAAATAATACGGAAGAAATAATAAAAATAAGTGCAGAGTATGATTTATTAACAGAAAAAATTAGTGTTGCTGAATCCAAAGAAACTCAAACTGATTATATTAAAAAATATTATCCTTTTTATGGAAGACTTGATAAGTTTAAAGGTGGTGAAGTAGACGTACCTTATACAAAAGATAAACCTGAAAATAGAGTTGACCCTTTTACAGGACAACCTTACTCAGCACAGATGGAGGAATTAGGATTAGATGTTTTTCAAGAGGAATAATAAAATGGATATAGAACTTTGCAAAGCTGAAATAAAGAGACACGAAGGCGAAGTGTTAGAAATTTATATAGATAGTCTAGGTTATAAAACTCTAGGAGTTGGACACCTTTGCCAACCTAATGACCCTGAATATAACTGGGAAGTTGGCACACCTGTCACACAAGAAGTTGTAGATATGTACTATGAGGATGACTTTGAAAAGCACTACAAGGAAGCTATACATGTCTTTGGTAGCGAGGAAGACTTTGAAAAGTTACCAGAAGTTATACAAAGAGTGTTAGTAAACATGTGTTTTAATCTAGGAGGTTCAAGACTTTCAAAGTTTCTTAACATGTTGAAAGCTTGTAGAGAACATGATTGGGCGAAGATGGCTGCAGAAATGGAAGATAGTCGTTGGTTTAAACAGGTAGGTAGAAGAAGTATTGAATTACAAAAAATGGTATTAGGAGCCTGAAATGAAGAACGTATTAAAGAACATAGTTGGAGCTGTTGCACCTACATTAGGTACTGCCTTGGGTGGACCAATGGGAGGAATGGCAGCAAACATGATAGCTGATGTATTGGGAGTACCTAATACACCTAAAGCTATAGAGAAAGCTGTAGCAGAAGCTACCCCTGAACAAATGTTAGAACTTAAAAAAGCTGAACAAGCTTTTGAAGTTCAGATGAAAGAGTTAGAAGTAGATGTGTTTAAGTTAGAAACACAAGATGCTCAAGATGCTAGAAAGAACTTTAGTAAAGATTGGACTGCACGTATTATGGGTATAGCTACCGTAGGTGGATTCTTAGGATATATATTCTTAGTTACACTACAACCACCAGAGCAGAACTCTGAAGCTCTTATAAACTTAGTACTAGGTTATCTTGGTGGTTTAGCAAGTGCTGTTATATCTTT
>Ga0222718_10004759_pt1 | contig 11197 bp, 13 predicted proteins | sample C33_27DmetaG_FD_165045 | JGI IMG/M metagenome (GOLD analysis project Ga0222718, IMG submission 165045) | Estuarine water microbial communities from San Francisco Bay, California, United States - C33_27D | ecosystem: Environmental > Aquatic > Marine > Unclassified | place: USA: California... | reverse complement strand
ACAAGTGGTAATATAAAAGGAGGAGGTTATGGCTGTTCAGTAGGACCCATAACTATATCACCATGATTAAAAAATTAATTAATTGGATTAAAAATATATTTACACCTGAAAAACAGGACCCTCATCTCACACTTTATGAAGAAGTAAGAACAGACAAACAAGAAAAGATACGTAGAAAACATGGGGGATTAGAGTAATGGCTTACACTTTAGCAAATCTACAAGATGATATTAGAAACTATACGGAGGTTGATGACTCTGTGTTATCAAATACTATTTTAGATACTGTAATTAAAAACGCTGAAAATAGGATTTATAGAGAAGCGGATTCTGATGATAATAGATTTTATGCTACATCAAACTTAGCAGCTGGAAGTAGATATGTAACCATACCTTCTGATCTAAGATTTATTCGATATGTTCAATTAACAGATGCCTCTGGTAATCAAACTTTTTTAGAAAAAAAAGATACTTCATATATGGCAACTTTTTATGACACACCTGGAACGGCTTCAGGTATACCTAAGTATTATGCTAACTGGGATGCTAATTATTGGGTAGTAGCACCTACACCAAATAGCACTAATTTAATAACTTTAGCATATACAAAACAACCAGATAGTATTACAACAACAACTGGAGCCTCTCCACCAAGTACTAATGGTACTTATACATCAAATAAATATCAAGATTTACTTTTGTATGCATGTCTGGTAGAAGCATATGGTTACTTGAAAGGTCCTGCAGATATGTTACAATACTACGAAGGATCTTTTAAAAGAGCTTTACAATCGTACGCGATCGAACAACAAGGTCGTAGACGCCGAGACGAATATCAAGATGGTGTTATTCGTACTCCTCTTAAATCACCATCACCCTAAAATAATTAAGGAGACAAATAAATGGCAAATATAGTACCTGACTCTTTTAAAACAGACCTACTTGGTGGTGTGTTTGATTTTGATTCTGGTGGATCAAGTTTCAAATTAGCACTTTACACATCATTAGCTGGTTTCAGTACTTCTACAACTGCTTATACAACTACTAATGAAGTTTCTTCATCTGGTACAAACTATACAGCAGGTGGAAACGCTTTAACTAACAATGGTGTAGCAGTAGCAAGTAATGTCGGCTATGTTGACTTTGCAGACTTAACTTTCAGTTCTGTAACTTTAACATCAGTGGGCGCTCTGATTTATAAAGATAGTTCTAATGAAGCTGTATTAGTTTTAGATTTCGGCGGATCAAAAACTGCAACTAACGGAGATTTCGTTATTCAGTTCCCTGCTGCAACTTCTTCTGATGCAATTATTAGACTTGGCGACGCGTAATAAAATTTGGAGTAGTGAATGGCTTTAGTAATTAACGATAGAGTTAAAGAAACAAGTACAACTACAGGTACAGGAACGTTTTCACTGGCCGGTGCTGAAACTGGTTTTGAAACTTTTGTATCTGGAGTTGGCGATACGAATACAACTTACTATGCAATTTCTCATGACGGAACAAACGAATGGGAAGTAGGAGTAGGAACTGTAACGGACGCAGCAACTGACACTTTATCAAGAGACACAATTATATCTTCATCGAATTCCGATGCAGCAGTGAACTTTACTGCAGGTGGAAAAACTGTCTTCTGTACACTTCCAGCTAAAAAAACTATTTCGCCAGTCATGGACGCAACAACATTTGTCGTAACACATAATTCAACTTTATCTGAAGATCAAACTTTAGATTCTGGAGTACTAGCGGGTCCTGTTACGATCACAGGTACACAAACTATAACAGGGACATTGGTAATTTTATAATGAGTCAAGTAGAAGTAGATAAAATAATTCCACAATCAGGTACAACATTAACTGTTGGTGATTCTGGTGACACGATTACTGTTGCATCAGGAGCAACTTTAAGTTCTGCTGCAAACGTTACTATTACAGGAAACCTAGATGTAGATGGTGGCACCATCAAACTAAATGGTAATTATCCTAATGGTACTAATAACGTAGCTTTAGGAAATCTTGCTTTAGATGATGGTAGTTTAAGTGGTATTAATAATGTTGCTATTGGAACATCTGCATTAACTAATAACACATCAGGCTCATCTAATACAGCAGTTGGCAGACATTCTTTACAAGCTAACACAACAGCTTCACAAAATTCATCATTTGGTTTTCTTGCACTTTGTTCTAATACAACAGGTGCTAATAATACAGGAATTGGTTATTTAGCACTTTGCTCTAATACGACAACTGGTAATAATACAGCAGTAGGTAGTAATGCTTTATTGAACACCACAGCCTCAAATAATACAGCAGTAGGTTATGTATCACTTTCTAATAACACAACAGGTAGTGTAAATACAGCAGTTGGAGTAGCTTCTTTATTATCTAATACGACAGGTATATATAATAATGCTATAGGTTATCATGCGTTGTGTTCTAACACAACAGGTCAAAGAAATGATTCAATGGGTTATGAATCTTTATGCTCTAACACAACAGGTGAAAGAAATGTTGGAATTGGTTGGCGTTCTCTTTGTAGTAATTCTACAGCTAGTGATAACACAGCAGTAGGTTATCAATCCTTAACTGCTAATACAACAGGAACACAGAATGTGGCAGTAGGTAGACAGGCTTTATTTTCTAACACAACAACTAACAATAACACAGCTTTAGGCTATCAATCTTTATGTGCCAACACTACAGGTAATAATAATACAGCAGTTGGTTATCAATCTTTATTTTGTAATACGACAGTTAATATTAACACAGCAGTAGGTTTCTATTCTTTAAGAAACAACACAACAGGTGGCAATAACACTGCATTGGGTAGTTGTGCTTTATATAGTAATACAACAGCTAATGAAAACACAGCAGTTGGTTTGTTTTCACTAAGAGATAATACAACAGGTACTATAAATACAGCAGTAGGTACATCATCTTTATGTGCTAACTCAACAGGTAATTGTAATACTGCTATAGGTCAATCTTCTTTAAGAAATAATACAACAGCAAATAATAATACAGCAGTTGGTTATCGTTCTTTATTTTGTAATACTACAGGTGCTCAAAATACAGCAGTAGGTACAGACAGTTTAAGAAGTAACACAACAGCTAATTATAATACAACAATTGGCGATAATTCACTTGAGTTAAATACTACAGGAACTTTTAATTCAGCATTAGGAACTTTTACACTTCAAGATAATACAACAGGTTCTTCAAATACTGGATTAGGTTATGCTTCACTTAATTCTAATACGACAGGTTTTGATAATACAGGAGTTGGTAGAGATTCTTTAACAACAAATACTACAGGTTTTCAAAACACAGCAATTGCTAGAAATGCCATGAAATTTAACACCACAGGCTGTAATAATGTTGCTGTAGGATTAAATTCACTTTGCTCTAACACAACAGCAAATAATAATACAGCATTAGGTTTAGATGCTTCAAGAAGTAACACGACAGGAACACAAAATACTGCATTAGGTAGTTCTGCTTTACTTAATAACACAACAGCTTCAGATAACACAGCAGTAGGTTTTGAATCTTTATGCTCTAATACGACAGGGTCAATAAATACAGCAGTTGGACATGGTGCTTTATATTCTAATACGACAGGTATTAGAAGTGTTGCAATGGGTTATTTTGCTTTAGGAACTGCTACAGAAGGTGATTATAATGTTGGAATAGGTTATGGTACTGGTAATGATGTTACAACTGGAGATAATAATCTTCTTTTAGGAAATGGTGCTGGTAGAGCAGCGTCTCCATCAGGAGCAATTACAACAGGAAGTAATAATGTAGTTCTTGGAGATAACAGTATTACAGATTTATATTGTGCAGATACAACAATTTCATCATCTGACCAAAGAGATAAAACTGACATAACTGATTTTACACATGGTTTAGATTTTGTAACAAAACTAAATCCTAAAACTTATGTTTGGGATAAAAGAAGTTGGTATGTAACAGATGACAATCAAAGCATATTAGATGTAACACCAGATGGAACTCACAAAAAAGACAGAGTTAATATTGGTTTTATGGCACAAGATGTCTTAGCTTTAGAAAATGAAATTGGTTATGGAAACAGTAAAAAGGATATGTTGTTTGTAAGTATCAATGAAGACCAAACAGCTTATGGTTTAAAATATGAAAGATTAGTCCCTGTATTAGTCAATGCAATAAAAGAATTAAATAATAAAATAGAAGAATTGGAGGCTAAATTAAATGGCTAGTATTATTAAAGTAGACAACATTCAAGACCAAGCAGGTAATAACATCATCAATGAATCTGGTGGCACGATTACTATTGGTGTTGCAGGAAACACGGTTTCTTTTGCATCGAATGTAAGTTTCAGTTCTTTAACGATTGCAGGAAACCTGTCTGTAGATTCAGGTACAATCAAACTAGATGGTAACTATCCTGTTGGTACTAATAACGTTGCATTAGGAGATGGTGCTTTAAGTGATGGTAGTTTAAGTGGTGGAAGTAATACAGCTATTGGAAGACAATCACTAAACGCAAACACAACTGGCTCAAATAATACATCTTTGGGTAATAATTCTTTACTTGTAAACACTACAGGTGTTGAGAACACATCTGTTGGAACTGGTGCTTTAACATCAAATATAAGTGGTGGTTACAATGTTGGAGTTGGAAGAAATGCTTTAGCAAACAACACCACAGCAAATAATAATACAGCAGTAGGTTATCAATCTTTATTATCTAATACGACAGCATCAAGCAATGCCGCAGTAGGTTTCTATTCACTTTGTTCTAATACGACAGGTAATTTAAACACAGCAATTGGTACAAGTGCTTTAAAATCCAACACAACAGCTAACAACAACACAGCAATTGGTGGAAATTCACTTTGTACTAATACTACAGGTAATGCTAACACAGCATTAGGTGGTTCTGCACTCTTAGCTAACACCACAGCAGAAAACAATACAGCAATTGGATTTAGAGCTTTATGTTCTACTCAAACAGGATTTGACAACACAGCTATAGGAAGAAATGCATTATCAAGTAACACAGCTTCAGGCAATACATCATTAGGTGCTTTCTCACTTAATGCAAACACCACAGCATCTAACAATACAGCAGTAGGTTATTTAGCTTTATGTACAAATATAACTGGATCAGATAACGTAGCTGTAGGAAAAGATGCTTTGTTAGCAAATACAGCTTCCAATAACGTAGCAGTTGGTGTTGATGCCTTAACAGCTAACACATCAGGAGATTGTAACGTTGCTGTGGGTAAAAGCAATTCAGATTCTATTACAACAGGTTGTGCAAATACATCTATTGGAGGTCAATCATTTAATACAGCTACAACATCAGATTTTTCTGTAGCAGTTGGTTTTAGATCACTTGCTTCAACTACAACAGCAGATAATAATACAGCAGTAGGTGCTTGTTCTTTATATGCTAATACGACAGGAACAGAAAACACAGCAGTTGGTAAAGGTTCTTTAATATCTAACACAACAGGTTTACTAAACACAGCAGTTGGTGCTTGTTCTTTAGAAGCAAATACAACAGGATTCCGAAATACAGCAATTGGTCATAGAGCATTAAAAGATAACACAGATGGTACTTGTAATACAGCATTAGGTTTTAATTCTTTAGGAACAAATACTACAGGCGACCAAAATGTAGCAATAGGAGTAGAGGCTTTATCTCTTGCCACAACAGCTTCCAACAACGTAGCAGTTGGTTTTCAATCTTTAAAACTTAACACAACAGGCTCTGGTCTTACTGCTGTAGGTAGTTTTACTTTAGATGAAAACACAACAGGTATTTATAATAGTGCATTTGGGTCTGGTGTTTTAAACAAAAATACTACAGGTGCAGGTAATACATCAGTAGGTTATAATTCTTCATGTTTTAACACTACAGGAACTTGTAACACAGCAGTTGGTTGTGAGGCATTAAAATGCAACACTACAGGTTATCAAAATTCAGCTGTAGGTGAATTTGCATTAGGAAAAAATACAACAGGATATCGTAATAATGCTTTTGGTTCAGGTGCATTAAGTTCTGTTACTACAGGTGCAGGTAATATTGCAATTGGTAAGGATGCTGGTGCTCAAGGTGCTATGATTGACATTATAACAGAAGATAATAGAGCTGTTTTTGGTCACGCTGGTATAACTAATGCTTATGTTAAAGTTGCTTTTACAGTAACATCAGACCAAAGAGATAAAACAAACTTAGGTACAGTTCCACATGGTTTAGATTTTGTCAATCAACTAAATCCTGTTTCATTTCAATTTAAAAAATCAAGAGAGAATGACACTCCAACAGGAGATGTAAGATATGGTTTTTTAGCACAAGATATACTTGCACTTGAGGGAGATAACCCTGTAATTATTGATACTGAATTTGAAGATGCTTTAAAATACAAGGGTGAACATTTAGTCCCTGTATTAGTCAATGCAATTAAAGAATTAAAAACTCAAAACGAAGACTTGAAATCTAGAATAGAAGTGTTAGAAAGTAAATAATTTAATCGAAAGGAATACAAATGCTTAATACGTACGTCGTAGAAGGTGGTGTTGGTAAATGTACCGCGTTCACTGCTTTACTACCTAAACTAAGAAAAAAATCGGAAGTACAAATTTATACTCCGTACATCGATTGCTTTGCAGGCAATCCTGATGTTAAACTTGCATTGGAGCAAACGCTACCCCTACAAGATCCAAGAATAATGGCGTCTGATAATATCTATTACTGTGAGCCGTATAAATCTAATTTTCAATTTGGAAAACAACATATCATTGAAAGTTATTGTAAGCATCACGGTGTTGAATATGATAAATCAATGAGACCAAAACTTTATACCGAGCAACATAAAGAGTCTACTGATAAATGGTTAAAAGATAATAAGATTGATAAATATATTTTAATTCAATTTTCTGGTGGTCAACCAAGAGCTGGTTTTGATGTAAATAATCAATATCAAAACATCAATCCAAATAGAAACTATCAACCGTTCTTGGCTCAACAAGTGGTTAATATGTTACTAGAAGAATATAAAGACACAACTATTATCAATTGTGTTTTACCGAATGAACCACATTATCAAGGTACAATTAGATGTGACTTACACTGGGCCCAGATCCATGAGCTATTGAAAAATGCACAAGGATTTGTTAGTATCGATAGTTGTTTACAGCATTTCTCAGCATCCACTGGGACACCAGGAGTTGTGATTTGGGGATCAACTAGATGGACCCAATTCGGATATTCTCACAATAAAAACTTACATTTTCACATGGGAAATAAGTGGGATGAATCAAAATTTATTGATAGCGATCCAAGGAACAATATGGTAGAACCTCAATTAGTTATTGATAAATTCAAGAAACTTGATAAAAATATACCTGTTGCCTGCGCAACAGAATAATTAGGAGGATAACTTATGTCAGACGAAGCAAGAACAGCAGAACAATTAGCTCAAGACTATACAGCAATGGGTCACTCTGTAGATTTAATCAATGGTGTCATTGATGGATCACAAATGGCAGATGAGTCAGCTGAAGATAGACAGGGCGCTGTTGACAGAAATGTTGAACACTTAGAACTTATGGTTGCTAAAAGCGACTGGGGAAGTGAAGACATGACTGCAGCAAATTCTGCGATCACAGCTGGTAAAGCATACACAGCTAGTTAAGGAGTACAATGATAACTGTAAACGATAAGAACTACGACGAAACTAAACTTTCGGACGAGGGTAAAGTTGCTTTACAAAATATCCAAGTGCTGAATCAAGACCAATCACAGTTGAAAATAAAATTTCAACATAATGAGGTTTTGTTAAAACACTACATGGATCTTTTAACTAAAAACTTACCTGAGGAAGAAAAAGCTGAGGAGAAAACTGAAGCTAAATGAGTGAAGTCAAAGTAAATAAAATCAGTCCAAGATCTGGCACCACTGTCACATTAGGCGATAGTGGTGATACCATTTCTGTACCTTCAGGTGTATCATTATCTTCAGGAGCGAATTTAACTTTAACCGGTGCACTATCGGTTGACGGTGCAAGTGCTACTATCAAATTAGATGGTAATTTTCCTGTTGGTACACAAAACGTAGCTTTAGGAGATACTGCTTTAGATGATGGTAGTTTAACAGGTGGTTGTAATGTTGCTATTGGAGCAAATTCTTTAACTCTTAATACAACAGGTTCTCAAAATACAGCAGTAGGTAGAAATGCTTTAATTTTTAACTCAACAGCAACAAATAACACAGCAGTAGGATATAATTCTTTAGATGCAAATACAACAGGTTTAGCTAATACTGCTTTAGGTAGTGGTAGTTTAGGTTCTAACACCACTGGTAATTATAGTACCGCTGTTGGTTATCAAGCATTAACAAGTAATACAACTGCTTCTAATGTAGCTGTAGGTTATGCTTCTTTAAAATCTAATACAACAGGAAGTAGCAACACAGCTATTGGCAGAGAGTCATTATGCTCTAATGTAACAGGAAATTTTAACACTTCTTTTGGTTCAGATTCTCTACGTTCTAACACAGCCTCTGACAACACAGCAATTGGTTATCAATCACTTTATGCTAATACGACAGGTTCTAATAATGTAGCTTTAGGTAAATGTGCTTTAAATTCTAATAATTCAAACAAAAATGTAGCGATAGGAAATAGTGCTTTACAAAACAACACAACATCTAACAATGTAGCTGTAGGTTATCAATCACTTTTGAATAATACAACAGCATCTAACAACACAGCAGTAGGCTATCTATCTTTACAAAATAATACGACAGGTGCAACTAGTGTTGCATTAGGTGCGTTTGCATTAAAGTCTAGTACAGTAGTCTCAGGTAATACAGCAGTAGGTGTTTGTGCTTTGTGTAGTAATACAACAGCAGAACCTAATTCAGCATTTGGTTTTGCCGCTTTAAGAGATAATACAATTGGTTGTAGAAATACAGCATTAGGATATTTTGCTTTAGAATCAAATACTACAGCAAATTGTAATACATCAGTTGGTTGGTACTCTTTATGTGCTAATACAACAGGTGCTTGTAATACAGCAATTGGTACTTCTGCTGGTTCATCAGTTACCACAGGTTCAAACCTAACTTTATTAGGTCATAACGCAGAACCATCATCTGCAACAGCTACCAATGAAATTACACTTGGAGATGCTAATGTAGATACAATAAGATATGGTAATGGAAACTTGCTTCCAGACGATTACGAAGAAGGAACTTGGACACCTACTGCTGTAGATACAGCAGATTGGTCTGGTTTTGCTAGTTCAACACTTAATAGTTATGGAGCAGCTTATACAAAAGTTGGAAGAGCAGTTAGCATAAATGCTTCACTTGCTTTTCCAGATTCAACAGGTACTTTAACAGCAGGAGACCATGTTAAAATTGGAGGATTACCTTTTAATTATGGTGGAAGTGGAGATGATATCTATGCAAGAATACCTTCTCAAGCATTTGCTAGAGATGGCACAAATGGTGGAGTATCTCACAATTATTTATATACCTTAAGTAACATTACTTTAAGAGTAGTTGCAACACATGGTTCTGGAGTAAGGAGTCAAACTGCTTTAATGCTATCTTTTACATATTTTACAGATGCTTAATTTTAACAACAAGGAGACAACACATGGCAATAACTAAAGAGACACAGATTGGTAAAATCGAAGTGGTCGGAAAATACAAATCAGTTCAAGTAAGAACAGATACTGTAGTTATGGAAGATACTGAAGAATTATCAAGAAAGTATCATAGACATTCTTTGATGCCAGATGCAGATATAACTAATGAACACTCAGAGGTTCAAGCAGTATGTAACGCAGTATGGACACAAGATGTTAAAGATGCTTATGCAACTTTTAAAGCTGAACAAGAAGCTGCTTTAAATCAAGAATAGTAGGTAGGTAATCTACCATGTTCTTCGGTTCAACTACATTTGCATCAGCTCCCTTCTCTGATATCGGAATTGCAAATGCTCTTGTCGATGTAACAGGTTCACAAGTCAATACATCCGTTGGTAATGTCGTTATCGTTGGTAACGCATTAGTTCTTCCAAACGGCAATCAATATAATTTATCTACAGGCACTGTCACTGTTAAAGAAGGTGCAAATGTACCGGTTACAGGTAATCAATTTAATTTAGGCACAGGTTCAGTTACCTTTACTATTAGTGCCGTTGTTCCACTAACAGGTTCACAAGTTAATACGACCATCGGTAATGTAACCGTATTAGCAGATGCTAATGTATCAGTTACAGGTAATGAAGTTGTATTAAGTACAGGTAGTCCAACCATTGTTGCAGATGCATTAGTTGCAGCAACAGGAAGCGCATTAAATTTAGCTACAGGAACGGTAACCACAGCGGCCGGAGCCGTAGCATCTGTTACAGGAAACAGGTTTAATACATCTGTTGGTAATGTAACCACAATTGGTAATGCAGTTATCTTACCTAATGGATCAAGGTTAAACTTTGGTACAGGCACTGTAACAATATCTGCTGATGCAAACTTCTCAGTTACAGGTAACAGAGTTAATTTAACAATAGGTGATGTAACAGCTAAAGCAAATGCAACGGCTATTGTAACAGGAAACAGGTACAATCTAAGTTCTGGAACCGTGACAATTGTCGCAAAAGCGAATATAATACCAACAGGTACACAGTTAAATATAGGCACCAACCAACCTAACGTTCGATTGTGGAACCCAATTGATCCAAGCGTTGGCCAAGTTTGGACAAGGATTTCAACACCGTAAGGATAAACTATGTTTTTTGGATCTACATCATTTTCACAATCAGCATTTGCAGACGTTGGAACTAATATAACAAACTCTGTTGTTATACCAGTAGGTAGTCAAGTTAATGTAGCTATTGGTAATTTAGGACCTATTCCTGATGTATTAATTGTACCAACAGGAGTGCAATTAAATGTTGCAACTAGTACCCCTTCTGTGATATCATGGAACCCAATACCTCCAGGGGTAACACAAGTTTGGGTACCAATAGACCCAGACGCATAGGAGAATTATGGCATCAAGTACATCAAGTGATTTAAAACTAGAACTCATAACAACAGGTGAAAAATCTGGTACATGGGGAACTATTACTAATACAAACTTACAAATTTTAGAACAAGCAGCTAGTGGTTATTTATCACTTGCAGTAGGTGGAGCAG
>Ga0222718_10004756_pt1 | contig 11200 bp, 11 predicted proteins | sample C33_27DmetaG_FD_165045 | JGI IMG/M metagenome (GOLD analysis project Ga0222718, IMG submission 165045) | Estuarine water microbial communities from San Francisco Bay, California, United States - C33_27D | ecosystem: Environmental > Aquatic > Marine > Unclassified | place: USA: California... | reverse complement strand
ATGAAAGCCGCCGGCTATTCGAAGTGCTTGAGTCACGCCTCGCCGAAAACGAATGGCTCGCGGGAGAATATTCCATAGCAGATATTGCAAATTGGGCCTGGGTCCGAACCCATGAGTGGTCTGGAGTTTCTATAGACGGACTAGAGCACGTTCAGAGATGGCATGAAGCGATGGCGGCGAGGCCAGCCTGTCAGCGTGGCGTTGAAATTCCCGAGCGCCGAGAAGAAGTGGCTCCGGAAGAGTTGGTCAAGACTGGGCGTGGGATGGTCACCACGTAGCGCAACCAAGCGCGCCTAAGACGGAACTTAGCCGTTATTGCCGAGTGCACATTTGGCTGACATATCCGTCAGGACGTCAGAGCGATTATTCCGAATGGTGTGCTGCAAGTAGCCGTTAAAATCGCTCGACAGTTCGACATTGAGATGACCCGGAAGGCTGTCCGCAAGATCCGTAACGGCATCAGCCGCCTCAATATCAGAGATAATTTCTGACAATGACGCTTCGTAGGCGGCACCGGCTTCAATTGGCGGAGATGTCCATTGCCCTATTGATTCACCGGTGGTCGCATTAAAGATATCCAATACGCCACTACGGGTTGACGCACTGTCGTTGTAAACGCGGATAGCTGACGGATACTGCAAGATCGACGGGCTATGAACATTGAGCAGCATCCGTTCACCTCCGGACACGCCGTCCGGGCAGCTGGTCATGTTGGAGAGCACACCGGCTGTTCTTTGCCATAACACGTGCTGCATCGACCCATCGAAACCAGACTCAACCACCAAGTTGTAATACGTCCGGTCATCTCGGGCGATGACGTCGTCGGCCTCAGCCTCAGACTCAAGCCGACTGATATTAAATTGGAAGGACGCATGTGCTGGAATATTCGGGCTTGTCCAACGACCGAGTTGCGCGCCTGTTTCTGCGTCACGCAATATCACCCTTGCTCGGCCTGCCTCCGCTGAGGCGTTGTGAAGACGAATATAAGATTCCCCGACATCCGTGGTCCGCGATCCAATAACGTTGTTAAACACTTTAATGTTGATGCCTTGGAGTTCGAGGATCGCCTGATGAACCTGAATGCGCGGCAATGTGAAGTTCTGCCCGGCCCTCGAGACTTCCGTCCCGGTCACATTAATAGCCGAATCAATTTCATCTAATGACGCTGTGCCGACTGCTGAGCGAATCACGGCATATGCCCCAGAGACATGTGGCGCCGCCATTGACGTCCCGCTAAAGGTCGTCAGCCCTCCATCCGGATCAGCCCCACGAATATTCACGCCAGGCGCCATGACATCCATGAAAGACGTGAAGTTCGAGAACGACGCAACGCTCGTGCCGTCATTTGTGGCACCAACGCCGACAGCAGATGAAATGCATGCCGGCGCATTGATTGAATTATTGGACCCTTGGTTGCCGGCTGACGCAGTGGTGGCTACACCCTTCTCACGCAACATATCGATGACAACTTTACGGGGGTCAGAATCACATGGCCCGGTGTTTGACCCACCGCCAATACTAAGGTTCACGGCAACAATATTATACGCGTCGACGTTCTCATTGACGTAGTTGAGAGCATCGAGAACGGCCAGCGAGTCTGTGAGTTCACAGGGCGCCGGATCCGGGTCACACACGCTTTCACTCGTGACCTCGGAGAAAACATCTATCGGCATCAGCTGGGCCGCCCGCGCAACTCCAAAATTGGTGCCATCATTGCCAACGGCGGTAGATGCAACATGAGTTCCATGGTCACACCGGTCAGAGCCAAACGGACAGTTCGACGCTGCACCGAAGCCAATTTCAGGTGTGATGCCTGACGGACACTGGGTAAACGTGTCACCACCAAAAGTCGCTGAGAAGCAAGCAGCCCCAACAGCTTTACCAGACAGCATCGCATGATTTATAGCGATACCCCCGTCAATAACGGCGACCGTTAATCCCTCACCGTCGTATCCGCGCGCCCACGCATCTTCAACATCCATTGAAGGAACAGATGAGGCCAGTGACTGTCCCTCAACGTCGGATGACGATTCTAATTTGGCTTTGCGTTCAATGGTAACGGGGTAAACGCCAGCAACATCATTCATTGCGAGCAGTGCTCCCAACTGCTCCCGATCAACATTCACGCCGACAAAGGGTAAGCTCGAAAAAGACTGATCGATGGTGAGGTCATTCCCCGCTAACGCAGACTCTAAGTTGCGGCGCATTTGCTCAACAGCAGCCCGCTGCTCGTAAACCGGCGCTGTCTTCGTCCAGGCCTGATCCTGCGCTGAGTCTTTCATGCGCACGATAACGCGCGCATTGCCTTGCGCTTCGAGCTGCTGAAGGATGCTCTCTAGCTGAGCCTGCGCCGGAGAGGTTGCACTCAAGGCGAACAGTGCAATCCCGCCATACCAGGCACATCGCAATGCACCGCTGATGCTTTTTCTAACCCGAACAATCATTGTCAATCGCACACCGTTTCTTCGAACCGCAGTCTGACAACGGAGAAAGGCGCGATACGGTTTATCCGTCGCGCGCCAACGTCAGGTCTAACGTATCCCAGTCGAGAAAACCGGGGTCTCATGTGATCCCCCATAATATGGACCCAAATCATGGCTACTGTCTATAAACGCTCTGGCCGGGCGCAAAGATGCATATTGAAATCAATGACTTAACAGACTTCTCTTAAGAGAGTCTTATTGGGATAGCTCAAAAAATCGGCTGATTTTAGGCAAAAACAGGGAATCGGCCCGGAAATGTTAGGAATCGCGTGCGGTGAGGCTAGGGTCGGGCTTCGATCTGGTCGTACGGAAAAGCGTCTAGATTGATCGGACCCAAAATCACCCAAAAACAGCTGTACATCACCACCGGCAGCAGAATCCAAATCCAGATAGATTGGATAGAGGGCATCACCAGCCGTATCCACAAGACAAGCGGCAGAGCCGAAACCACGCCCAGCCCAAGAACCGGGATAAACCAAATTGGTAGATCGGATGGAGCCGGAGCCAACCCAAACATCAGCCAACCAAACGCGATAAGAAATGACCCTCCAAGCATGACAGAGCGGCGCACGGCACGATTACCAATTTTCAATCGCAGCGACTTTGAAGAAATGAGCGCCATGACACTAAAAGCGAGAGCCACCCACAACATGGCAAAACCTTGCCACACCCCCTGCTGTACGGTGAGCGCCTGCGTTTCAATAAGGCCGGTCGGTTGAGTAGAGAAAAAGGAAACCGGGAACCATAAGAACAACAACAAACTGACGCAGATAAGTACAGACAAAAGCCACAGAATAAATGTTCTGTTTTGACGCTCTGAGCACACAAAGATAAGTATCGCCGCCGCAAGGCCTAGCCCTACGGAATCAAGGAAGACCAGAACGGAGCAGGCGCTGCCGGCAAGGAGGCCGCCGAAGCGTTCGTCGTGAACAGCACTCCACGTTGGAGCAGAAAGCCCAATCATCGTCAAAAGCAGCAGCAATGCATGCGGTGTTGCCAACGCAAAGACGAACGCAACCTGCGGAAAAAGAACTATGCCTAGCGGCATAACAGCGCCCACGAGCGCGTCGCCCGTCCACACGGCACAAAACCTCGCCAGCAAAAACAAAGCAGTTATCGCGCAAATCACCGAGAAAGCACGACCTGCAAGGGGTGATGAGCCTAGAATGGACTGCAACGCCGCAAAAACAGATTGCTCGGCTTCGCTACCAACATAGAAACTCTCAAGGGCTACGGCACCAACCCCAGTCGCAAAGAAAATGAGGTGCGTGAGAAAAGCGATCGAAATCAGTGCCAATATGATCCGGGCAATCGGGAACAAACCCTTCTGGCCATAACTATCATTGGATGGTGTTGGGCTAAGGGTCATAGAATCGTCGCAAGCATTCAGAAAAGAAAGCCGACCATATCAGATTTTGTCATTGTATTGTTAAAGTCGCCGGTGGGCTCACTTTGCACGCGAGTCCATTGACGCAGAGGATATGCTGAGGCAAACCGACAGACAAAATGAATTACCCAGCACCGTACAACAGACCAACTGAGTTGCTCGTGGATCATGTCTGAGCCGGACTCAAACCTTGCACCCTGGCCTTTTTATGCCGAGGACGAAATTCAAGCGGTCAGCGCCGTTTTGTCGTCTGGGCGTGTCAACTATAGGACGGGCACCGAAGGCATATCTTTCGAAGCAGAGTACGCGACCGCAACCGGCGCAAAACACGCCCTGACAGTTGCAAACGGTACGGCAGCCCTGGAATTGGCACTTTCTGCCGTCGGCATCGGACCTGGCGATGAAGTTATTGTCCCGGCGAGAACTTTCGTCGCGACCGCCGCAGCCGTTGTCCGGTGTGGTGCCACACCCGTTGTCGCTGACATTGATCCGCTGTCCCAAAATCTGACCGAAGAAACTCTTGTCGCCCTACTGAGTGAAAGAACACGGGCGGTCATTCCGGTCCACCTGGCGGGGTGGCCGGCGGAGATGGATGAGATACTTTCCGCTGCCCGTGCGTCTGGCTTGGCCGTGATTGAAGACTGCGCGCAAGCACACGGAGCGCTGTATAAAGGCAAAGCCGTCGGCACACTTGGCGATATCGGCTGCTTCTCATTCTGTCAGGATAAAATTATTTCGACCGGTGGTGAAGGCGGCATGGTCTTGACGAACAACGCCATGCTCCATCAGCGCATGTGGTCGTTGCGAGATCATGGCTGGGACTATGACCGCGCCAACGCACAAGACAATTCACCGGGTTTTAAATGGCTGGTCGACACATTCTCGACTAATTGGCGACTAACCGAATCGCAATCCGCGATTGGTCGCATTCAATTGCGAAAACTCGAAGACTGGGTCTCCACCCGCCGACACAATGCTGCGGTGTTAACTTCAACTCTGCAGGGCTTAGATGGCGTCAGGGTTCCCATGCCGCCGGAAACCGTTCGACACAGCTACTATAAATATTACGCCTTGATCGACCCAGATGCCCTGTCTGGCAGCTGGACCAGAGATCGAATCGTCGACGAGCTCAACGCGCACGGTGTTCCGGCTCGTGTAGGCGCTTGCCCGGACATCTCTCGCGAAAAGGCGTTCACCAATGCAGCGATTAACACCTCAAATTCGCGGCCACATGCCGCAAGCATAGAAGATCGAACCTTTATGATACCGGTTCATCCGACTTTGACTGATGGAAACTTATCGTTCATGACGGATGCCTTGGAAGCGACCTTCAAAAAAGCAAAACGCTAACGCAGCGGTTTTACTTTCCGTAATGTCTTGGGTGAAACCGGATAATCTTACTGGCTCGCCGCTCTCTCCGGTTTCTAGCACCGCCTTTATGAAGGCATAACGCGCCGTTCCGTCTGGTCAGATGAGCTTGGTCTCGAAACTGGTGTCACCACCGACTTCCATAAGATGGCTGATTGTTTTTTGATAATTCTGCCTTTCTGCAGGAACAATGCATGACAACGCAGTCTCTTTTGTCGGAATGAACGTTTCTGGGTCGCAATCGGTAACGGCAAACATTCCGTCAGACCAATGAACTTTGTCCGACCCGATGTCAGACCACCAGTGACCTATGTTCGCCCGCCTGTCTGAGCTAGATAAATCAGAGACAACTTTGCGTAAATTTTGTTCAAGGTCGCCTTGCCGTTTGAAATACTGCCTGACCAGCCATAGCGAACATGCAGCAAGCAGTATCACAATCCCCGCAAAGCCAAGAAAGACTAGGAAAAGCGTGCGGTCGAGCTGTGGTGCCGATTCCGTACGGTCGACACATACAGAAACATAACCCATCTGCCTTCCATCTTCTTCGATAGCGACGAAGGCTTCACCAAGTGCGGGAGAAGAGCCCCCCGCGCCGATTAATCCGTTGCGTGAGAATGCACCCTTCTCGATCAAACGGCGCAGATCGTCTTGGGGTAGAGCTTTACAATTGTTAGCTGGTTCAGATGAGTAAACGAGCGAACCATCAGGCCCGTAGATTCTGTAGTGGACGATCAGCCCTCGTTCAATTGATTGATTAAACCTCTATTCCGTTACGTCAGAGAGAAAGGGCGAGTCATTCGTTTGGTGCGGATCTTGGACACCGAACGCCAAGGTTTGCTTCCACTGCTCTGCATAGTTGGTTGCGATGCGACCCAGCATGCCATTTCGCGCACCACGCATTCCGCCTGCAGTCAGCAATAGGCTGATCACAACCAAACCCACAACAAATGCCGTGAGCCTGCCAAACGGTGTGGCCAAACTAAACATGCTCAGGTCGAGACCTCAAAATTATCCCCTCGCTATACGTTAACAGAGATTTGGCCCCAACAACGACACCTCTCACCGAATCTAGCGGGACCAGGCATCACTCTCTCTACATCGCTAATTATTCAACTCCTGATAGGATAACGAAGGCCAGAAAGCCCTGTATTCCTGGGAGTCCGGCTTGCCACCGTTCACCTTGTTTATATTCAAGGTTACTTGCTACAAACACGAACGATCGGAAAACTCGTCAATCAGGCTCTATTTCATAGAAATTTACTTCCCCTCAAAGGAACAGTATGAGCAACTTCAACGCCAATTGGCACATCCAAGAAGTCCTAAATGAAGTCACCAAGGGTGTGATCAAAACTTACCTAAGGGGCATCTCAGGCCATGTGGCAGAATTTGGCACCATGACGGGCCGTACTGCTGAAGCCATAACGTCAGCCGTCGCAGCTGCCGAATCTGTCTATGAAAAGAAACTGCCGCGCATGGGTGTGGAATCTCGCAGTGTCTATTTGTTCGATAGCTTTGAAGGGTTACCCGAAGCCACCGAGGATGCAGATATCAGATCTCCGATAGTCGCGAGTGGGGTTTGGGGTCCGGGCACTTGCCTCGGCATTAGCCCAGAGCAGCTGCGTGCAGCCTGCTCTAAACACCTCCCGAATGAGCGCATCCATATTTTCGAAGGTTGGTTTAAAGACACCATCCCCACACTGGATGAACGTATAGAGTTCGCCCTCGTTCACGTGGACTGCGATATGTACGCATCAACCAGAGACGTTCTGGATGGTTTGTTCAGCAGGCGCCAGATTGCTGAAGGGGCCCTGCTCTATTTTGATGATTGGGATTGCAATGCGTCACGCCCTGATCTTGGAGAAAGACAAGCCTGGAGTGAAGCGGTGGAAAAATACAGCATCAAATTTTCGCCGTCTCATGCTTATGCGGCTGTTGGGCAGGCGATGATCGTCCACGATTATGACGGTTTCACCAGATAGCGATACATCTTCGTTCTTCCAACACAGAAACCTCTACGAAACTGAGCGATTTGAGGTCCGCCTCACTTACCTGTGAAGTCTCATAGACATTGATCGGTGAGATAGTGGCCGCGCAACGCCACAACGGAGACCACAATGAACGCCAATTCCGCCAACGTCGAATTGGTCCATTATATCCCCATACTGACGACGGGCTTCGCGATCGTGTTTGCCTCCATTCTTATGCAACGTTAGCGCGCGCGCAAAACAGGGCCTCACCTTTTGTGGTGGACGGCTGGTGTGGTCGCCTATGGCATCGGCACAGCTCTTGAAGAAAGCGTTACTCTATTTGGCAATTCGATTTCTCTAACCAAAGCATGGTACGTAGCGGGAGCTTTGCTCGGTGGCTACCCCTTGGCCCAAGGTAGCGTCTATTTACTGCTCCAACGCCGCTCGGCCAACATTCTAACGGCTGTTTCACTCCCATTCATTGCCGTGGTAGCAGCACTCGTTGTTACTTCCCCTGTCGACATGGCTTCATTTGAAACTCATCGCCCCACTGGCGCGCTGATTGGTTGGACATGGGTTCGAGCGATGACACCAATTATCAATATTTATGCTATCGTTTTTCTTATCGGAGGCGCCATCCTCAGTGTGGTTCGATTTGCCAAAAAAACCGACCCCGGCGCAGGGTACCGAGCCGCGGGAAATGCTCTAATTGCGTTCGGAGCCATTCTTCCCGGCATCGGAGGAACAATGGCAAAAATGGGCATTATCGAAGCCCTATACATTGGCGAATTCATTGGATTGCTCTTTATTTGGGCCGGGTTCTCGACAGCAACACGCTCTACAAAAGCGATTGCTGCCCCGTCAGGAGCTGCTTAGGTCAAAGCGCGGCGCATCAAGTCGCACCCGACAAAAAACAGAAGGCCTGACACGAGTTTACGATAACGCTCTTCATCAAGACGATCTCGAATGCGTTGACCAATCAAAATCATCAACCCAATGATGATGGCGCCAATTCCACTCACGATCGCAACGTCGAGCGTCAAAATTTGCGCAGCGGCGAGACTTCCGTACAACGCGAAAGATCCAAGGAAATACATCAACGCTAACGCCGACACGAATTCGTCTTTTGGGATGCGCAAGGCGAGCAGATATACGATGAGGACTGGGCCATAGAGTCCTGAAAGACCGCATAATGCGCCGGCGGCAGCACCGACCAATGGGTTAAGCCATTTCTCTCGGGCAGCTTCAATTACGGGCTGGATCGGCAACACTTGAGAAGCAACAAAGGTCAGAGAAATGAGCCCGAGGACCAGCAGTCCTGTCTTTTGGTCAATTCTGATCAGAAATTGCACTGTTAGAAGAGTCACTACGATCATCGGAATAATCAACCAGAGATAACGCCGCAGATTCTGTTGCCACAGCCCCTTGCTCAAAGCTTGTTGAAAATTGGCCGTGAAATTGGGAACTAAAAACAGTGCGACGGCGGTTTGGTACGGCATAACAGTGACCAAAACCGGTAATGCGATAAATGGCATTCCGAGCCCAAAGGTGCCCTTCGCTAGACCGCCCAACGCAAAGCCCGCTGCAATCACCAGCATTGATAGGAGATCAAGATAGATCATAGCGGGATGATCCCGCAGCTGTTGCTAAAGGGTCTCGTCGAAAAACGTCAACACCATCTCTAGGGCAAGCGCCGTCGCGTCCGCATTGTATTGCGGACGACCATCGCAACTAAAACCATGATCAGCGTCGGGGTAAACGAAATGCTGCCCCTCTGGCTGCTCAGCCATCACCTTTTCAACCGCATCCATAGGGAAGGACTTATCCGTTTCACCATAGTGGTACTGCATTGGCACCTTTGGCTTCATCTCGGTACTGTATTGGATAAGCCGTGTACCATAGTAAGACACACCGCAATCCACGTTCGCTTTACATGCGCCGAGAAACGCCATGGCGCCACCCCAGCAATAGCCGATCACTCCAACTTTACCGGCAGAACGCACCTTATCTGCAGCCGCGTTGATATCGGCGATAACAGCTTCGTCAGCCAACTCCCCAACGATTTCGCGGCCGCGGCCGAAGTCAGAGTAGGACAACACAACACCGCGCTCAGCTCGGTCAAAGAAGGCCGGGCAGATCGCCGTATATCCCTGGCGTGCAAAGTCATCCGTAACATCGATCATGTGATCGTTAACGCCAAAGATCTCCTGGATCACGACCAGGCCACCTTTTGATTCTCCATCCGGCGCAGCAAGATAAGCTTCGAATGAATGGCCATCATCAGCCGTTAGTGTCAGTGTTGTTCCCATATCAGCGCTGCTCCCACTTTCAAAAATATCGCGCCCGCACCGATGCGAAAATTTAATCCCGGCGCTTAGGCAATTTCATATTTATAGGCGTGACCACCTCAAGTCACGAGACTATCCGGTCAGAGAAGCCCGGCGGCCCTTAAGGCATCGTCCATGGCTTCGATATGTTCCGGTCCAGGCGGAACGAGAGGCAGGCGACATTCACAAGACGTAATAAGCCCCATCTTCCAGGCCATGTACTTCACACCAATGGGGCTGATGTCCTGGAACGCGACATCGTTTAGCTCCTGTAGCTCCAATCGCATAGAGATTGCTTGTGTGAGTTCGCGGCCTTCAGCAAGCGAGCAGATCTGAGCAATTTTACCAGGCACGATATTTGCCAACGCAACAATGAGGCCGCTAGCCCCTTCAGATATGCGTTCCAATTTAAGCTTCGGCAGCCCCATAAAGAGTCGAAACTCGCTGCCCAGACGGGACATAACTTCACCATCAAACTCTTCATCTTCCGACGATTGTTTAAGCCCAACAATTGCCGGGACGTCTGTAGACAAGTCTTCCAGCGTATCGATTTCAATAGTCGACCCTGTCCTGCTGGGAATTTGATAAAGCAAGATCGGCTTTGTGGTGGCACGAGATACATAAGCTAAGAAAGATTTGAGGCCGCGTTGGGGTGGCCTAACGAATGGCGGCGCCATCAACATGACGGCATCGGCGCCCACTTGCTCAGCATGCTCAGTCAACGCCCATGTATCTGCCAAAGATGCTCCGCCTGTTTGGGCAACCACGGGGACACGGCGCCGCGCTGAACTGATCGCAATGCGCAATAAATTTTGCCGCTCTGTAATCGTCAAGGATAGTGGTTCACCAGACGTACCACCAACAATCAGACCTTGGGTACCATTGCGGATTTGCCAATCGATAAATCGGGCATACGCATCGTAATCAACTGCCCAGCCGTTGAACGGTGTGATGAGCGGCGTATACGCCCCACGCAAAAAATTTTGCCCCAGCTTAATCATGACGTTCTTTTATAGCGGTCAGCGGTCCTATTCGTTAGCCCTGTTTCAGCTTGGTTCAACAGTTCTGCCACAAGCCTGCAACTTCGCGCGAACACAAGACGCTGGCTTCTAGCACACTTTGACAAAAAGTGAGGCTACTAAGGGGCCCTTTTCAGGGCTGAAATCGCCGGGACTCCCCGTATGAAATGGGTCAAAGAACGCTATATGCCTTAGAGGCTGGCGGCCGAAACTTGACCGACAGCGACGACAGCACCCATGAGAAAAAAAGAGTGGCGGCTCGGATCGTGATCTGCATGGCGAATTCCCCTACTTCAAACCGACTAAAGTCAAAAATGCCCATCCCCGGGCGACGGGAAATGCTCACCAAAAAGGTTAAATCCATGGTTAACGAGCATAGGGAAATCGGCCGAAAACCACGTCTAAACACGCTACTATCAGGTCAAATCGCGAACGTCAGCCAAATGCCCGGTCACAGCTGCTGCGGCTGCCATAGCGGGACTAACAAGATGGGTGCGTCCGCCACGTCCCTGGCGCCCCTCAAAATTGCGGTTAGATGTGGAGGCACATCGCTGCCCCGCATCAATACGGTCTGGATTGATACCCACACACATGGAGCACCCCGGCTCCCGCCATTCAAACCCGGCGTCCCGTAAAATTACATCCAAGC
>Ga0222718_10004755_pt1 | contig 11202 bp, 10 predicted proteins | sample C33_27DmetaG_FD_165045 | JGI IMG/M metagenome (GOLD analysis project Ga0222718, IMG submission 165045) | Estuarine water microbial communities from San Francisco Bay, California, United States - C33_27D | ecosystem: Environmental > Aquatic > Marine > Unclassified | place: USA: California... | reverse complement strand
GACCCGAGCTAGAAACGCATCGCCATAGCTTGCACCAACAGTTTTTTCGCAGACAAACTGATCAACCTGCGACGTATCAGATATTGCCTGCATCCAAAGTAGGTTTTTTGTGCCCCCTCCCACAGCAAGAATACGGTCCAGCCCGACACCAGCTGTGCGATAAGTTTCCACTACATGGGCGGTCCCAAACGCAATGCCCTCGATCAAAGCCCGGTACATAGTTCCCCTTGTGTGTGTAAGGTTTAATCCAAAGAACGCGCCCTTGGCTTGTGGATCATGGATAGGTGTGCGCTCGCCAGAGAAGTAAGGCAGGAACAGCAACCCTTCAGAACCTGGCGGAACTTTGTCTGCCTCTGACGCGAGCGTAGTAAAGGCCGTGTCAAGTGGCAAATCGCGGGCGAACTGGTCGCGAAACCAGTGTGTCAGCGTTCCAGAGGTTGCCAACCCCGCCATCGAAGCATGTTGCCCAGGAAAGAGCCAAGGCGCATACCAAAGCCGACCATCACGAACCCGATCCTGCGTAAGGGTAATGATAAAGATAGTTGAACCATACATCATCATCATATCGCCGGGTGATTCCACACCAACACTCAGGGCCTCTGCAGCGGCGTCAATGGTGCCTGCTGTTACGGGCGTGCCTATAGCCAACCCAGTCGCCTCTGCGGCTTCTTTGGTGACGTACCCCGCGATTTCCGACGACCACAAAAGACGTGGTAGCATTTCTGGCGTTGCGATCTCAGGCCCTAGATCAAAGCACCAATCCTGCGTACCTACGTCGTATATAGGTGAAAAATTTGCCGCCGTGTAATGGTCGATTACGTATTCACCGGTCAAGCGCTGTACCAGAAAGCTGGTGGAAGTGAGGATTTTAGCTGTCTTGGCATAAAGGTCCGGCCGTTTTTCCTTTAGCCATAGGATTTTTGGTCCAACGGACTGAGAGGTCAGCGCATTGCCGCAACGCTCCAGGATGAGATCTTCCCCGATGCGTGCTGTCAGAGCCTCAACCTGAGCAATCGCGCGGGTGTCGACGCCGTAAAGCACCCCGTTCATCAATGGGGCGTCGTTTGCGTCCACGGGCAACATGCAAGGGCCAATGGCTGAGCAAGCAATTGCCTTGATCTGTTCCGATGCGCAGCCAGCATTGGCAATCAGTTCTTTCGTGACTTTAACAAAATCGCCCCACCAATCTTCTAGAGGCCTGTGTTCAGCCCAGCCGGGCTGCGGAACAATCATCTCATGCCGGTGGCGCGCTGTTGCAATTACAACGCCTGCGGCATCAACCAAAACGCCTTTAGTCTCAAACGTACCGATGTCGATTCCAAGAGTGTAGCTCATACCCAACGCTTTAATAAAAAGTCTGGACCGATGCGCGCAAGCCCTGCAACAAGCAAAGCGGCCAGGTCTTCCAGATCACTTAACTGGCAGACCTCCAGCGAAGAATGACTATAACGCATTGGAAATCCCAAATCGATGGCGGCAACACCTTTTCCGACATGCTGAACATAACTAAGGTCTGTCAAAACACCAACCTGTGCAGATTTTTGCAATCCTACGCCTGCGTCCTTTGCCGCGTGTTCAAACAGTGATACCAACGCAGGATGTGGCAGTACGCCATTCAAGGTTCCGCGTCCGTGAAAACTGTACATACTCATGCCTGGACCACAGCCGAGATACATCTCTCCCAAGTCAACCGCATCCGGTGTATCGCTTGCTAACATCAGGTCTATTTGGATGGCTATATCTGGTTTTAAAGCCTGCGCGGCGCTCAAAGCACCGCGAAGATTGAACTCTTCTTGCGTGGAAAAGACGATATGAACGGTCGGTCCACCGTCCCGCCTTGTAAGACTTTTTGCTACGTCAAGAAGGACGGCACATCCGGCGCGATCATCCACAGAAGTGCCTGCTATCCGCCCCTCAGCGAGCTCGACAACATTGGGCACATAAGTAACCGGTGTTCCAATTGAAATACCCGCTTTCTCAACCGCTGCCTTGGTGCTGTGGCCTGTGTCTATGTAGAGGTCAGCAGCACGCACAACTTTGTATTTCTCATCCATTTGCGTTGCATGATGGCTTTTGTTGGCGATTATACCAGGAATATCGCGCCCGTCGGCTGTACTGAGAACAACTGACTGGGACGCAAGCGCGCGTTCCGGCACTCCTCCCATCCGGTGTATGCGGATCAATCCATCATCTTCAATCTTGCGGACAATAAAACCAAGCTGATCCATGTGCGTAAACAACATCACAGACGGATTGCTGCCGGGGAATGTTGCTATCAGATTGCCTAGTGTGTCTGTTTCACAGGTGATTGGCATTCTTTTGGATATCGCGGCGGCAACCCGGTGCTCGTGGCCAGAGAGGCCTGGAATCTGCATCAATGCCTTTAAATTATCCGCAATCATCGGGCAGCCTTTGCGCGGTCCATAAAGTCTCGAGCGCGGTCCGGATCGACCGCGTTCCAGGTATCGCCATCAACTTTAAGTGACGACCCAACGATACATCCATTCGCCACTCGCATAACCTCGGCCACGGTGTCGTGTTTGACACCGGTATTTGCCAAAACTGGTATATCTGGCAGCACCACCTTAACGGCTTCGAGATCTTCCATCCTTGCAGCCTCACCGGTGATTTGGCCCGAGACAAGGACAGCATCAGGAACGGAGGAAAAAACAGCTGAGCGAGCTCTATCTGGTAAGGGACGCCGATCAAGACTATCAGCAAACTCTGCGCTTACATTGTAAAGCATGAAAAGATCATCGCGTCCCAACTGCTTGCGATATCTCATTGCACTGCCTGCATCCGGTGCCCAATATCCCATGTCACTTGCGTAGGTCCCCGTAAATATCTCCCGGCAAAAGGCAGCACCGGTTGCTGCCGCCAGCGCAATAGTGCTGCGTGGATCCCAAAGGACATTTACGCCAAATGGCACGGTAATCTGATCGCGAAGTTGCCCAATCACATAGGCCATTGTGGCAGTACTGGCGGTGTCGACAGAAAATTCATAAGGGCGGTCATTTTCATTACCAAACATGATAGCATCCACTCCAGCTGACTGAAGTGCAGCGAGGTCAGCTCTTGCGGCTTCGACCAACCCTACCAGACCAAGTTCTTTGTCGTGCAACGGTGTCCCTGGAAGTGCGCCTAGATGCACCATCGCAATCACTGGTTTTTGTGTTCCAAATACGGTCTCAAAACGCTGCATGTATGCCCCCTAAAATTTCTGCCATGATGCAAAATTTTGTAGGTGCAGTCCAGCATTATTCATACTAGCATGTCAGTTGGAGGAACACGCAAATGACATTGCAAACTAAACACTGGGACCGATTAGGAAATGGAGGCCTGAAATTCACAAAGCTCGGCATGGGCATGGCTCCGCTAGGCAATTTGTATCGCGCCATCAGCGATGAAGAGGCGCATGCAGTTCTGACCCGTGCCTGGGATGCCGGCGTGCGTTATTACGACACTGCACCACTATACGGACTCGGTCTGTCAGAAACGCGGCTAAATCCTTTGCTGCACGGCAAGGACCGGGACAGCTACGTCCTTTCAACCAAAGTCGGACGTTTGCTGAAGGCCACTACCCAGGACAAACGCGATGGACTTGATAAGTGGTTTGATGTCCCTGCAAGGAACGAAGTCTATGATTATACCTACGATGGGGTGATGCGGTCGGTTGAGTTCAGTCTTGAACGGATAGGCGTTGACCGAATTGATATTCTCTTTGCCCATGACATAGATCTGGCAAACCATGGTTCTCAGGAGGTGCTTAACACAAAGTTGGCCGAACTGATGGATGGTGGCTATCATGCGCTAATGTCCCTTCGGGATCAGGGCGTGATCAAGGCCTTCGGCGCAGGCGTAAACGAATGGCAACCATGCCAATGGTTGGCGGAGCGTGGGGATTTCGACCTGTTCCTGCTCGCCGGGCGCTATACTCTTTTGGAGCAAGAAGCGTTGCAGAGTTTCCTACCGTTGTGTCAAAAACGCGGGATCGGAGTCGTCATAGGTGGGCCATATAATTCTGGTGTTTTGGCTACGGGTCCAAAACCCGGTGCCTATTATAATTACGAGCGCGCGCCAAACGAAATCCTACAACGTGTCGGTGAGATTGAGAGTATCTGTACGCGCCATGGTGTGCGTCTGGTCGATGCCGCCTTTCAGTTTCCGTTGCACCATCCCTCGATTGTATCTGTGATTCCTGGCGGGCAAGGACTAACAGAAATGAATAGCAACATTGCCGCAGAAAGCGCAAATATTCCCAATGTGTTGTGGGCTGATCTGAAAGCAGCTGGTTTGCTTCGTAGTGACACGCCATGAACGTGAAAATTGACAGCCATCAACACTTTTGGAATCCAAAACGTGGGGACTACGATTGGATGCCAATGGACAATGAAATCCTCGCTAGGGTGTACGGCCCACGAGATTTAGAGCCTCACCTGTTGGCGGCTGGGATTGATCAAACTGTTCTTGTTCAGGCCGCGGCGACGGTGGAAGAAACTGAGTATATGTTGGGCATTGCAGATGCATCGCCTCGAATCGCCGGGGTTGTCGGCTGGATCGATTTCGAAAATCAAGAGCATGCATATCATTTGCGCAGGTTGGCCAAACACCCAAAATTTTTGGGCGTCCGCCCGATGATCCAGGACATACCGGATACGGACTGGATGCTACGAGACGACATTCAATGGGCTTATGAATTGATCATCGAGTGCGATTTAACATTCGATGCTTTGGGTTTCCCTCAACATCTTGAGAACTTTTTGACGCTTTTCACGCGATATTCCGACATGCGGATCGTCATTGACCATTGTATGAAACCCCAGATCCGCAACCATTCCGTGGACGGCTTTACCCATTGGGCCGATGGAATGAGCCGTCTAGCCGACCAGACCACCGCGTACTGCAAATATTCCGGACTAGTCACGGAGTCCGATGGTTGGTCACTTGAGAAAATGCAGCCCTACGTTGAGCACCTACTGAAGGTCTTTGGGTCTGAGCGATTAATGTGGGGGTCCGACTGGCCAGTCTGTCGCCTTGAGGCCAGCTACGACGCTTGGCATTCGGCTGCGCGCGCATTAACAGCGGATCTGCCCAAGGCCGCGCAGGATAGGGTTTTTGGTGATACAGCCAAGAAGTTCTATCGACTTTGACTGACGTGGTTGGAAGCAGCCTTTTGTCCTGCGGACACCGCTTCAGATAAGGATAGCCCGCGTAATCTGCTAGCAGCGTAGGTGCCAACAAAAACATCTCCGGCTCCATGCGTTGATATCACGTCGACCGAATACGCTTTTTGCACTTCACAAGGCTTCCCTGGTGCAGAAAAAGCCGCGCCGTCGCCCCCCATCGTGAGGATGATTTCCGCGTCTGGCGCCAGTTCAGCAAGTTTTGCCAGCGTGGCCGCGGGACTTAACCCATTGTGCTCGTGGCCTATGAGGTCCGCAGCTTCAAGCCGGTTCACTATAAGCGTATCGACCAAAGCAAAATCAGCGATTGGAATCTCTTTGGCCGGCGCGGCGTTCCAAAGTACCTGAGCACCCTTTGCACGGGCCGCATTGGCAAAGGCAGCGAAAGCACCTCGAGCCATTTCATTCTGCAACAACACCATCGAGCAATTCGATGGAATTTTAAATTCAGACATATCAAACGCATGATTTTCAGCCGATACAATCACCGCGCCGTAGTCTCCGCCTTCGGTAGCAATCGCAACACTCATACCTGATGACCCTAGCCCCCGCTGAAGCTGGCTGACATCGACACCTGCCGTTTCCAATTTCTTGAGCATGGACTTACCAGCTGCGTCGGCGCCAATGCGCCCAGCAAAATTCACAGGCGCGCCTGCCTTGGCTGCCGCAATGGCCTGATTGCCGCCTTTGCCGCCAAATTGATAGGCAACCTCTTGCCCACGAAGAGTTTCATCCAATTCAGGCAATCGAGGAGCCCTCACTACGACATCCCAGTGCAATGCGCCTACAACCAAAAGACTCATGAGCCATACAGCGCTTTTGCGACTATGCGATGCGATTGGGCAGCGTCTTGTTTATCGATTGCATCCGCAAGCATTGCATCATCAGCAAGCACCTCTGCAATATCCATCAAACGGTCAGTCAATGCTACGTTGGTACGCGCCTCTTCTATTGGATTTAAGCCACCCATATCAGGGAAGGTGTCAAAGTAGATCACGTCGGTCTGGTTCATCCGTAACATGGCTACCAAAAGCTCAACTGTTTGGATTGCGTGAACCGATCCAACCATCAGTCCATCGTCGCGTTTGCCATAGCCGTCATTCAAATGCAGCCCGATCATTCGTGAATGTCGACCGATCAGCGCGGCCGAATGAGCAGGCATTTCATCAGCGTAGAGTACATGGGCGAAATCAAGAGTGACCCCAAGATTGGGTGCACTGACTTCCTTACAGGCCAGCAATGTCGTGCCTATATCGGGCATGAGTGCGTAGGCACGCGGTTCATTTGGTTTGTACTCTATCGCAATATCTATGGCGAGATTATGGGCGCATAACTCTGAAATAGTTTCAATTGTTCGATCCCATGCGGCGGCGTAATCCATCTGAAAGGCATAGTCGAAACCGTCTTGTCCCATCCAAAGTGTGACCGTCTTGCCACCCATCGCAGCACAAACATCGATGCCTTGTTTGGTAATATCGAGAGCCGCTTTGCGAACAGCCAGATCGGGGTGCGTAAAAGCACCTAGCTTGAATCCCGGGTCAGTATAGTACCGCATCGCAACGCCGTTCAGCGCAAGCTCAGCATCGCTCAAAAAATTTGCCATCTGGGTAGCGTCATGCGCGGCGAAATGATCAGGAAAGTTCAGGTCCGCCGCCCCTAAACCCCCAACTTGGCCAGCAGCCACGATCCAGTCTTTCACATCTGATCCAGGTGAAAGCTGCTTGAATGCATTTAGGCGAGCCGCGTAGCGAGGGCGATTGGCGCGAGTCATTTCTTGTCAAACAATTCTGGACGATCAAGCTCAATAGCTTCTAAGTGAAAAAGCAATTGGCCCAAATGCTTCTTTGTCGCCTGTCGCGCCGCTGTTGGGTCACGCGCTTGCAGCGCTGAAACGATGGCTTTATGCTCGGCAAGCGTTTCAGCCACCCGATCTTGGTTTGGCAGAATTAATTGCCGCGCTCTATTGACTTGAAGCCAACTTGTTTGGGCCATCACAGCCAGGCGCCGGTAATTAGTAAAGCCTAAGATCAAATTGTGCATTTCGCTGTCTAATTGGTAGAAACCCTGGACGTCTAGGTCATCCACAAAGGCTTGTTGAACCCGAAGATTTCTTTGGAGCAGTTTGACTTGATCATCATTAATAGTTTTTGCAACACGCTCTACGGCGGCGATTTCCAACGCTTCGCGTAAGAATGCTCCTTCTCGAATTTCAGCCATCGAAAATCGAGCAACAAAGGTGCCCGCCTGCGGAATAACATCAACCAGACCTTCAGCAGCTAACCGCGTCACCGCTTCAGATACCGGACTACGAGAAATATCTAATTGTTCGCAGATATCCTGTTTGCGCATGATTTGCCCAGGCTCATAAGCCAGTGATAAAATCGCGTCCTTCAGGCTATGATAGACGCGGCTCGACAAGGTGCCGTTGTAGCAAGATAAAGGCGTCAAAGGGACTGAAATCTCAATTGTTGACATGCTAGAATGTTAGCATGATTTTTTGGCTATTACAAGTGGCTAACAACATCAAAAGAAGAGCCATGAGCCTGCAGCTCGGCGACATTATTTCATCAGGAAACCAGCCCGGCTCTAGATTAAGCTATCTGCCTACAGTATCGATGGTAGAAGGTCAAAAAATGGAGAAGGGCATCCAAGGACTAAGTTGTCAGCACCAATACATCTCCGACTTAGCTCGCCCATACATTCCCTGTCGGAAATGTATAACTTTCGATGCTATCAGCCTTCATTTCGACGGAGAAGCCCGGCTTTTGCGGCGTTAGGTAATACCCGTTTTTTGTGCGCACGGGATCGAGGAAATGATCATGCAGGTGGTCAACATATTCGAGCACCCGGTTTTCCAGATTTCCTGATACTGCGATGTAATCCACAAAGCTCATGTGCTGAATTAGCTCGCAAAGCCCGACCCCGCCTGCATGTGGACAAACCGGGATGTCAAATTTGTCAGCCATCAGCATGACGCCCAGGATCTCGTTGGGCCCGGCCAGTCGGCAACTGTCTACCTGACATACGTCGATAGCGTTAGCCTGCATCAACTGTTTGAACATCACGGCATTGTGGCAATGCTCTCCAGTTGCTACTTTGATCGGTGCAACTGCACGTGCAATTCGCGCGTGGCCCAAAATATCATCGGGGCTAGTCGGCTCTTCAATCCACCATGGGTCAAACTCAGCCAATCTGTCCATGTTAGTGATCGCTTCTTGCACACCCCAGACCTGGTTAGCATCCATCATAAGAAACCGGTCTGGCCCAATTTCGCTCCGAATAATCGCTGCGCGCCTAGAATCGTCTTCAAGGTTTCCGCCAACCTTCATCTTAAAATGGGTCCAACCATCGGCTAATGCCGCTCGCATCAAAGACCTGATCTTGTCGTCAGAATAGCCAAGCCAACCAGCGGATGTCGTGTACGCAGGATAGCCTGTGGTTTCCATTTCGAGCATCCGAGCTTCTTTGCCAGAAGCGCGATCTTGTAGTCGCTCTATAGCTTCCGATGGTGACAAAGCATCAGAAAGATAACGCCAGTCAACGAGTGAAACCATCTCATCAGGCGCCATCCCGGCGATCAATCGCCAAACAGGTTGGCCCAAGTGCTTGCCGTACATGTCCCAGACCGCATTAATGACCGCCGCCGCTGCGAGATGGATCACACCTTTTTCAGGGCCGGTCCAACGCAACTGACTATCACCTGTGATAAGCTTCCACGTGGCGCCCATGTCAGCAAACAACCCTTCGATCTCTCTTCCGACCAGAAGATCTGCAACGGCCGCAATTGCGGCACAGCAAATCTCATTGCCTCGGCCAATTGTGAAGGTCATGCCGTGGCCATTGGCCCCACCATCGACATGCAGCACCACATACGCCGCTGAATAGTCAGGGGCCTTGTTCATCGCATCTGATCCATCCAGAGAGTGGCTGGTTGGAAAACGAATATCATGGACTGAATAACGGGCTATATGCGCGGGCATTTTGTCCTCAATTTTAGCGTGGCTGTCCACTCCTAACCATACTAGCATGTTAATTTAACTTGAGCGCATAATCAAGTAAATCATAGGGCAAGTTTTCGCCAGCTACTGGCCGATAGGCGGATAGAGCCAATAATAAGCGCGACTGACCTCTTCAAAATTGGAACTGAGACTTCACTAAAAATTTCAGCTTTAGAGGCTGCTGTCAGGCGAAGGAGAACTCGCGTCAGATTGCTAGTGCCCCTTGAATATATGCACTCAACAATTGGCGCCACTCATCAAGAGGAGGGGCTCGGTTCAGCTTGAATTTGGTGCTTGAGCAGAGGCGGCGTTACCAGACAAAATTACCGACGAATGAATTTACAAGGCTTATAATAAAGCACCAAGGTCTAAGACGCGTGGCCCATGGATCGAGGGCCCGAGCCCGCATTGCTGTGGCTTAGCGGTAGCGATTGGGCGCAGCAACCCTGCGGTTGATCCACCGACCACAGTTCGAGCAAAACCGTCTTGCTCCAACTTAGCCCAGGCAACGTTGAAAATAGGTCGAAGGTGCGTGGTTCAATGCCCACGGCCCTTGGCTTCGTTTCTCAGCTTCAGATCTTGGACTAAACAGTCGTTTATTCAAATTGCAGCGAAGCGCTGCTTTGAGCCCATATTGACGACGCCAGATCGTGTCGCTACGCTTTTCTTATGAACACTAATTATCAACTTTCCGTCGATACGGGGCGTTTGGCGATCGAGAATGGAACGGCCAATCCAAAGTGGTTCCGTCCCGATGTTGATCCACACAACATTCGGAACCTGATGCAAAAATCTGATGCGATTGCGATACGCGACACAGCAATATGGCTCGGTATGATGATTGTAAGTGCTGGATGTGCGGTCGCATTTTGGCCATCGGTTTGGTCCGTGCCTTTCTGGTTGGTTTATGGTGTTCTTTATGGGTCTGCAGCAGACTCGCGTTGGCATGAATGTGGTCATAAGACCGCATTCAAAACCACTTGGATGAACAATGCAGTCTATCAACTCGCTAGTTTTATGATAATGCGCAACCCCGCAATCTGGCAGGCCAGCCACGTGCGCCATCACACAGATACAATCATAGTGGGGCGTGATCCCGAAATCGTTGCAATGCGTCCACCAGATTTGGCACGCATCGCTTTGGCATTTGTCGGGGTCGTTGATGTCTACATCGCTTTCAAGCGCATGATCCTGCACGCCAGTGGTCGAATTGATCCTGAAGAAGCCACGTATGTTGCCGCAAAGGATCACGCCAAGGTCTTCCGTGTCGCTCGCATTTGGCTTTTTATTTATGGCTGCACCATTGCGGCGGCAGTTTTGATGACTTCTCTTTTGCCGCTTATGCTGATAGGTTTTCCGCGTCTTTACGGTGCATGGCACCATGTATTGACGGGTTTATTGCAGCATGTCGGTCTAGCCGAAAACGTTTCCGATCACCGCCTGAACACGCGCACCGTGTTGATGAACCCTGTTAGCCGATTCATCTACTTAAATATGAATTATCATTTAGAACACCACATGTTCACAATGGTCCCCTATTATAACTTGCCAAAACTACATGAATTGATCAAACATGATGTCCCGCGACCAGAACCGTCAATCCTTGCAGCGTATAAGCGACTGCTTCCAGTGCTCATAAAGCAACTGCATTATCAAGACGCTGTCATTGTGCCAGATCTACCTGCTGGAGCTACCCCATATCGGACAGAGGTAGAAAAGTTGCGGCCTCATGCAGTCTAATGTTTACGGAGATCCAAGGTTCGCTTTGCCTGCATAGCTGCCATCAGGGTTCTGTCAAACGAATGAGAACTCGCATCGGATTGCTTGCGCAGCTTAATTTTACGCCTCCAATTTCTGGCGCCAAGGTACTCGCAGACGCATCCATTTCAGCATCGGCAGCCTAACCTCTGACAGCTCCTCTTCGGACTGGACTTTTGTTTTGCCGTAAGCCTGTGTGTTGATGTGCCCGAATGCCCTCGGGCTTTGCTCAGTGAGCGAAGTCAAAGGGAGTAAGGACATGG
>Ga0222718_10004754_pt1 | contig 11204 bp, 7 predicted proteins | sample C33_27DmetaG_FD_165045 | JGI IMG/M metagenome (GOLD analysis project Ga0222718, IMG submission 165045) | Estuarine water microbial communities from San Francisco Bay, California, United States - C33_27D | ecosystem: Environmental > Aquatic > Marine > Unclassified | place: USA: California... | reverse complement strand
CAGGGAGAGACTAGAATTAGACAAGGTGCTAAAGTTCAATCTAGCATGGACGCTAAAGATTTCCCATCTGGGGCTGTACAAGCGGGGAATAAATAATGACGTATCAAACATTCTTTAACAATAGGTATTTCTCGGAAAGGAACAAGTTGATCTTCGAATACCCCAGCGAAACGGGGGAGAACACTGTTGTATTTTTGCCGTTCTACGAGAACCCTACAATTACTGAAACTCAAGCTGCAAACTATGCAGAGTATAATCCCGTGGGTCGTGCAGGAACTCTATACGCCTATACTGGTTCTTCGTCAAGAAAATTCAAGCTATCTTTCAATCTAACTTTACCACACCTAGCCTATCACCCGATGGGTATAACCAGATTCCTTCGTGTGTATCAAGGTAATAACAAGGAGTCTCAAAAGTTATTGTTTACAAAAGATGCTCAATTCAACTCATCCCCTTTGCCTGGAGATCCAGAACGGTCGCTATCTCTAGCAGTAGAGAAAGCATATAAGGAATTACAAAGAGACGCAGATTCGGCATTCCAAGCTCTTCTGCGTCAATTCAACTTCGAAAATTTCAATACGGCCCAATCTTTAAATAGTTTACCCGCTACGGAAAGAAATAATGTAATTGATACATTACTGTTTTTTGTAGCGGTTTTACGAACTTCGGTTGTTAATAAAGCTGTTAACCCGATCTTGGGTCCACCGTTAGTACGAATTGATTTTGGAACTTTATACCAACACGTTCCTTGTATTTGTAAAAACTTCAATATCTCGTTTGAGGAAAACGGAGGATATGATGTTGCTACAACTACACCTAGAATTTTAAAAATTAGTTTAAACTTAGAGGAGATTCGATTAGGAGACTTCTCTACGTATAATCCTGCTGTATATTCTCAACGGGATAACTTAACTGGTTGGGAGAGCGCGATTGGCTCACCGCATACGACTGACCCACTACCAGCTAATGGATATTGGAAGGGGAGTGTATAATGTTATCTAAAGGAACAAGAGAATCTTATGGATATATTGAGATCGAACACAAGGGAGTTAAAATGCGGACATCTGTTGGAAGTCCACAGTATGAAGATTTCTTTGCAGGCCAATCTTCTCTTCGAAATTTCTCATATGCAAACGGTAATATCCCCGTTGGCTATGAAAATAGACCAGACCTAATCGCAAACTTGTTTTTAGAAAGTCCCGTATCCTGGTGGATTATTTGTGAACGTAATGCCATTTTTGATGTGTTTGAACAATTAAAGCCTGGGGATGCAATACGATTACCTCTATAATATCTTATGATTGTTCCCGCAGTAAACATAGTAATCAGCTACGATGCAGATGCCATGATAGCTTTTCAAAGAACCAAAGATCTTGGTTCTTTTAGAGAATATTTAAATGCTCAAGATGAAAAGGTAAAAGCTGATACTCTTATCTTTACTAATGCTCCAAACTCTAACTTTATATCTCTAATTCACTCGTTTGGTGGAGACGGTGACAATAAAATGAGAGTTGAAATTATGGACCCGCAGGGGTTATTTGAATCGGAGATGTTAGATAATAATTTTGCATCTCAGTTAGATATTAAAGATGACCCCTTTCAACAAACTCTTGACAGGTTAGAAAGAGAAAAAGCTATTCAAGAAAATGAACTAGCTAAATTATCTAGAGACGCAAATTTACTTCGTTTTGATAAATCTGATAGGGCCAAAGCTAACTTAAGAGAAATTAGTGTACAACAAACAAAGACTAAAGACAGGCTGGCTGCTATTGAGACTCAAATTGAAAACAATACTTTTCTAAATGACGAGGATGCTCTTAAAGCGATTAAAGATCAAATGAAAGCCTATGTTGGAAAGATGCAACGTCAGGTTTACATTACTTACGGAGTAGGAACAAATTTACAAGATTGGGCACCTGTGCAATGCTTTGGTAAGATTATCAATATTGATTACAATTTTAATGGCCAGGGAGTCAGAACTTTAACTCTATATTTTTCTGGTCAAAGCATTCATCCCAACCTTACTCAGAACGGAACTAGCCCACTAGGTGTTAATTTTAGTAAGGGCCTTCTTTGTAAAGGTATATCTGATTTACAACTATTTAATAAAGAAGCTTTAGAAGAAGCAGTTGATAGATTTATGCGTCGCTATAACGTCCCTTCTAGTAGAAAACTTGAAGTGGCTCAAGGATTTAGATATTCTGGATCTATAAGTTCTAATCTTACTCCAAGCTTTCACTGGCCCATTGTAGAAGCTATTGAAAATTTTATTAGATCAGCTACTAACAGATCTGAAAATGTGCTAGTTCTTATACCTGATTTAGATCATTATTTACTGGAATACATAGAAGAAGAAATAGACGCTGCTATTTCCACCTGGGGTGAGATTCTTTCAGCTAGCCTTTTTGGTGGAGAATTTACCCCAGAGTCGTTAGGGGATCTAGTGGGTTCATACATAGGATATACCAAAGCTTTAAAAAGTATAGGTTTGGGAGCCTGTGAAGTTGACACGGGGTCTGATTCAAATATTACTACTGCAATCGGAGCAAATACTTACTCCTATATTGAAGAGTGTGATACCATTGACGAACTACATAATTGGTTTAATAGGTGTAACTATAGAACGGTTTTACAAACGGAGATTGCGAAAAAAACTTTTTTAGAGAAGCTACAGGAAGTAGGAGATGCAATCCAGGCCAAGATGGCAGACTATGCACAAGATGGCGAGAACATTCCCACTACTTTTATGAGTCAAGTTGAAATTATTACTGATTTTAATATGATTCAAATTATGTTTGAAAAGGGTCTTATCTCTAACAATCGCCAACCAGTGTTGCTTTGGGGTGAGCGGGGGGTAATTGATAAAGTTTTATACGGAAGAATTTATGAGAGCACTGCAAAAGCAATCGCAGCCGAAAAGGATAAGGATGCCGACGAAGATACGTTAAGTAATGCGTCTCTTGCTAGTCAAGAGGATTTAGAAAGTTATGTAAATGAAAAATTAACAGATTACATTCACCCATTAGATAGATTAAGGGGCATAGATTCTAATTATGTAAGAGACATATTTGATTATTATGTTCCAACTAGCTGGGTTGGGCCATTTGGTCCGCAATATAATGGAGCAAATGAATTAGATACATTATACCCAGGTGATACTAATCTACAACAAGCGGCAATAGAAAAACAAAAGAGTAATCCATTGTTAGCATCTAGACTACCATTATTTACTTTTGGCAATAAGAATCCAAATATCTTATCAGTTAATTTTAAACTAGACAGCCAATACGTAGCAGCAATGAACATGTCCACTCCGATTGGAAAAGAAGCATTTGGAAATGTACGTGGTATCATTCCCGAAGATTTCCAACCAGAGGCATACAGGATGTTTAATGGAATCAAAGGTTTAGATCTTAATGATGTTGACCCACAAACAAAAGTTCCTAGAGGGTTTGAAAAACTGGTTGAAAAATATTATGATTATGACTATGTTAGTGGAGATGACATAGAAAATTTTGAACAGTGGCAAGAAGTATTTAATCAGCTAGACTCTGATAAATATAAAAACATGAGTGATAGAAGTTTTTATAATACATGGGGAGGTTTAAATTCTAAACAAAAATTCGTACAGTTTATGTGGGAATCTTTCTCTCAACTATACGAAGAAGCTTTTGATCCTAAGCCTACGATGCAAAAGGTTACTCCATCCAAGGACCCTAGTAAGAAAGTCCTTGTCAATAGTGTAAGAGTTGCTCAAAATATCAGCGGAGCCGCTCTGAAAGGAAGCATTCAAACAGTTCCCATGTTTGCATTATCTACAGATCGTAGAGTGTTAAACAAATCATGTGTTGTTCACTGTGTTGAACCCAGAATTTATAACCCTAATGATCAGTTAGAGAATTTTAGGCAAAATACTACTTGGTTTAGCGGAATCTATAATATGCTGGGATTCAAACACGAAATTTCAACTGATAGTGCAAAATCAACTTTCTATCTAGCTAGAGGGAACAATGGTTTAGCTAAACCAGAGGAGACGGAGGATTAATGGAGTTAAAGATTGGAACCGTAAAATCGAAAGCTGATATAACCAGAACAGGTTTATTCAAGGTTGCTTTCGGTATTGTTGAAGGTGGCCGTGCAATCGTTGAAGATGTTCGGTATGTATCTCCATACGGTAATTCAAATGAGGGAGCACTATTCTTACCTCCAGTCGGCGCTCAAGTTCTTGTTGCCCATGAACCAAATGCGGCAATTGATGGTGATAACTTCAAAGGATATTTTTACTTGGGCTCAGTTATGGGAGCCATAGATGGGCTAAACCAACAGTCTAGAACCTTAGAAAGCGAAACTGAAGATACAGAAAGCACAGAATATGTTCCAAAAAATAAACCAGGAACTCACGGCCCTGCTCTAAAGAGTGATCAGGTAGCGTATTTAAAACCAGACGGACCTGCGTGGCTTCCTGATAGATTTAAAGGATTGTATGATGCTAAAGGTGTTATTCCTGAACAATTAGGATTTACTAACCACAGGGGGGATGCTTTTGTTATCAGTAGTAGGTATAACTCTACTACAAAGTCTGATGACCCAATTCAGAACTACTCAATTGGCTTTGAGAGTGGTAACGGCAAAAGGTTTCAAGCAGTAGACTCTCCTACGGTAGATGGTATTGTCATGACCAATGAGCACAAAGGCAAAGACTTCTTTATTTGGAGCACTGGTCTAAGTCCTGAGAGTCCGTTTGCGGAGGGTGAGTATCACATGAGAACTCACGGGCCTGTCAACCTTTACACTTTGGCTAATAGATTCCGCATGTGGGTTGAAGATGGTCTTAATGTACAAATCGAAAACAAGTCCACTGGATCAAAAGAGTATGGGCCAGAGAAGCATACGAAGCTGGGAGCACCTGGAACTGGAGGCTATAAGGCCAGCAGACAAGGAAAGTTTGGTAACCAAACTACTGGATGCGTGCAACTCGTAAGCTATCACAATAACATTTCCTTAGAGGCTAAGGAAGATGATTCAGTAATTTATATAAATACTCCAGGTGCAAACTCTAGAATCATTATTGAGGGAGGAGGGAGTGTCGATGTCGTTGCTGCTGGGAAATTAACCTTGCAAAGTGACACCGAGGTAGAAATTAATGCTCCTGTAGTAGATATTAATGGTTCTAATGTAGCTAGTCTAAATGGGGGCACTGTTACAATTGATGGAGGCCCAGAAGTTAGAATTAATGATAACTCTGACGGTGGAGGCTATGAGGCATAAACATGGCAATATTTGATTATCAAAAAGCAGCAGGAATTATTACTACATCTACCCAACCTGTATTGGGTGCGTTAGGGACCCAATTTGGAGTGCCTCAATGTATGCTAGATTTTGCAAAGGAGGCGTTAGCCGCGTTCCCATCTCCAGTATTGAACGATTTGCAAAACGGTATTAGAGAAGGCAAGAGTCTTGCTGATTCCGTGTTTAAAGATGTCATGCGCCAAGTCTTCTTGGACACGGGCATTGTAGAGTATGATACGACTCTAGGTCGTTTTGTGTTCGTGTCTAGTTCTTCAAATCGAGGTATTGAGCAAAATGCTTTACAAGGTTTAAATGATTTACAAGGATTCGGAACCATCCTTGGATTTGGAGCACAAGCGGTTGTCATTGGAAATAATGTTAGTAACCAAATTGATTTAATAAAAAACTGTATTGACCAGATGACCTCGTTCAATGCATTACAGAAAGGTCCATCTGTTCTTGCAAGTAAGATGGTTGGGTTCACTGCAATTGATCCGACAACTGGAGAACCGACTACATTCTCTCCCCCGCCAGAAGCTCTTGAAGCTGCTAGTCAAATTTATGACGACAACAAACAGGTGCTTGAAGAAGCAGCAGGATTTATTGCAGCAGCCGATAGACAATTACAAGCAATTAGAGAGATTAAACAAGCTAGACAATCTGACCCAGAAAACAATCCTGAGCCTTGTTTCTGGAACAACATGCCAGATCCAAATGATCCTACGAGAACTTTAGGTGAAGCTCTTTCTGGGCAAACCTCTTTCTGCTTGTTAGATGCAGAGGCAGATGAAAATGGTAATCCAGTTTTAGCAGCCAGTGCTGATCCTTACGAACAAATTATTACCATCAGTGGCACGCAACCTCCTGTATCTACTAGAGGCCAATTCTTATTCTCCAAGACTGGTATCTATTACGACTCATACGGAGGTGGTTTAGATTACTCTGGTTGTATTACTAATATTGTAAGTGCAGTATACTACGATTCCTCTGGTAATGCTATCCCTGGCACAGGTGTTCCTCCGCAGGCTTTGAAATACTTACACGAATACAATCCTAATATTGGAGGAAAGGGGGAGATTGTCACCTGGAATACATTTAACAAGTGGGCAGATACCGTATTTGATATTACGCATATTAATGAAACTCCTAGTATGCAGAAGTTCTATGAAGCTGACCACTTCTTACAAGTTCTAATCGACAACAGAAACAGAGAGATCTACGATCTATCTTCTTATCTTACTGAGCTACAAGACTCTGGTTACACAGAGGACAGTGCTGTTCTTAGTAATCAAAGACAAACTCTGTTCTCAAAGATCTCTGACCATGATCACAAGATCAAACGTAGAAAGAAGCAAATCGAAGTTCACGTTGTATTGTCCCCAGCAGATAGCCCTGCAACTCTTGGGGCTATCCCAATCAACAACTTCCAAACTCTTGATAGCGGGTTGATTGCGGTTGAACAGTCCAAACAACAAAACCTTATCTTTAATCCTGGTGAGGTATCAGGGGTAGTGCTTCCCTTATGTCCTGAGTTTATTAAGAGTGAGGTTCCGCAAGACAGATTTACCGTTAAGGATCTAATCGTTCCACAGGTTGGCGTAGGGCAAATTATTACATCTGATCCTTCTGTATCAGGAACTAGCGGGACGGTGTTGTCTCTAACCGATATGATTAGTACCAGTGGATTGGCTGGGGTTTACAACTTCTTAGATGCGGATCTTGTAACTCCAGACTCAAACAAGTATCTATCCATCAACTGTGCAACGTCTTCGACATTTGATGCCCCAGCACAACTTGTGGCATCGTCTATTGACAGTATGTTCCCTTCTGGTATTGGTGTACCATACTTTAGAGGCATTTGCAACTTCTTCTCTGGAGTTGACGGAGACGGAAATAGTAAAGCACCTAGCAAGTCTAACGTAGAATATCTCCACTCTGCGTATAAGCCATATGGATACGGTAGACTTCAAGAAGGGTTTGATAGTATTGATAGCTTGCTATACCGTCAGACGGGAGCTACTATCGACTTCTGGACTCACGTACCAGATTTAGGAAATGCAAATGATCCTGGTTGGAATGCAGACCACAGCTTATCTTCACTTCACCGAGTGGTATTGGGTTGTGAAAATAGAGGAGCGACTACTAGCGGAGATGCAAATGGTGCTCCACCAAATAGTAATGCTGTAAAAGGTCTGTTAGTTGGATTTACTAGGGACAGAAGAATTACTAAGAATCTGCCCGCAAGTAATAACCCTTCTGATAATGATATTACTGAGGGTTTAGTATTCCATATGAGCCCAACTCAATCTGTAAATAGTAGTGCAGTTACTTTCTTGATGGCATCAGGAGCAGACGGATATTGTATTCAAGATCAGATTGCCCCCAGCAGTTATTTTGGTATTAGTGTTGACACTTCTACTGAGACAACGGGTGGGCATAAGTTCAATGATTGTAGCACTGCGTTTGTACATACGGCTATTACTGTGAACTACGGTTTGGATAGAGTTAATATTTATTTAAATGGCGAACAGCTTGCAAGTGCAACAATCTCCGAGACTTTTGGAACTACAGAGGCAGTACCTCCTAGAATCCCGTCTAATGTAGACGCTAGCTCGTTTAGTTATAGTAAAACTTTCTCTGAATATCTCCCGCCTAACGCCCCTCTATTCCCGCCAGACGCGCTCGGATTCCGAGACTTCTGGTGGTGGGATGGCCCGACTCCAAAAAGTATTGGAGGTTCGACCGCTTTAACTCCTTGGATTATTGGCGGTGGCTATACAGACGGTATGCACATGATTGATTTCCCAGATGCAGCAACTTATCAAGAAAATTATGCTGGAACTAAACAGGGCATGAATTTCATGGGCGGTGAATATGGAGGTAAAAAAAGTGGTCTCCACGGCTTTATTGGTAGTCTAAAGCTATATAATAGAGCCTTAACTTCTAGTGAAGTCTTAAAAAACTATAATGCACAGAAAGGCTTCTTCACCAATATCCAGACCTACTCATACTAATGGCGACCACAACTACAAGTAATCTTTACGGAGCAGAGCCAAGCATCTCCGTCAAGAGAAAAACTCGGTCTAACTATAAGAAACGCTTAGGTTTTTGTTATCCATTAATAGGTAAGTTTAAAACAGTTACAGGGGTTCCTGCATCTTTGCGAAACAATGTTTCTCAAGGAGCATACTTCACAGGGGAATCTGGTGTAGCACTAATTAGAAATAACTTAAGGCAGCTTCTTTTGTGTAGCAAAGGTGAGCGGGTAATGCTACCAGACTACGGACTTAATTTAGACAGATATCTATTTGAGCCGTTAGATCAAACCACTTTTTACTTAGTAAAGCAAGACATTCTTCAAACTCTAAACAAATACTTTAGTTCCGTGAATGTTATCACTTTGTCTGTTTATTCTAACCCAAGGGAAGCAGACAGGTCACAGCTTTATGTCAGCTTAACTCTCCAATTACTGGATCAGTCGTTAGATATTTTTGATGTAGAGGTTACAATAGGCTAATGTCATTCTCAGGAACCGCAAGTACCGACTTTATGAAGCTATCTTCTATTCCTAACAGAAAGAAGATTGAATATATTGACTACGCAGGAACGGACTTCTTCTCTCTGCGAGACAATCTGATTGCTTATATTAAAGCTGTGTATCCTTTAGACTACCAAAACTTCTCTGAGTCTGATCTAGGAATGATGTTGATAGAGGTAGTATCTTACATGGGTAGTGTTTTATCTCTAAAAGGAGATATGTTAGCTAATGAAAATTATCTTCGAACTGTAAAGAATCGTAACAATCTAAAAAAATTACTAGAGTTAATTGGTGTGGATATGATGGGTCCACTAGGTGCTGGTGCAGGAGCCAGGATGACCAATTCAGAAAATCCAACGGATGACGATTTTCCATTTACGGTGGCCCCAGAGCAGAGAACGATTGCTATTACTTCCAAAGAAGACGGTGCTCCTGTAAACTATACCTTGTATAAAGTTGTAAATAACACCATTGAAAATATCCAAAATGCTGCTGGACAATTAACGCTAAACCAGAGCGAGGTCACGAATGGAGGTGCGTTAGGTACGAGTTCTATTTTTGATAATTTAGCACTGCTCGAAGGTGCTTTGGCAGTACAGAAAGGGACATTTGATACTTTAGAAGGTAACAAACGAGTAGCTCTTACAAACTCGCCTATTATTGAAGGTAGTGTGCAAGTCTATGTGACTACAGCGAATGAAGATTCTGATGCCAATGGCTCTTATCAACAGGTAAATAGACTATACTCTGCGTCAGGAGCAACTGATAGAGTTTTTCAAGTTATTTACGACGACGACTATGCGGCCACAGTTTTATTTGGTGACAACGCTCTAGGAATTTCACCTCCCGCTGGCTCAGAGTTTACCGTCACCTATCGAGTAGGTGGTGGATCTAGAGGTAATATTGGAGAAGGTATTTTAAATGTACAAACCACTGCTTCAAATCTCGATGGCATAGATAAAACATTTACCTTAGAAAACAGAACTGCTGCTACTGGTGGTGCCGAAGCAGAGACAACAGAGCACGCTAAAAAATACGCACCCTATACCTTCAAGCGTCAGGATAGGGTGGTTACTCTAGAAGATTACATCGCTATTGGAAATACTTTTAGAACCAAACAAGGAACTATTGGAAAGACCACTGCCGCTGTTCGGGATGCCTTTTCCTCAGGCAATGTGATTGATGTCTATACTCTTGAAAAAGCAGATGATCTTCGAATGCAAAAAGCATCGCCTACTTTTAAGAAAGAGTTACTAGAAGAGATTGAACCTAAGAAGATGCTTACGGATGAAGTTGTCGTTGTAGATGGTTTGATTAGGACATTAGATCTGGTTATGACCATCCGCATTGATAGAGAGTTAGAAACTATTCAGCAGCAAATCGAGCAGGAAGTATCTGACGTTATCAGGCAGCACTTCAATATTGATAACGCTGACTTCGGAAAGCCATTCGTAGCGACTGAGTTAAATAGAGAAGTGTTTAGACTACCTAATGTGCGGTATGCTACTATTGATAATTTACCAGAAATTATTGAGGTTGATTTTAATGAGATTATTCAGCTAAACAACTTTACCATTAATACTGTATTACTTTAATGTCAAGAAGGTATATTCAAAAATCTAAAATTAATGGATTAGGCAAGATTGTGCCTGAGGTGGTTTCTGTTGTTACCTCTAGGGACGATCTTATATCGTCGGATAATCAACAGCAATATTTCAAGAGAAACTACGCTGATGCCATCAGAAAGATTATCCCTAAGTTTTATTTTTCTGATGAACAGCAGATTAGTGGGTCACACGTATCTTTTCCTAATCAGTTAATTAATTCCCACATTCTTGCTAACAAAAATTTAGAAAGAATTCTTCCTGTCTCCTCTCTAGTTGATGATGTTAACCTGTCATCTTTAGGAACTCCATCTGGATTTGCTAAACACTTTTACAAGACTCAACCACCAGCACAGATTAACGCCGACGATTTCCAGAGGAATATACTTGGGCCATTAAATAAAAAGCTTACTGACTATGGAACGAGTCAGGCGTTTGTTGATTACGTTTCAGGAACATTCCTTCCGAGCATCCCGATGGTATACACGGGCCATCATGCTACTGATAACTTAGCCACTCTCACAGCCAGTGCGTTTGCTAACGACTCGTCTGGAACTTATAAATACTTAGTAGAAAATTTAGGATGGGTATATTTCCTTAATAGATTAGGTCCTGCCGCTGTCCCAGGAGCACCAACGCCATTCGACCCGTCTACTGCCCTCCCAGAACTTCTGGTAAATACGGTTTGGAAGGGAGGCTCGATTGTTCTTCAAGATACTTTAAGTATTTATCAAGAACACCTTTGGAAAAATCAACCACACTTTGGAGTTACT
>Ga0222718_10004748_pt1 | contig 11208 bp, 10 predicted proteins | sample C33_27DmetaG_FD_165045 | JGI IMG/M metagenome (GOLD analysis project Ga0222718, IMG submission 165045) | Estuarine water microbial communities from San Francisco Bay, California, United States - C33_27D | ecosystem: Environmental > Aquatic > Marine > Unclassified | place: USA: California... | reverse complement strand
GAACATGTAATACCACCTTTTACTATTCCAATACACTGGGATAGGGTAAAAGGTATCGATTATGGTTACGCCAGTGAATCAGCCTGTGTTTGGGCTGCAATAGACCCAAGTGACGGAACCTTAATAGTCTATCGAGAATTATACCGTAAGGGCTTGACAGGAGAGGATTTAGGCTCTATAATAACACAGATGGAACTCTCGGACCCTTTTTCTGTCCAAGGAGTTCTAGATACTGCTGCGTGGGCTAGAACAGGGACTACAGGCCCTACAGTCGGAGAAACATTAGTTCGACAGGGCCATAAGCTACGTAGAGCAGATAAAAACAGAATACAGGGTAAAATTCAGATTCACGAATACTTGAGGCTGCAGCCAAGCGGAAGACCACGATTACAGATTTTCAGTAGCTGTCCTAGCCTGATACGCGAGCTTCAAGGCATTCCTTTAGATAAATCAAACCCTGAAGATGTTGATACTCATGCACCTGATCACGCATATGATGCCTTACGGTATCTTATTATGTCTAGGCCACGGGTAAACGACCCACTAGCTCAGTTGAGGCATATACGTCTTGAACAAGCTTATACACCTGCAGATGCAGATTTTGGATATTAATATATGAAAAAAAGACAAAAGTATTCTAACGGAGGCGGCCCTACAAAATTTTCAGATATTTTTAAATTAGACGGTAATAGCCAACAGGGAGTAAAATCTACAGTAACTACACCAACTTCAAAAAAATTAATTGCTTCAGCAACTCAACAAGATGGTCGAAATGTAGCCACAACTTTAAACTTAAATCTTCCTAAAACAAATATAAACGTAACTAGAAATAAAGGCGGCAGTACTTCAGGAAGTGTGTCTAGGACGTTTGGTAAAAATTCTTCTATTAAAGCAAACATTAGCCGACCTAAAGGTGGTGGTCGCGGTACTTATTATGGTATTACTTATTCTAAACGATTTTAAAAAAAGAACTTGAATATGACAGAAGAAAATAGCTTAACAGCAAACGAGCTATACTTTGAGCAAGTAGAAGACGAACAAGGTATGCAATTGACTCTAGAAGAGTCTTTGCGTAATAACTTTGTTGGTCTTCTTATGGATCGGTACGAACAAGCTGAAAGTGCTAGAGACTTAGACGAACAACGCTGGCTAGACGGTTATCACAATTATCGTGGTCTTTACGGTAAAAATGTACGTTTTAGAGAATCTGAAAAGTCTAGAGTATTTGTAAAAGTAACTAAAACAAAAGTCTTAGCAGCTTTCGGACAGCTTGTAGATGTTATTTTTGGAGCCGGTAAATTTCCAATCGGTATTTCAGAAACTAAAGTACCTGAGGGTATTAGCGAGTATGCACACTTAGATGCACAAAATCCTTTACCGGGAATTGAAACAAGTCAAGAAGAACAGGAAAAGGAGAATCCTTTTGACGTTGGTTACGAAGGTGACGGGCGTGTACTTAAGCCCGGAGCGACCTACGGGTCAGGACGTTTTGAAGAAGAATCAATTGAGAAGAAAGCAGAAGAACAACTTAAAGATGGGCCAACAACAGACCCACAAATACCACAAGTAAGTCCTGCTAAAGAAGCTGCTAGGCGTTTAGAAAAATTAATACATGATCAAATTGAAGAATCAAATGGAGCCAGCGAAATTCGCAATGCTTTATTTGAATCTGCCTTATTTGGAACGGGCATTATAAAAGGACCATTTAACTTTAACAAGACACTTAGCCGGTGGGAGGAAGATGAAGAAGGACTTAGGAGATATTCTCCAGTTGATGTGCGCGTTCCTCGTATTGAGTTTGTCAGCATATGGGATTTCTTTCCTGATCCTAACGCTACAAACATAAACGAAGCAGAGTACATTTTTCACAGACACAGAATGAACCGTACCAAGTTACGGTCTTTAGCAAAGATGCCATACTTTAATAAAGATGCAATTCGTGAAGCTCTAGTAATGGGGCCTAATTACGAAGAAAAAGACTATGAGCAAGAACTAAAAGATGACCACCGCTCAGACGAATCAGGGTCAGGACAGTTCGAGGTTCTAGAGTATTGGGGAGTTATGGATGCAGAATATGCTCGCCAAGTTGGTATGGATATACCAGAGGAAGTAGATGACCTAGATGAAGTACAAGTAAACGCTTGGATCTGCAATGGTCAAATGTTAAGAGCAGTGGTTAATCCGTTCACGCCTTTCAGGTTGCCTTATCATGCCTTTCCCTACGAGCGAAATCCCTATAGCTTCTTTGGCATTGGGGTTGCTGAGAATATGGATGATTCTCAAAAGATCATGAATGGTCACGCTCGCATGGCAATAGACAACCTAGCGTTATCAGGATCGTTAGTCTTTGATGTAGACGAAACTGCTCTTGTGGGTGGTCAAAGCATGGAAATATATCCGGGTAAAGTATTCCGAAGACAAGCAGGAATGCCCGGAACAGCTATCAACGGCTTGAAGTTTCCTAATACCTCACAAGAAAACATGATGATGTTTGATAAGTTCAGACAGCTTGCAGACGAACAAACAGGTATTCCAAGCTATTCACACGGTCAAACGGGCGTTCAGAGCATGACGCGAACTGCTTCAGGCATGTCCATGCTACTTGGCGCAGCATCCCTTAATATTAAAACTGTAATTAAGAATCTTGATGACTTTTTACTTAAGCCTATGGGCGAAGCATACTTCCAATGGAACATGCAATTCCTAGAGTCTAAGTTAGATGTTAAAGGTGATTTAGAAGTAAAAGCCACGGGTACAAATAGCTTGATGCAGAAAGAAGTACGTAGCCAAAGATTGACTATGTTCTTACAGACTGCTCAGAATCCTGCTATTGCACCTTTTATTAAAATGAACAAGCTAATCAGCGAACTTGCTTACAGCCTTGATCTTGATCCAGATGAATTGATTAATGATCCTGAAGAAGCAGCACTAATGGCCCAAATCATAGGAATGCAAAATAATGTTGGACAAGCAACTGGCCCGGAAGCTGGCCCCGGTAGTGAACAACCCGGAGGCATGGGAGGCCCTGAAGGAGTACCTCCAGAAGGCCAAGACACTGGAGTTACGGGTACTGGCGGTGGCAACATCGGAACTGGAGCTGTACCGCAGTCAGGGGAGGCTGAATTCTCTGGAACGCCTAGAGCAGTTGAAGGATAACGTGAAAGCAGAATTGGAGAGAAAAGATGCCTAAAAGTATGTTAAACCCACCAGAACGTACAGAATATGTTTTAGGAGGTGTACCACTGTTACTTAGAACAGTAGGCCAGTTTGCCTCTAAAGTTTTAAAACCTAGAAACTTAGGTCAGGAACAAATTAAAAAAGCTGCTCAACAAACTTCTGAATACGCTAAAGGCCAAGCAAAAGGCGCAGCAGTTGGTTCTGCGACAACAGTAGGAGTTGGTGGTCTTATATATACTATTTCTAATAAAGAACTACCTTCTGTTATAGAAAAAGCAAAAGCTGATGATATAGAACTTAAAATTATAGATGAAAGAATAAACCCAGAAGATTATCCTGTTTATAAAAAAGACTCAGAATCTGCAAAAGCGTTTAGAGAAATGCAAAAAGAAGCTAAAAAAGCAGGAGCCTCTTTCTTTGAGTTTGAAGGCAGGGCTTATAATACTAAAGAAAAAAAATCTAAAGGCCGTGAGAAAAAAGGTTTAGGTGGTAAAATTATTAGCGAAGTAGCAGACTTTATGGCTGTTAAGTTAGCTAAAGAAGCTCCTGAAGTTGCTAAAAAATTAAAAGATAAAACTATAAAAGGTGAAGAACAACAAAGAATAATTATGCAAGAAGTTGAATCTAATCCTTATATGTTAGATGAACTATCTGATGATGAATTCAATAAAGTATTAGAAGTTCTTCCTGCAAAATCTAGAGCTAAGTTAGGCGCTGCTGATGATTTTGAATCTGAAATGATGGAATACAATACGGCTGCTATTGAAGGAATGACTCCTGAAGATGTAGCAGAAAATCTTCAGTACTTTGATGACATTGATGATATTGAAGACTATATGAATTCATTAAGTGCAAAAGACTTAAGAAAGTTTACAGATAGTCTATCAGAAGATGACTATGCAGCTTTTGAAGATTTTATTCCTGAATTAGGACCAAGAATTAAAAAAGCAGAAGGATCTATGCTGGGCGGTGAAGGTAAAGCAAAAGAAGCTGAGAAAGCCATCATCATAAATAAAGTTACAGATGCTCAAGATCCTACATCAAAGAGCCAACAAGACTCTATTATGTTTCTTAAAGGGGCTGATAAATCAACAGTTATGCAAGCTATTCAACAAACTGTTTCGCCCCAAGATCAAAAAGAAATGAGACAGATTATTTTTGGAAGAGTTAAAAAAGCAGAAGGTTCAATGCTTGTTGCACCTGAAGATACTTATACACCAGAAGAACAAGCAAACGCAGCAGAATCCCAACTTCCAGATGAACAAATGGAAGAAAATTACATGGACTTTGTACTCGATGAATCTTTAGATATAACAGAACAAGAATACTTAATAGGGGCTTTGGAATCAGATCCAAAGCTCAGTGAAATCTTTGATAAGGTCGTAACGACTGCATCAGAGTTTTCTGGGGCTGGAGAGGTAGAAGGCCCCGGAACAGGTGTATCAGACTCAATCCCTGCGCGTTTAAGCGACGGAGAGTTTGTTATTACCAGAAAAGCCACTGACCAAATCGGTGCAGATAATCTTCAGATGATGATGGATGATGCAGAACGAATGGCAGATGGTGGGGAAGCCCGTGGAGGTTTCCAACTAGGAGGTCTTTTAGGAATGCCTAAAGACCCCGAAAAGGAGCTTGAAGCTATGGGCCAGCTTAGATCAACAGATGACGAAGTTAATAAGTCTATGTTAATGTCTAATCAGGTTCCTAGCCTTAGGCGATAAATAGTACGGCTACCTTGTAGTATCAAGCCCCAGATTTTAAAGACGTTTGAAATTGGCTACCTTGCAAGAAACAAGCCCCGTAGAAAAGGAGAGTACCATGTCCGAACAGGCATACGAAGAGGAAGAAGTCGCAAATCCATATAATGCACGTAAACCTTGGCACACACAAGAAAGGAAAAAATCTTTAAGTGCTGCAGAAAGCTTGTATTACCCGGAAGAAGATGAAGAACCTCAACAGCAGAAGGCTACCCGAAGAAAGGCCCCTTCTACTGAGGATGAACCAAACACTAACTATAAAAAGCGTTATGACGATTTAAAGAAACATTATGATCAGAAACTTTCTGAATTTAAACGTAAAGAGCAAGAACTTATGGAACAGGCTAGAGCAGCCGAACCTGTATATCAAGCTCCTAAGTCTCAAGAAGACCTAGATCGTTTTAGAGAAGAATACCCTGATCTGTATGACACAGTAGAAACTGTAGCTCATATGAGGAGTCAGCAAGAAGTAGAAGCCTTGCGATCTAAGCTTTCTGTTATTGAACAACGAGAAGCAGAAATTGCAGCGCGGGAAGCTGAAGCAGCTCTTCAAGAAAGACATCCTGACTTTGATGATATCAGAGGAGACGATAACTTTCATGACTGGGCTAAAGAACAACCTGAGCAAATACAAGATTGGATTTATAATAATCCTAATAATGTTACTTTAGCTGTTAAAGCGTTAGATCTTTATAAGTTAGAAACTGGTAAAGGACAAAGTACTCGAAAAAGACGTTCAGCTCGTCAGCAGACAGGTTCTGCAGCAGATATGGTATCTACCAAAACAACCAATGTAGATGCTAAGGAAGCTAAGATCTGGACAGAAAGTGAAATTGCGAAAATGTCCCTTGATCAATTTGATAGAGTCGAAGATGAAATCAAACTTGCTATGGAAGAGGGAAGAGTTCGTAGAGGATAATCTTTTCTACTTAGGAGTAATATAACATGGCTTATAACCAATCAGACGCTCTATTTGAGCAAAGTACAGATACCGATGGTAACTTTGGTAACTCAGTATCAGGACAAACTAACTCGTTTTTCCTACCAAAAGTATATTCAAAGCAAGTACTCAACTTCTTTCGGAAGTCGTCAGTAGCAGAAGCTATTACGAATACCGATTACGCTGGTGAGATTTCTGGCTATGGTGACACTGTACGAATCATCAAAGAACCTGTCATCACTGTTTATCAGTATGAGCGTGGTGCAGATATCACTAAAACAGCTTTGACCGACCAAGAAGTTAGTCTTGTTGTTGATACTGCTAACGCATTTAAGTTCATCGTTGATGATATTGAAACAAACATGTCGCACGTAAACTTCCGCGATGTAGCAACCTCTTCAGCAGCTTACGCTTTGCGTGATGCTTTTGACGAAGGCGTAATTGCTACTATGATCGCTGGTGTTTCTGCTTCAAGCCCGAACCACATCCTTGGTTCTGATAGCGCAACTGACCTTGCTGCTGGCACCTTTGACGGTACTGGTAACTTGGACATCGGTTTCGGTACTAGTGAGCATGACCCTATCGACGTTCTTTCTCACATGGCCCGTCTTCTTGACGAAGCTAATGTTCCTGAAGAAGGTCGTTGGTTCTTGGCTAATCCTGAGTTCTATGAAGTACTTGTACAAAGTTCTTCTAAGCTCTTGTCAGTTGACTACAACGCTGGTCAGGGTTCCATCCGTAATGGCTTGGTAAGCTCTGGTAAGCTTCGTGGTTTTGACATGTACAAAACTAACAACATTGCTGCAACTTCTAACGCTGCAGGTCAATGTCTTGCTGGTCATATGTCTTCTACAGCTACGGCTCAGACGATTACCAGCACTGAAGTAATTCGTGACCCGGATAGCTTTGGTGATATCGTGCGTGGTCTTCACGTATACGGTGCCAAAGTACTGCGACCAGAGGCTCTGGTTTCAGCTTTCTACGGAATCGACTAATAAGAACGGGGGTGTAAAAGCCCCCAATCTTTTTTTACAAAGGAATTTAGTATGCCACAGATAGGTAATAATGAAAATCCAGTAATGTTTAGAAAAGCGATTGTATCTAAGGATAGTCGTTTTCGTAAGGGTTTTGATAAGGATAAGTATCAGGAAAATTATGATCGTATCTTTGGTAATAAGAATGAATTAGAAATAGCTAGAGAAACTTCTAAAACTTTTAGTATGGAACAAGATTAATGAATAAAGTTCCAAAAAAAGGTTATGTACCTAATAAGTATACAGGAAGAAGTATAATGATGTCTGGCGGTATAAAGCGTGAGGAGGCTACTATGCGTTTATTTGACAATAAAATTAAAATGGATAAGCGACCAAACTATGGTAAACCAACAATGTGGAACGCTGTAGCTTTATTTGAAAAATCTAAACCTTCTATTTTTAATCAGGAGAGAAGTATGTATAAAAGAGGCGGTTATATGGGTGGCGGCACTATGGTAGAAAACATGCAAAGCGATATGAAAAAGAAAATGGAAAAGCCTAGAGGCGGTTACGCTCACGGTGGAAAATCTAAAAGTGGTAAAGCTGACATTGCTGCTATGGAAAAAGCTTGTAGTGCAAAAGCCGGTAAAAATAAAAGCGTGACTTACTAATGAAAGTACCTGCACCTGAAGGTTATCATTGGATGAAAAGCGGTAAGTCTTACAAAATTATGAAAGACCCTAAAGACGGCTTTAAGCCACACAAAGGTGCAAGTAAAGCAGTAGACTTTCCAATACAAAAGGTTCATAAAAAATAATGGCTACTACATATTTACAATTGTGTAATGAAATTCTGCGTGAAATTAATGAAGTTGAATTAACCAGCGCAGACTTTGCTACGTCTGTAGGAATTCAAAGTCATGTTAAAGATCTTATTAACCGAGCATATTTAGACATGGTTAATGAAGAAGCACAATGGCCTTTTTTAGCCGTTGCAGAAAGCGGAACCTCAGACCCTAATTATGGAAATGTAAATATTGAAACTGTAGCTGGCACACGCTGGTATGAACTTAAACCTGCATCAGATAGTTTAACAACTGACTACAGTTATATTGATTGGGATAACTTTTTACTTACTACAATAGGTGTTTCAGGAGAAACTTCTCCTTACACATCTAGAAATTTAAGATATACAACTATTGAAGAGTGGAAAGATTATTTTAGGATTGGTCAAAATAACGATGATGCAGATACTCAAAGTTATGGTACTCCTGATAGAGTTATTAAAAGTCCTGATAATCGTAAGTTTGGCCTAAGCCCTATTCCTGATAAAGCATATAAAATTTGGTTTTATGCCTATGCTTTACCCACGGCCTTAAGTGCTTATACTGACGAGATAGTTTTTCCAGATTTATATGTTCCTGTTTTAATTAATAGGGCTAGATATTATGTACATCAATTTAAAGATAATCCACAAGCTGCTGCTTTTTCAAATGAAGATTATAAAAAAGGTCTTAAGAATATGAAGCTAAACTTAATGGAGCCAGCACCCGGATACTTTAAAGACGATAGAATAAGGTTTGTTTAATGGCAGCTTCGTTACCCTTTGGTGTTTCTTGTCGCGGAGGTTTAAACACAAACCTTAATCAATTTGAGATGTTATCTCAGCCGGGACTAGCAACAGACTTAGAAAATTTTGAAGTAGACTCAGACGGAGGCTACCGAAGAATTAATGGCTTTTCAGCTTTTGGTGGAGATGATGCTACAAGACCTAACGGAACTTCACCAATATTAGGTCTTTTTGTATATGCAGATGGTTTGATAGCTACTTCAGGAACTAATGTTTATTTTACATTAGATGGTATAACATGGTTACAAATTAACAGAGCTTCTGTACACAGCGCTGGTGATAACTATTCTACTTTTATAGGTAGAAGTATTTTAGCTAGAACAGGACAAGGCCAATGTACTTTTGCATTATATGAAGGAGATAGTGATTACGGAGAATTAATAATTACAGATGAAGGCTCCTCTTCTAAGCCTTTCTATTTTAAAATGACAGGCTCTGGAGCCTTAACTACTAGAACTTATTTTGCAAAAGAAGTGACTGTTTCTGGTTCAGTATATCCTACAGTTTGTACTATGCACGATAGGCACTTAGTAGTTTCAGGAGACAGTAATAATCCTAATACTATTTATTACAGCCACACGGATGCTCCTGATGATTTTGTAGGTACTGGAGCAGGAAGTATTAAGCTAGACGATAAAGTTATTGGTCTTAGACCTTTTCGTGCAGACTTAATTATTTTTTGTAAAAACAGTATTTATAAATTAGTAAACATTAATGATTCAAGTAATATTGCAGTTCAACCTGTTACTAAAAACGTAGGCTGCTTAGACAATCATAGTATCCAAGAAATTGCAGGTGACTTAGTATTTTTAAGCCCTGATGGTGTCAGAACAATTGCAGGTACAGCACGTATTGGAGACGTTGAATTAGGTAGTGTTAGTAGACAAATACAAAGTATTATTGAAACTATTGCTAAGGGCATAGATGGTTTTATTGTAGACAGTGTTGTATTAAGACAAAAATCACAGTACAGAATTTTTTATACTACAGGAACTCAGGCTGCTTCGGATTCAAAAGGAATTATAGGTTCATTAACTTCTAATGGATTTGAATGGTCTGAAACTAAAGGAATACAAGCAAGAGCAATTACATCAGGTTTTAATGCTAATGGTATAGAACAAACCTTTCATGGTGATAGTCAAGGTTATATTTATACGCACGATGATGGTAATCATTTTTTACATAGTGGATCACAAGCTAACATAAGAGCTACTTATAAAACTCCTAACTATGACTTTGGAGATTTTGGCACTCGTAAAAATATGCGATACATTAAAATTTCTGTTAGTCCTGAAGGAACAGCTCAACCTACTTTAAGAGTTAGGTACGACTACGAAGATACTGCTATTCCGCAACCTTTAGATTATACTTTGCTTTCTGTACCAATACCCGCTATTTTTGGTGAAAGCACATTTGGAGTAAATGCAGTTTTTGGAGCTACAAACGATCCAATGGTTAGACAAGCCATTCAGGGAGGCGGTTACACTGCAAGTTTTAGATTAAGATCAGAAGATAAAAATCCACCTTATGCTATTAATGGTATGTATATAGACTACGTTCCATCAACTAGGAGATAATATGGCAAGTTATACGCGACAAAGTAGTTTTTCAGATGGAGATACAATTAGTGCTTCATTATTTAATAATGAGTACAACCAGCTTGTAACTGCTTTTTCTTATTCTTCTTCAGGTACTACTGGACATAGACACGATGGAACTGCTGCTGAAGGCGGTAACATTCATACTATTGGCGACCAAGATTTTTTAAATAAAATAGTTGTTGATTCTAGTAACAATAGGTGGGGAGTATATGTTCAAGTTTCTGGTGCAACTGTCGAGCAGATTAGATTTCAAGATGGCTCTATTGTTCCTGTCACTTCTAACGATATTGATCTTGGAACCGCAAGTCTCCAGTTTAAAGACTTACATATTGATGGTACAGCAAACATTGACAGTCTCACTCTCACAAGCGGATCTACTGTCACTGTAATTTTAGATGAAGACGATCTTTCTACAAACAGCGCCACAGCTCTTGCAACACAACAAAGTATTAAAGCTTATGTAGATTCTCAAATAACAGGACAATCTTTAAGCTTTAGTGGTGACTCTGGTGGTTCTTTAAGTATTGATTTAGACTCTGAAGCTTTAACAATCACGGGTGGTACTGGTATTGATACCACAGGCTCGACTAACGATATGAGTATAGCTATCGATAGTACAGTAGCTACTTTAACAGGCTCACAGACTTTAACTAACAAAACTCTTACTTCTCCTGATATTAATGGTGGTACTATTGATGGTGCTACTATTGGTGGTTCTAGTGCAGGTGATATTACTTACGCTAACTTATCTGATGGTACGATTACTATCACAGCTTTTGCAGACGAAGATGATATGTCTTCAGATAGTGCTACGCTTGTACCTACTCAACAGTCTGTTAAAGCTTATGTAGATGCTCAAGTTACTGCTCAAGATTTAGACTTTCAAGCAGACTCAGGCGGGGCATTAAGTATTGACCTAGACTCTGAGACTATGACTTTTACAGGTGGTACAGGTATTGATACTTCTGGGTCAGGCAATGCAGTTACATTTGCTATTGATAGTACTGTTACAACACTTGCAGGAACTCAAACTTTAACTAATAAAACTTTAACAACTCCAGTTATTACTTCTATTTCTAATAGTGGTACTGTTACACTTCCTTCAGGTACTACAACACTTGTAGGTACTG
>Ga0222718_10004746_pt1 | contig 11211 bp, 9 predicted proteins | sample C33_27DmetaG_FD_165045 | JGI IMG/M metagenome (GOLD analysis project Ga0222718, IMG submission 165045) | Estuarine water microbial communities from San Francisco Bay, California, United States - C33_27D | ecosystem: Environmental > Aquatic > Marine > Unclassified | place: USA: California... | reverse complement strand
TGGCTCGTGATCGGTGAGGGGCAACCCCCGTTCATCGAATCGGGCGCTGTCTTCGTCGCTGCGCTCGTGGTAGCCACGGCAGTCGCGATCGAGCGGCAGTGGTTCGGTCTGCGGGCGGTCACGGGTCTGGTCGGGCTCATCGGTGGCCTGGCCCTCGCCATGGCAGCCGACACCGACGTCGAGTACACCGCAGCCATGGTGGCGGCCGGTCTCGTGGCCGTGATCCTTCTCGTCGTGCCCAGCTTGGGTGACGAGATGCCGCCGTGGCGCCAGATCGAGTTCCGAGTGCCGACCCTCCTTGCCCCGTGGGCGTGGCTCGTCATCGCCTCGTCGTTCATCGACGATTTCGACACCGAGGCGGGCCTCGTTGCCTTCGCCGTTGCCGGTGTCGTCGTCGGGTTTGTCGGCGTGTTCCGCGACCGACTTCTGGCCGTTCACCTTGCTGCGCTCGTGGTGGGTGCCAGCGTGACGGTCACGATCGGTGTCGGGGCGACGCTGTCGACCGAGGTCGCCTGGGTCGCCGTTGCCGTCCAGGGAGTCGGTCTTCTGGTACTGCGTCGGGTCATTGCGGGCGGATGGCTGCTCGCAGTGAACGCTGCGGCACTGCTCGTCGCCGCTGCCATCAGCGTCCTCGTCAGTGCCGAGCATGCATGGCGAAACGACGCACCCATCGGGGACGACATCGCCAACCTCGCCGTCATCATCGCCGTTGGTGTTGCCGGCTGGATCGCCCAACGCCTCGAGGCCCGTGCCGCCGCCGGCTTTGTCGGGCTGGGACTCTCGCTGTTGTGGCTCGGCTCGGTTCTCGTCCACCTGCCTCAGGGGCAAGCGGTCGTCTCCCTGTCGTGGGCTGTGGTCGGGGTGGCGATCCTCCTCGCCGGCGCAGTGCGAAAGATCCCGCAACTCGGCAATGTCGGGCTCGGTGTCCTCGCCCTCACCGTCGGCAAACTGCTCCTCGTCGACATGGCCGAAGTCGACGCGCTGTGGCGGGCCGGTCTGTTCCTCGCCGTGGGTCTCTCGCTGCTGCGACTCGGGTTCCTGCTGCCGCGCTGGACCGATGCCACCGCTGCGACGACGACCGAGCCCTAGCCTCCGCCTGGCTCGACGATCACCCAACCGGGTAGCGGGTTCTCGGTTCGTCGACGATCGCCTGGTACACGACGCTGCGGAAGTCACGGTCGGGACTGGTCATACCGGTCATGTATTGACTCATGAACACAGCCACCAGTTCCTCGGCAGGGTCGGCCCAGAAATACGTCTTCGCAGCACCGGCCCAGCCGAACTCACCGACCGAACCAGGACCTTTGAACTGGCCGACGTCGATCATCACTCGGCTGCCGAGACCGAAGCCCATCCCGGGGACCGGGAGACCGAGCAACTTGTAGGGCAAAAGCTCGGCCGGCGTGTGGTTGGCGTGCATCAGTTCGAGCGTCTTGCGGCCCAGGATCTGTTCGCCATTGAGTGAGCCGCCGTTGCACAGCATCTGGGCAAAGCGGTGATAGTCGCCGATCGTCGAGAACAAGCCGAGCCCACCTCGCTGGAACACGTCGGGCTGATCGGTCGGGTACGTGCCGGACACATCGCGGCGCTGGTTGTCGCCGTTCATCCCTGCTGCGATTAGGTCGGCGGTGGTGTGGCCGGCACCGATCAGATCGGGCAGGCCGTACATCGCAGCGAGCCGGTCGAGTGAACCCTCAGCGACGCCGAACCCGGTGTCGACCATGTCGAGCGGACCGAACATCCGCTCGTGGAGGAACTCGCCGAGCGACTGACCGGAGAGCACCTCGATGAGGCGACCGGCGACGTCGATCCCGACCGAGTAGTGCCATGTCTCGCCCGGATGGAACGCAAGTGGAAGTGATGCGATGGCGTCGACGCACTCCTCCAGGGTCCGGGTTGCGTCGTTCATGATCCGTGCGTCGCGGTAGAGCTCTCCGACCGGGTTGTCGAGCATGAAGTCGTAGGTGAGGCCGGATGTGTGCATCAACAGATCCCGGATCTCGACCGGACGGGTCGGCGCCACGAGGCTCCCGTCGGCGCGCAGCACCCGCTGGTTCGCAAAGGCCGGTAGATACACGGCCACCGGGTGCTCGAGCTGGAACCGGCCCTCCTCGTGGAGCAGCATCAGAGCGGTCGACACGATCGGTTTTGTCATCGAATAGATGCGGAAGATCGTGTCCGGTTCCATCGCCAGCCCGGCTTCGCGGTCACGCATGCCCAGCTGTGCCGTGTGGATGATCTCGCCGCGGCGGGCGATCAAGGTGCTGAGGCCGACCAACTCGCCACTGTCGATGTGGCGTTGCATGGCAGGGCCGATCCGCTCGAGACGATCCGAGCTCATCCCCACCTCTTCCGGTGTCACCGTCTCCGTCACTGCTGTCTCCCCGTCATGCGACGTCGCGGACAGTAGGCGCATCGGAGGTGCTGAGGCGAAAGTGATCCCGACGACGTGTGCCGAGACCGTGGCTCTCGGCCGTACCCTCGACTCGTGGCTTCGGATCGCTTCTTCAAGAACATGAACCGCATGCATCGGGTCGTGCGAGCGTTCACCTTCGGGAAGGTCGGTTGGACCGCAGCCAACATGCCGGTCCTCGAGTTGACCACCATCGGTCGCACGTCGGGCGAGCCCCGCACGGTCTTGCTCACTGCACCGGTTGCGATGGGCGAGTCCCTCGTGATCGTCGCCAGCAAGGGTGGTCACCCGACCCACCCGGCTTGGTATCTGAACCTTCTCGAGAACCCGAACGTCACCGTGACGACCGAGGTTGGTACCCGTCGCATGCTGGCCCGCGTGGTGGACGATACCGAGCGGGTGCAGCTCTGGACGGAGGTCACCGCAGCAGCACGGAACTACGCGACCTATCAAGAAAAGACCGACCGGCAGATTCCGATCGTCGTTCTCGAACCGACGTAGCGCCGATCGGTCCTGCGATCGATCAACGTCACCCGAAGCGCATCGCTACGATCTGTCGATGATCGAGGCCGAGATCCTGCTCACGACCGCCGATGGAACGATGTCGGCGTTCACCACCCAGCCCGACGAGGGCGGCCCGTTTCCTGCGGTGTTCTTCTACATGGACGCTCCTGGCAAGCGCGAGGAACTTCACGACATGGCCCGCCGCATCGCGACCACCGGTTACCACGTGGTATTGCCGAACCTCTACTACCGCACCGCACCTGACTTTGTGCTCGACTTCGAGAGCAACTCGAATCGTGACGAGATGTTCGAGCTCATGTATGGGCTCAGCAATCGGATGGTGATCGACGACACCGCGGCGCTGTTCGCGCACATCGACGCCCACCCTGCCGTGGCATCCGATGGGCCAGTCGGTTGCCTGGGTTACTGCATGAGTGGTCCGTTTGCGCTGTCGGTTGCGGCTGCGTACCCCGACCGGATCAAGGCTGCCGCATCGCTGTACGGGGTGCGACTTGCGGTCGATGCAGATGACTCGCCGCATCGGAGGTTCGGCGACATCGCAGGTGAGGTTTACATCGCCTGCGCCGAGACCGACTCGTATGCGCCACCCGAAATGGTCGCTGAGGTCGAGGCTGCAATCGTCAGCTCGGGGGTGAACGGACGAGTCGAGTGGTATCCGGGCACCCATCACGGGTTCGCCTTCCCGACCCGCGGCGCGGTCTTCGACAAGGACGCATCCGAAACGCACTGGTCACGGCTCCACGGTCTCTTCGATCGCAATCTGCGAACGTGACTCCCGAGGCAATCACTTAAAGATTGAAATAAAACGTGACGGTCGGTAAGGTGAAGAAGTGATGACCCCCGAGACTGCAACCCCCGTTCTCCAGACTTTCCCGCTGGGGGCTCAATGGCCGACGATCGATCCGTTCCTGTTCGTCGCCCACCACGACGATCACTACCCGGCTGGCGAGGTCGACCTCGGTCCCGACCCTGCGCAGCTTCGCGGTCGCAACATCGGCAGCGATTTCTCGCAGCGTGACGGCTGGTCGATGTACCACGGCAGTCGGGTTCCCGGCTTCCCGCAACACCCGCACCGCGGATTCGAGACGATCACGCACGTTCGCCACGGTTACATCGACCATGCCGACTCCATGGGCGCCACGGCGCGCTTTGGGCATGGGGACACCCAGTGGATGACCGCTGGCGGTGGTGTGCAGCATTGCGAGATGTTTCCGCTCGTCAACGACGACGCCGACAACCCACTCGAGCTCTTCCAAATCTGGCTCAACTTGCCGGCCGTCGACAAGATGGTCGAGCCGTATTTCACGATGCTGTGGAACGAGCAGACGCCGCAGATTCGCCACATCGACGACAACGGCACGGCCACCGAAGTCACCGTCATTGCCGGGTCACTCGGCGACACGAACGCTCCGACCCCACCTCCCAACTCGTGGGCTGCTCGAGCGGAAGCCGATGTTGCCGTTTGGCACATCCGAATCGATGCTGGTGGCACATGGCCGATGCCGAAGGCGAGCGGTGATGGCACGATTCGAGTGCTCTACGCCTTCGAGGGGTCGAGCCTTCAAATCGGCGACAGCGAGCCAATCGCCGCCGGTACCGGTGCGGCGGTTCAGGCCGACCTGCCCCTCGTGCTGCGAGCAGGCGACGGCCCGATCGAACTGATGGTCCTCCAAGGACGACCGATCGGCGAACCTGTGGCCCAGCACGGCCCATTCGTGATGAACACTCGTGACGAACTCGTGCAGGCGTTCGAGGACTATCAAGCCACCCAGTTCGGCGGGTGGCCGTGGGACGGTCCCGATCCCGATCACGGTTCCGAGTCGGGACGCTTCGCCATCCATGCCGATGGACGCCGCGAAGAACCGAACTGATCGAGATAGACGCAACTCGTGCGTTGACGCCTCGTGCACCTCACGTGAGGCGACGTGCTCCGAGAGCGCAGTTCAGGGGCCCAGGCAAACTCAGGGGTCGAGGGTCGATGCAGCTAGTGCCGCGAAGGCCGCCGAGGCCGCTGCAGTCAGTGGACCAGGTTTGAGCACTCGGTCATCGATGCGGTCGATCGGCATCACGTCACGGGTTGACGAGGTCAAGAACGCCTCGGTTGTGGTCGAGAGGACCTCGATTGGGAGATCGATCTCGTCGACTTCCGACGTCTCGACGACGAGCCCGCGGGTAACGCCGGCGAGACAACCGCTCGTTAGTGGAGGGGTTACGAGGCGGCCCTCGTGTTCGACAAAGATGTTGGTACCCGTGCCTTCGCAGAGGTTGCCGAGCGTGTTCGGGAAGATCGCCTCGGACGCGCCGGCGGCCTTGGCCCGGGCGAGGGCGATCACGTTCTCGGCGTAGCTCGTCGACTTGATGCCAGCGAGGGCGCCGCGTTCATTGCGAGGCCAGGACACCGTGATAACCCTCGCTTGGTTCCCCCATCCACGGTTGGGGCCGGCGGCGACGACGACCGTGGGGGAACCCTCGCCTCGACCCGATCCGAGCGGACCGGTCCCAGCGGTGACCGTGATGCGAATGATTCCAGCGCCTGGGTTCGCAGCCACGACTGCATCGGTCGCAGCTCGGAGTTCGGTGTCGGTGGTCGCCAGGTCGATCAGCAAACCGGAGAGGCTGTGGCGAAGACGGCTCAGATGACGTGTCATCGCAAATGCGGCACCACGGACGATGGCGGTGGTCTCGAAGCAGCCGTCACCCACAGTGAGTCCGTGGTCGGCAACCGGCAGCATCGCATCCTCGGACGACACCATCTCGCCGTTGATCCACCACACGTATGGGTTCATGGTCGAAGCGTAGAACGCTGCGCCGTGTCGATGTGCCCTCAACCGACAGGTACGCGAGCATCGACATCTGTGTAGGTGACCTTCGGGGGTCACCCGAAACGACGGAGGTCTTCGGATGCGTGTCCTCGTGATGGGCGGCACCCAGTTCAACGGTCTGGCCTTGGTTCACCGGTTGGTGGCGGAGGGTCACGATGTCACCGTGTGCAACCGGGGACGCACCGAGTCCGACATTCCCGACTCCGTTGCTCGCGTTGTGGCCGACCGCACCGATCACGACCGACTTCGCGATGTGCTCGGCGGGACCGAGTGGGACTGCGTACAGGACATGTCGTCGTACCACCCCGAAGACGTCGACATCATGATGGAGCTCTTCCGCGACCGCATCGGTCACTATGTGTTTGCCAGTTCGACGGTGACCTACGCGTCGAAGGACACGCCGATCACCGAAGACGACCCCGACGAACGTGGCGAGACCCAGATCGAGTACGGCTACCACAAGATCCTCTGCGAGGAGCGACTGTTCGCGGCGCACGCCGAGTACGGCTTCCCGGCGACCACCGTGCCGTTCTCGATGGTGCTCGGCCCCCACAACGCAATGACCGACCGAGAGCAGCGCATGTTCGCCCGGTTGCGCGATGGCCGGCCGATCCTCATCCCTGGCGACGGATCCACTCGCCTCCAAGTCGGCGATGTCGACGATCAGGCCCGGGCGCTCGTTGCCCTTATGGGTAACGGCTCGACCCACGGCCGGCGCTACAACCTGACCGGGATCGAGTCGGTCACCCGGAACGAGTACGTCGCGCTCGCTGCTCAGGCCGTCGGTGTCGAGGCTGACATCCGTCACATCCCTCCCGACCTCATGGAGTCGTTGTGGACTGGCGAGCGTTCGATCGATATCGCAGCTGCATCGGGTGCATTGAACGTCCGTTCCTCGGAAAGGGCACAGAAGGAACAGACGGCTGGGCCGCGTGCCTTGCTCCGAACTCGTTTCATGCTCTGCATCAACCTGGTGCAGCATCTCGCCCCCAACGTCCACTGGTGGGATCAAGACACGTCGTTCAGCATTGATCGCTTGCGGGCGGACACTGAGTGGGTACCCCAGGAGAACACCGCTTCGATGTTGGTGAAGGCCCACGAATGGTGGGCCAACAGCACGAATGCAGGGTTTGACTACGACTGGACCACTGAAGACCAAATCCTCGCCCAGTTCGACTGACCCGACACCTGCGCCGGGAGATGGTGTGAGAACATCGGCGCCATGTTTCGCCGCGTTGTCACGGGCCTCATCCTCGGCCCAGCGCTTCTCATCGGCTCGCTGGCTTGGACGGGGTATCTTTCGCTCCAGACCGTCTTCGACGAGAACCGATCCGAGGCGATTGCTCGCGAGTTGCTCGAAAACGAAGAGGTCCGAAGCCGGGTCGCAGAGAACCTTGGCTCAGTCATCGAGCGTGCACTCCCCGAAGACGTTCCGGTCTCGACCGCCCAGATCGATGCTGCAGCGCTCGCTGTCCTCGAGGATCCGCGGGTCGCCGACCTGCTGATCGAGTCGCTCGGCTCGACCCACCGCGCCTTTCTCGGTGAGGGTGACGCCCCCGAGACGGTCGATCTCAACCCACTCGCCGAGGTGGCACGTGAACAGGTCGCTCGGGTTTCGCCCGCGGCCGCCAATGCCATCACGACTGAGGCCGACTGGACCGTCGACCTGCCGACCGAGCGCATCCCCGACGCGGGTCCGGTGAAGTCGTCCCTCGAGACGGTGGTCCCGTATCTCGCTGGGGTCTCGCTCGGGATGGTCCTCTTGGCCTTCCTCGCCGCCCGTGACCGCCCATCGGTGTTGCGTCGCGCGGCGCTGTGGGCGGTCGGAACCACGACCGTCTATCTCGTTGCCGGCCTCGGCGTGCCTGCGTTGCTTCGTTGGCTGGCGCCCGAGCAGACCGAGATTCTCTCAGCGCTCCTCACGGCGGTGCTGCGAAGCACGCTCATGCCGTCGTTGATGCTTGGCGGTGCTGGTGCTGTGCTGTTTGTGGCGTCGTGGATCTGGCCTGACACCGGCGCGCGCCGAGGACGGTCCACCCGCGCTGCTGAGCCGAAGTCGGGTTTGCCCCGCTCTGAGACACCGGCTCATCGGTTCACAGAGTCCGTCGCCCATTCGAGTGCAGCGAGTCCCGAGTCCGTCTACGCGCCGCTCGCGCCGACGCCGGTCGAGGAGCAACCGGCAAGCGAGCAGCCACCCACTACGCACGTGCCTCCCGTCCGACCCCAATCTTCGGCGCCTCCACAGCAGCCGGTCACTCCGCCGTCGACCCCGATTGTTCCGGCGCCGACGCCGTCCTCCAACCCGGTTGTCGATCCGTTCGCCGCGCCGCCGAGCGAACCAGGTGCGTCGAAGGTGCGCTTCGACCATCTGCCGCCGCCCGTTGTCACCGGCGGCATCGACGCCATGCCGCCGAGGGAGCCACCACCGTTCCGCCCCACGCTGCCGACGCGTGCGGCGCCGAGCGAGTCGGTATCGCTGCCGGCATGGACCGGTGACCTCACCCCGACACCCGCCCCCGATCCCCGCTCACGCCCGCCGCGTTGGGTCGACGGGCACGGCTGGGTGCTCGAACCTGACGACGAGCGGCCGATCCCGAACAACGCCCGCTATGTCGAGGGCGTCGGGTATGTCGTGCCGGGGCCACCACCCCGGTCGTGAGGCCATGGGCTAGTTGATGCCCTTGTCGGCGCCCTCCCAATAGGGGGCGCGGAGCTTGAACTTCTGGAGCTTGCCGGTAGCGGTTCGAGCGAGCTCGTCACGGAACTCGACGGAGGTCGGACACTTGTAGTGCGCAATCTTCGCCCTGCAGTGGTCGATGAGATCGCGTTCGGTGACCTCAGAACCGGCACCGACGACCACCAGCGCCTTGACTGTCTCACCCCACTTCTCGTCGGGAACGCCGATCACCGCCACCTCTTCGACTGCAGCATGCGAGAAGAGGCAGTCCTCGACCTCGATGGACGAGACGTTCTCGCCACCGGAGATGATGACGTCCTTCTTGCGGTCCTGCAGGCTCACGTAGCCGTCGTCGTCGATGAACCCCCCGTCGCCGGTGTGGAACCAGTCATCGGCGAGCGCTTCAGCGGACGCCTCGGGGTTGTTCCAATACGACTTCAAGATGTGGTTGCCGCGCGCAAGGACTTCGCCCTCCGGGTTGACCGCCATCGTGATACCGACCGCAGGCACACCCTGCCGGCCGAGCTTCGCCGCCCGCTCGGCCGGCGTGTCATCGTCCCATTCGGTCCGGCTGCGGTTAATCGTGAGCAGGGGAGCAGTCTCGGTCAGGCCATAGATCTGGATGAACTCCCATCCCAGCTCGGTCTCGACCCGCTCGATGGTGCGAGTCGGGGGCGGCGCACCGGCAACAATCATGCGCACCTTGTCTTTGCCAGGGATCTCGCCGTCCCAGTCCGCAGCAGCGTCGAGGATGGCGGCGACCACGGCGGGCGCACCACACAACAGGGTGACGCCGAACTTCTCGATGCGACGAAGGATCTCGGGGCCGTCGACCTTGCGGAGGTTGACCTGCGGGACGCCCATGGCCGTCGTGGCATACGGCATGCCCCAACCGTTGCAGTGGAACTGCGGAAGCGTGTGGAGATAGACGTCACGGTCGTTGACACCGGTGTGCCAGCCGAAGATTGCCGCGTTGCTCCACAGGTTGCGATGGGTCATCTCGACACCCTTGGGGCGAGCAGTCGTGCCAGATGTGTAGTTGATGGTGGCGGTGGCATCCTCCTGCGGAGTCCACGGCTGGGCTTCGACGCCCATCTTGAACAACGAGTCGGACTCTTCGCCGGAAATCAGCCGATGCTTGACCTTGATGTCGCCCAACGTGGACTCAAGTTCCGGGTCCATGATCAGCACGTCGCAGCCCGAATGATCAACGATGTATTCGACCTCGTCGGGGCCGAGTCGGAAGTTGATCGGTACGGCCACTCGGCCCCAGGCACTGGCCCCGAACAGGGTCACGAGCAGACGGGCCGAGTTCTGCGACACGATGCCCACACGGGCGCCCTGCTCGAGTCCGAGGTCGTCGAGACCGGCCGCCATGCCGTGGGCGAGGTCGTAGAACTGGCTGTAGGTGAGATCGCCGAGGCTCGGTGCGGGCTGGTCGGGCTCATCGAAGACGCCGACTCGATCGCCGTAGACGATCCGGGCCCGCTCCAGATGATCGCGGATGGTCATCGGTGTCTGCATTGGTTCTCCCACAAACTCGTCAACGTCGGGGTCAGCTTCGCGGCTCACGTCGGTGCGGGCAAGCGGTGCAAGACTGTTGCACATGGCAGTGCGGGTCGACAGATGGTTGTTCTCGGTGCGGGTCTACAAGACGCGGACCGTGGCCGCCGAGGCGTGCACGACCGGACGGGTGAAGGTCAACGGCACGATCGCCAAGCCGGCGACCAAGATCACCGTCGGCGACCGAGTGCAGGCCACCCGAAGGGACCGCGTGCTCGTCTATGAGGTCGTGAGCTTGATCGAGAAGCGGGTGTCGGCCGCCCGGGCCGCCGAGTGTGTGATCGACCATTCGCCACCGCCACCCGAGCGGTCAGCGGACTTCGTCGAAACACCGGTGTTCGCCCGGCGTGATCGGGGTGCCGGACGACCGACCAAACGCGACCGCCGGATGATCGACAAGCTCCGCGGCGAACGGCGTTAGTTCGCAGTGCGCTCGGCGTTGCGGCGTTCGATGATCTGGCGCAACTCGCCGTGGCTGATATCGCCGCGAAACAGACTGGCGAGGAGGCTGCCAAACGGACGGCGAGGCCAACGTTCGTCGTCGACCAGATGGACGTCGCTCGACCATGACCCGTTCGCGTTGAACTCGTAGGAGCGGTAGCCAGGCGGTAGCCAGGTCTGCGGCGCCATCGAGAAGTTGTTCTTGAGTGACGGGGCGACGGCGACCGGGCAGCCGTCGATCTCGTAGTCGTCGGGCACGTGGGTGTGGCCACCGCCGAACCCCCGGACCTGCGGAAGCTCACTCAGAAGGGCTCGCCACTCCGCCTCGTAGGCTGCGTCCTCGGTGAGCCCGAGTGGGGCAGCCGGTGGATGGTGGAGCCAGATGAAGACGTGCTCGGCCGCGATCGTGTCGCAGGTCTCGCGGATCCATGCCGTCTCGCGCGCACCGAGAACGCCGTTGGAATTCAGCCGGACCGGTGGGGGAGGGTCCGCAACCGTTCCGGAAGCTTGGGGGAGGAGCGTCCCGGCGGCAGAGTCGACGAACACATGGGCCCAGGTGTCGATCTCGATGACTCGCGACGTGCTCACGCCGGGGCGGCCGATACGTGCTGAATAGTGTCCGAAGTGGTCGTGGTTGCCCGGGCATACATTGACGGGCACGTCGAATCGAGAGAACGCCTCAGCCGCTTTTCGGTACTCGTCGGTGAAGCCGTTGTCGGCGATGTCGCCGGTCACGACGACCATGTGAGGGCCGTGGTTTGCTGCGATGT
>Ga0222718_10004745_pt1 | contig 11214 bp, 9 predicted proteins | sample C33_27DmetaG_FD_165045 | JGI IMG/M metagenome (GOLD analysis project Ga0222718, IMG submission 165045) | Estuarine water microbial communities from San Francisco Bay, California, United States - C33_27D | ecosystem: Environmental > Aquatic > Marine > Unclassified | place: USA: California... | reverse complement strand
AATTTCACCACGAAAGTGGAGAATCGCGACCTGGGAACATCGATTGCTGTCCCTCCTCACACAGCGATGATGCGAGAAGAAGAGTTTGATGGTTTAGAAGTTTCCTAGGCCCTGTCACGCTGCCAGAGAATCCGGGTTTTGGCCAGTTAGTGACCGTTTAACCTGTGGTTCGGGGATAGCAAGTTCTTCAACGGGGAGACCGGCGTGATCGAAGCTTTGCATTGTGCATGGTGACTCGAAATAGCAACGCCGAACTTACGAATATAGACGATGGCATTCTCTTGACGGGAACCTTTCGAGCTGTTGACGAATCTGCAAGAGTATGTCTTTGCTACGGACCCACTCGTTTCGGATGTCGAGCTTCTGCCAGGTCCTCATGTCGTGGGAAGAGGAGCGGAACGCTTCTAAGCGATTTCCTACGAGTGGCCTACGGGAGAGTTAGCACGCACGGATATCCCCTATGATGCGGAGACAAGTACGGACCTACAGCATTGGGCGAGCGGGGGTATTCTCACAGACTACGAAGCAGCGGATGTGAAGCAGAGGCCGGTCGAGGAATTGGATATCTTAGGGTGGTCATGAATCAGAAAGAGGGTTTGAAGCTAAACTGACGGAACGTAGTCGTTTAGAAAGGCTAATTCTCGGGCGCCTGCCCCTGCAAAGTTGCGTCTGGATCTTGACGATCCTGCGGACGCTTGGTAGCGAAGGCGCTCATGAGCGGACCACGACTAGAGAATAAGCATGTGGCTATCACGGGCGCTGGTTCTGGAATCGGGCAGGCGATCGCCGTGCGCTTTGCTGCGGAGGGGGCAGTGGTGGAGATCCTCGAACGCGATGAGGATGCGGCGGAAGCGACGTGTGGCTTGATTTCTGGGGCTGGCGGCTCTGGGTATGTGGTGATCGTGGATGTGGCCGATGAAGCCTCGGTTAAAGGAGCGTTCGACAAGTTGGCGTCTGAACGCGGCCCAGTTGATGTGCTAGTGAATAATGCTGGTATTGCTCATGTCGGCAATCTTGAGACGACGACATCTGAGGACTTGGATCGGATTTATGGGGTGAACGTGAAGGGCGTCTATCACTGTATGCGGGCGGCGATTGATGGAATGATGGAGGGGGGGCAAGGGGTGATCCTTAATATGGCTTCGATTGCGTCGACTTTGGGGATTCAGGATCGCTTTGCCTACTCGATGAGTAAGGGGGCGGTTCTAACGATGACTTTATCCGTGGCGCGTGATTATGTGGAGAAGGGAATTCGATGCAATTGCATCTGCCCGGGTCGTGTCCACACACCGTTTGTCGATGGCTTCATCAAGAAGAACTATCCTGGGGAAGAGGAGGCGGTGTTTGATAAGCTTTCAAAGTATCAGCCCATTGGGCGCATGGGCAAACCGGAAGAGATCGCGGGACTCGCCGTGTACCTTTGTTCGGATGAAGCTGCCTTTATTACTGGGAGTGCTTACGATATTGACGGAGGTTGCACGTTGCTGCGCTAATTATCACTGAACAGGCGCTTCTTGCCGTAGCGCGGTTTTCCAGGCCGCGACTCGAGCAGGATGCCCGAGCTATATCAAATAGAGATCTAACAAAGTAAGACTACTTAAGACTATCATGAAACTCATTCGCTTTGGAGCACCAGGACAAGAGAAGCCCGGCCTACAGTTGCCTGACGGGAAACGCATCGACGCTAGTGGCTTTGGCCAAGACTATGATGAAGCTTTCTTCGGAGGCGACGGACTCGAACGTCTGGCTGCTTGGGCCGGAGAGAATGCTGGAAGTGCGCCTTCAGTTTCGGACGAGACACGTTTGGGATCTCCGCTGTGCCGCCCGAGCAAGTTGATTTGCATTGGTCTGAATTATGCCGCGCACGCGGCAGAGTCTGGCATGGACGTGCCGAAAGAGCCGGTCGTCTTCTTTAAGGCGACCTCAGCGATGGTGGGACCTAACGATGGTCTCACCATTCCCAAGAACAGTGAGAAGACGGATTGGGAAGTCGAACTTGCCGTGGTGATTGGAAAGAAGGCCTCTTATGTCTCCAAAGAGAACGCTCTCGATCACGTGGCGGGCTATGCGCTGCACAATGATTACAGCGAGCGTGAATTTCAGATTGAGCGTGGTGGCCAATGGGTGAAGGGCAAGAGCTGTGATACCTTTGCGCCATTGGGACCATTCATTGCGACCAAGGATGAGATCGCTGACGTGCACAAGCTCAGACTTTGGCTGAAGGTGGATGATGAACTTCGTCAGGATAGTAACACGGATGACCTCATCTTTGATGTGCCAACCATTGTGTCGGAGCTGAGTCAGTTTATGACGCTTCTGCCTGGGGACGTGATTTCGACAGGGACGCCGGCTGGTGTGGGAATCGGTCTCGATCCGCCAGTCTTCCTCAAAGGTGGTGAGGTGGTGACGTTAGGCATTGAGGGGCTTGGTGAGCAGCGCCAAGAGGTAAGACCTTGGGCAGTGAAGTGACGCAACTTTGGAAAGTTGCGCTACAACAAAAGTAACGCGGCACTCGTTTCCAAGTGCCGCGTTGTGTTCTAGGTATTTCGTCAAGTAGTCCATCAATAATCGAATTCAGCGCCGAACCAGAAGGAGCGGCCTTGATTCGTGCGTGGGCCTCGGGGGACCCGGGAGACGATGCCACGCTCATTTGTGAGGTTGGAGACTCCGCCAATCAGTTTGAAGTTCTCGTTAACCTGATAGAACGCCGAGAGATCGAGTAAGAGGAGATCGTCGATCTTGCCTTCACGTGCTGTGTTTACGGGATCATCGAGGTTCTGTGCGGTGCCAAAGGTTTCTGTCTGGTAGGTGAGATCAAGGTTGGCTCCCCACGTCTCCGTCTGCAGTCCGACGCCCACGGCGAGCTGAAACTCTGGGATGTAGGGAATCTCGGAACCGCTATTGGCGCCGGCATAGATGCCGTCTCCGCCACCACTGGCGAGGTCGGAATCAAATTCTGCATTGGTCCACGTGGCGCTGACATACATGGGCATGGAAAGATCGTAGGCGCTGCTCTCGAGTGGATCGTAGCGGAGCGAACCTTCGAGTCCCCAGACCGTAGCCTCGCCGGCATTGGTCTCCGTGTTGTTCTCTCCAAAACCGGAATCTGTTCCGATCAGATTATCGAAATCGGTGTAGAACCAGACGAATTCACCAAAGATGCCATTGTCTTTCTGCGTGCGCAACCCTAGCTCATAGCCAATGGACTCCTCAAGGTCGACGCCACTTCGCACAGACGAACGAGGGCCTGGCACAGACACACCTTTGAAAACGCCGCCAAAGAGCTGCTCCGTCTCGGTGAGGTTGAGACTGAAACTTACTCCAGGGGCGACGAAGTCAATCGTGTCACCATCGTTGCCAGTCTGCGTATTCGTAGAGTCGCTGGCGTAGTTGGTGTAGTCTTGATCGATCGTTTCGAATCGAAATCCTGGCGTGACTGTTAGGGGGCCTAACGTAATGTCGTCTTGTAGCCAGAGGGCGATGGCGGTGGATTCTTGGAAGCGATTGCCGCCGCTGCCTTCTTCACCGGTAATGAAATCAACTACTTGCCCTGTATCATCTTGAACAAAGCGATCATCGCGTTGGAACCGACGAATTTCGTCCATGTGAACGCGGGCGCCGAAGTGTATTTCGTGCTCCAATGAACCTGATTCGAAGGCGTAGTCACCAGCAACTTGGAACCCGTACTGTTCGTAGTCTCGGTTGTTGGCGCGGACGCGACCTGTGCCTGCGCCGCGTCCTTGGAGAAAGGCTTGACCGGCTGGGTCTAGCAATGCCGAGCGCACATTTGAAAACGTGTCGCCACTCGCTCCGTCCAGTTTGTACCAATTGCGCGAGAACTCATTGTAGTAACCAGCAGCTTCAATGCGCAGATTGTCGGTCGGTTCAACGACATACTTTAGATAGGTGCGGTGATGTTCGGTCTGAATGTTATCGTATCGAGTGGCCGCGTAGCGCCAATCTGGATGACGCCTGACGTCGCTCTCGGTCAATCCGGTGTAAGTCTCATCTGCATCGAGATCGGTGTAGCCATACTTGAACTCGAAACGCTGTGGAAGTGCCGTGTTCGGTTCCCACGACAGTTTGACCATGGGTTCATAGACCTCAAAACCAGTGTTGTCAGAACCGGCGTAACCGGTGCCTTTCTGAATCCCGCGAAAGCCGTCAGTGGTGTTGGCAAAAAGCTCGAACAAGTAGCCAAACTTCCCGGCTTCTGTGTCCACGGTGTTGCCATAGTAGATATGGCCTAACATCGTGTTGTCGGTGCCGTAGGTGTAGCGGCCGTAGAAATGGCTTTCCTCGGGGATAGGTGTCGAGAGGTAATTGATGACGCCGCCCGTTGTGTGTGGGCCGTACTTGACTTGGCTAGATCCCTTGAGTACTTCGATGCCACTCATACGCCCAGCGCGCGGAGAGTAGTAGGCACCAGGAGCGGAATAAGTTGCAGGTGCACTGAGAATACCATCTTCCATTACGGTAGTTTTCTCAGAACGTGTTCCGTCAGCACCACGCAGGGAGATGTTAGGAAAGTTTCCTGAACCGTCTTCTTCTCGCACATACACACCGGGAACCTTAGCGAGGATGCGATTCACATTGGAATAGTTCTGGGTGCGGATTTCTTCGGAGTCCACATAGTAACCGGAACCTTGCAGTTCGACCGTGTCTTCCTTGCTACCAATGACAGTCATTGGTTCGAGAACGGCGTTGCCGGCATCGAGCAGAAGATCCGGTTTGGTGTTAGAAGAAGTTTCCTGCCCAAGGGTGGGCATTGAGGCAGAGGCAAATAGAGCCGCGGCTTGGATGAATTTGGACAGTTGAGACATGGTTTTGTGTTTGATATGCAATTGAGACTCAATCGCAACAAGAAATTTTTAGGCGAAGGGTAATAGATGGAAATTACTGATAGGCAACGATTTACGTTTTGAGTCGCCCGCAAGTGTGATCTCGGTCTCATGAGGCTCGATGTGAATAAGCCGACAAGAACGCCGAGGCCTAAGTGGTTATCATTTAGGTCAAGATCGTCTCTTGATCTAAATGCGATTGAGACTGAATGGCCATGACTCTATGTGATTTCAAAAAGAAGCGTTCTCTCAAACGAGATCGAGCGTTGATTTAGGCGTGTATCCGTGATCCCCAATTCATTTGCCGAAAGTGCTTTCGAGTAGCGAATTACCCTCGCCTGCGGTGCAAACCGGAGAAGGCTTTTAGCAAGATGCCGGTGAAATGCGCTTAGTCTAGAAACGTGAATGGATGGTGTTGTTAGAAGGCGCAAGCTGAGGATCTTGAAGAAGGTGAGGACGACTCAGAATCTGTTGAGGGCTCACCCTGAGGGCGAGTCAATATGATTCTATTGGGACGCGCACTTTCCCGCATGTCCGGCGTATCAAAAGACGCTGCTCCTTGAGGCGCAGGTCTCCGCTCATCGCCGTTTTTAGGATGAAGGTTGCTGGGAAAAGCCAGTTCCAATCTACTGCTACAGTCCGCCAAAGCGTCGCTGCCTACGGGAATATTCTTGAACGGCTTTGAAGAAATCATCTTTACCAAACTCGGGCCAAAATTTGTCCGAAATGACGATTTCGGAGTAGCTGATTTGCCAAAGGAGAAAGTTTGAGATCCGCATCTCGCCTGAGGTGCGGATGAGCAGGTCAGGGTCGGGGTAGTAGCGAGTGTAGAGATGCTTGCTGAAAATCTGCGGGTCAAGCATGGCGGGGTCTAGCAAGCCGTCTTGAACGTGGCGGAGGACGCTACGCACGCCGTCGATGATTTCTTCGCGGGCTCCGTAGTTGAGTGCGAGGATAAGAGTAAGTCCGTCATTCTGCGATGTTTGCTCAATCGATTCGTGGAGAGCCCGTTGGCATTTGTCAGGCAAATCAGTGAGGCGACCGATGGCTTGGAGACGAATGTTGTTTTTGTGCATCTCCTTGGTTTGCGACTTGAGAAAGCGCTCTAACAAGGTCATTAAAGCCTGGATCTCCGACTTGGGTCGTTTCCAGTTCTCCGAGGAGAATGCGTAGAGTGTGAGGTAGGCGACCCCGAGTTCGCCACAGGCTTCGGCGACTTCGCGCACGGTCTTGGCTCCGGCGCGGTGACCTTCGGTCCTTGGTTTGCCTTGCTCGTTTGCCCAGCGTCCGTTGCCATCCATAATGATGGCGATGTGCTTAGGCACATTCGCGATCTCTGGAGTGGAGGGCTCTTCTTTCTTAGCCATCACACACCATGGTCTGCTGTCGGTCAGGTCCCACACTGACGATGCCTATCGGTGTCTTGGTAATCTCGGCAACACGATCCAAGTAAGCCCGTGCGTTGGCTGGCAATTCAGCAAGAGACTTGGCACTGGAAATATCTTCAGACCACCCTGGCATTTCCTCATAGACGGGCGTGCAGTCTTCCCAGTCTTCGGCATCGACAGGGGGGAGGTCGAGGCGCTCGCCCTTCCATTCGTAAGCAGTGCAGAGGTGGACGGTTTCGAGGCCATCGAGCCCGTCGAGATTCGTCATGGCAATCTTGGTAAGGCCATTGACCATGGTGGTGAAACGCAACATGACCGTATCGAGGGGGCCACAACGGCGTTTGCGTCCTGTGGTGGCTCCAAACTCCCGCCCCATGGCGTGTAGACGTCCGGAGAATTCATCGCTCTCGGTCACGCAAGGGCCAGATCCAACTCGGGTGGTGTAAGCTTTGCACACACCGATGACCTCATCGATGTTCGTAGGAGATACACCAGAGCCTGTGCAGGCACCACCTGCGGTGGTGTTCGACGACGTGACAAAGGGATAAGTACCGTGGTCGATGTCAAGGTAAGCACCTTGGGCGCCTTCGAAGAGGAGCTGTTTGCCGTCACGCATGGCAGCGTGAATAAATTCTACTGTGTTAGAGACGTGTGGCGCAAGGCGAGCGCCTGCAGCCTTGTATTGTTCCAAGGTGACTTCGGGATCCTCCACCTCGATGCCTTCCAATGTCTTTGTCAGTTGCTCAAACCTCGCGCGAAACTTGGCTTCGAGGCGCTCAGGCTGGATGAGATCATTGACCCGCAATCCCGAACGCTCAATCTTGTCGCCATAGGCAGGGCCAATGCCGCGGCCAGTGGTGCCAAGTTTGCCTTTACCGCGTCGTTGTTCACGAGCGACATCGAGTGCCCGATGATGGGGGAAGACGAGGTGAGCGGCGTTGCTGATACGAAGTTTCTCAGGGGTAACGGGAATGCCTTTCTCTTCAAGGCCTTCGATCTCTTTGATGAAACCTAGTGGGTCGATGACGACACCGTTGCCGATGACACACTCCTTGCCCGGCCAGAGAATCCCGGACGGCATGAGATGAAGGACATACTTCTTGCCTTCGTTGTAGACGGTGTGGCCAGCGTTCGATCCCCCTTGAGCCCGCACGACGAGGTCGGTGGTCTCTGTGAGGTAATCGACAATCTTTCCCTTCCCTTCGTCACCCCATTGGGTGCCGACGATGATGATATTAGACATGAATGCGAGTGGAGAAAGACGGCGTGTCTAGAGCCTAAAAATCCGTGCCGCGGGGAAACGGCTCGGTAGGTTAGGCGGGGATTTGAGCTTGAGGCGGAGGCCCCTTTAAGAAGCCTTGAGCGTCAGCGCACAGAAGACAAGTGCGATCACAGCGAGGATTCCGAGCATGCCGAGTAACAGGAGAGCAGGGCTGCCTTTTTCGGCACCTTTAGCTTTTTTGCTGCCAGCGAAAGGGGAGAGATTCTTGAAATCTGCAGGTAGATTAGCCATAACGAGATTGGTGTTTAGCCTATTGGCGCGTTTGATCAATAAGATTGGCGAATTCTTCGAAAAAATATCGGGCATCATGCGGACCGGGAGCCGCTTCGGGGTGATATTGGACGCTGAACACTGGCATTTCCTTGTGTCGGAGGCCTTCCACCGTGCCGTCGTTAAGATTGATGTGCGTGACCTCGACGTTGCCTGGAAGGCTGTCGGCATCCACTGCATAGCCATGATTCTGAGACGTGATGGCGATCTTCCCTGAGCGGAGGTCTTTCACGGGTTGGTTGCCCCCGCGATGGCCGAACTTCAGCTTGAAGGTCTTTCCGCCGAAGGCATGCCCAAGGACCTGATGCCCGAGACAAATGGCGAAGATGGGTTTCTTCCCGATCAGCTGGGCAACTTCCTTATGGATGTAGTCGAGCGCCGAGGGGTCTCCTGGGCCGTTGGAAAGAAAGATGCCATCCGGGTCCTTGGCGAGGACTTCACTCGCGGGTGTCTTGGCATGAACGACCTCCACGCCGAAGCCATTCTGACGGAGACGGCGGAGGATGTTGCGTTTGATGCCGAGGTCGTAAGCGACGATGTTATATTTCACGGGAGGCAACGGCTCGAACACATCGCTGGTGTCGCCTTCGGCCTCGTGATTCTCAATTAAGCGCGGGTCCCTTTGGACCCAGCATCGGGAGTCCTTGCTGTCGGGATCCCAGGTGTAGTCGCGTTGAGAAACTTCCTGCACAAAGTCCATGCCCACCGTGCCCTCCGAGTCGGCAGCCTTGGCCGCAGCCTCTTCATCCGAGATCTCCTCTGTGGTGAGGATGGCCTTCATGGCTCCGCGCGTTCTTAGGTGTTTGGTCAGTGCACGCGTGTCGATGCCTTGGATTCCAAGGATATCGTGGCGTTTGAAATAGTCTTCTAGCGACTCCTCGGAACGCCAGTTACTTGGCATTTCGCAGAGTTCTTCGATGACGAAACCCCTCACGTGGGGTTCGTGGCTTTCGCCATCGAGTTTATTGACCCCATAGTTGCCAATGAGAGGGTAGGTCATGGCCACAATCTGACCACGATACGAAGGATCGGTGAGCACCTCCTGATACCCCGTCATCGAGGTATTGAAACACACTTCACCAAATCGCGTGCCCGAGGCTCCAAAGGCCTCTCCAGTGAACACGCGACCATCTTCAAGAACCAATTTCGCCGTCATAGAGTCGAGGTGGCCACAGGATGATCGACCTGGCAGGGGACGCAAGCTCGGATGCTCGACGATTCAATGTTTGAGGCGGCGGGCAGGTCAGTCTTTTCCGGAGTGACGAATATCTTCAGCGGATTCAATGAATACCGTATCTTCAGCAATGTTCACGGCGTGATCGCCGACGCGTTCCAACGAGCGGACCATGAACATTAGATCCAGGTAGTCTTTCAGGCGGCTAGGGTCCTGTTCCATGAAACGCCGTAGCCGCTTGACGAGTGTGTTATGGGCTTCATTGAGTGCCTCGTCTTTCCCTTTAATTAAGTAGGCCGCCTCGAGATCGTGCTCAGCGAAGGCGTGGATGCTATCGTGGACCAAATTCAGGGCGAGGTGGTAGACCGGTTCAATCAGCCGGATCTCCGCAAGTTCGGGATTCTTAAGGACCAAGCGCGCTCGGCGGGCGATGTTTCCAGCTTCATCAGAGATCCGCTCAATGTTGGTCGCCATCTTCATGGAAGAGACCGACTGGCGCAGATCGATGCCGACGGGATTGTAGCGTGAGAGGATGCGCATCCCCTCCTGATCGATTCTCTTCTCGAGTTGGTCTACCAACTCATCGTCGGCGATCGCAGCGTCGCATTCAGAGACCGTGCGGCTGAGGAGCCCTTTGAGGGCCCGCTCCAGATTCAACTGGGCGGTGCTGGCCATGGTGAGCACCGCACCACGAAGCTGGCTGAGATCATCTTGAAAGGAAGCGGATCTGGCAGATTTGGTCATGAATTCGCGGGAATCTAGCGTGTGCGTGGCGAGCACCTCGCACCAGGGGCACCTTTGATACCCCTCTTCTCGTCGTTGAGCAATCAAGGTTCACAATTCCGTCACATTGGTATTGATTCATTTGTGACATCCCTGTCACATGGTGCCGCTTGAGATCGACCGCTGCTCAGCGGTAACCGCAATCAAGTTCCAACCAATAATGATCATACTCCAAATTCTCGGGTGCCTCGGCGTCTTTCTCTTTGGCATGAAAGTCCTCAGCGAGGGCATCCAGAAGACCGCAGGTGAAGGCATGCGGAAAATCATGGCGACGATGACAACGAACCGCTTTGCGGGCGTCGGCACTGGTTTTCTTACTACCTGCCTGCTGCAGTCCTCGTCTGCGACCACGGTGATCGTGGTGAGCTTTGTGAACGCTAGCCTCCTGACGCTCGTCGAGTCCATTGGCGTGATCATGGGGGCGAATCTTGGAACGACCATCACGGCGTGGATTATTGCTGCGGTCGGTAAGTTTAGCCTCGCGAAGATCGCTATTCCTATCATCGGCATCGGCATGCCTCTTCTCTTTATCGGCAAGAACAAGGCGAAGAGCTTCGGTGAGATTCTAGTCGGCTTTGGTCTTCTCTTCTTTGGTCTCGGCTTGCTCAAGGATGCCGTGCCCGATGTGAAAGGGATGCTTGCAAGTGCTGATCCAGCGGTCCAGGCGCAGGCCAACGATTGGCTAGAGCGGATAAAGGGACTGAGTGGCTACGGCTACGGCTCTCTTCTGATTTTCTTGTTAGGTGGAGTAATCCTGACATTGATTGTGCAGTCCTCTTCGGCTGCCATGGCCATTACGGTCACGTTGGCGATGGCTGGGTGGATTGGTTTCGAAGAGTCTTGCGCCATTGTATTGGGAGAGAACATTGGAACGACGGTGACCGCGTGGCTTGCTTCTTTAGGGGCGAATACCAATGCGAAGCGAGCGGCTCGAGCACACTTTGTCTTCAATGTGATGGGCGTGATCTGGATGCTGATCGTCTTCTATGCCTTCACCGGCGGCGTGCAATGGCTCGGTGAGCATCTTCCTGAGAGTTTCCGTAGTGAGAAGCACACGTCCGATATCGGGTTCAATCTCGCGATCTTCCACACCTCCTTCAATCTTCTGAATATTCTCTTCCTCATTGGCTTTGTGCCTTTGATCGCAAGAGTTGTCACGAAGTGGGTCAAAGATACGGACGACGGCACGGGTGGGCGCCAACGTCTCAAGTACATCTCACAAAGCTTTGTCGACGTCGGTGAACTCAACCTTCCAGAGGCCGAGAACGAAGTTCGTGAGATGGGCAAGGTGAATCGAGAGATGATGGACACCTTTATGCAGGTGCTAGACAATCCGACGAACGAGCTTGAATCGAAGGTCGATAAATTGGCTCAGCAGGAAGACGATTGTGATGTGATGATGCATGGCATCACGGAATACTTGGTGCGTTGTTCTACCAATGAACTGAGTGATGCCTACGCGGCAAACATCACGGG
>Ga0222718_10004742_pt1 | contig 11218 bp, 10 predicted proteins | sample C33_27DmetaG_FD_165045 | JGI IMG/M metagenome (GOLD analysis project Ga0222718, IMG submission 165045) | Estuarine water microbial communities from San Francisco Bay, California, United States - C33_27D | ecosystem: Environmental > Aquatic > Marine > Unclassified | place: USA: California... | reverse complement strand
CAGGAGTCGTTTCTAGTAGCACTGGATCGTCTGGAGGCATGCAGGAATCCGGACCGATTTGGGGGATGGTTGATGACCATTGTCAGGAATCGCTCGAAGAACCTGATTCGTCGAGAATCCCTTCGGGAGACGGAGCAGGTTCCGCCAGGGGCTCGCTCACGGGCAGCTACGCCCGACAGGGTGGCGGAAGATGCACAACTCAGGGAGGTACTTGAGGCGGCTTTGAGCCAACTCCCCGAGGTACAAAGGCAGATCGTGCTGCTGCACGATCTCGAAGGTTGGAAGCACAGAGAGATCGCGGAGAGACTGGAACTCCCGTCGGGGACCGTTCGGTCCCACCTCCACTTCGCGAGAAAGGCGCTGCGGAAGGCCTTGGAGGCCCTCCCCGAGATGCCCGAGATGTTAGAGAGAGTGCAATGATGGATTGGCTGAAGCGCGACGTCGCCGCAACCGATGAGCTCGGTCAGGACATGGTGTTGGCCGAAGCACTGCGGGCCCTGGATCCGGCATCCGACGATCCGGCCTATTGGCTCCGCTTTCGGAGCTGGGTCATGTCGGAGGCGGCGTCCGAACTCACGCGTCGTCGCATGGTCGTCAAACTGACGATTGAGGATGTCCTGGTGTCCTGGTCGAAGGCGGTTCTGCCCATAGCGGTCGCTGCTGCGGTCGTGGCGATCTCCTTCATACGCAGCTCGCGGGTCGAGACCACACCGGTCGCGGCGGCCGTCGGTGTCGAGGAACTCCTGGTTGTCGAAGTAGCCCCGGAGACGCAGCCGGTCTTCCTGTCACCTGACGCGGCGGCCGGCGTCGTGGCCTTTGCGTCGGACATCTTCTGATGGGCCAGGCGTCCCGGACCCGTCTGACGACGGTGTTGCTGCTCGTCGCGGTGTTCGGCACCGGCGTCCTGATCGGCTTTGCCGCGGACACTGAGGCGACAGCGAAGGTGACCGAGGTCTCAGTCGAGCCGTTCTCGGCGGATTCTGCGGAAGGCGAGGACCGACCGCGCCGGCGGCGACTTTACGAGGGGGCGGATCCTAACGAATTACAGCTGGGCCTCATCGATTCAATCGTCACTGTGCACCGAGCCAGGACGAACGAACTCGATGAGGAAATGCGGTCTCAACTCAATGCTGGCTTCAGGGAAATCCTTCTCGAAACACGAGACGCGATCAAGAGCGTCTTTACCGCGGAACAGGCCGCTGAGTATCAACGTATCCTCGACGAATATGATGCTCGGCGTGCTGCGCGGGAGAACGAGGACGAAAGGGACTGACCTGATGCTACATACAGTGCGGGCTTCTCCCCGCCTCATGGCTCACACCATTGTGGTCCTGGGCGTGCTCGCGCCGGGCGGCGTGGCTGCGCAGCGCAGTGTCACGCTGGACGAGGCGATCGAGCGGTCGGTCATTCGGAGTCCCCAGATCGCATCCCAGCAGCAGCAGGTCGACAACGCATACCTGAGTCGAAAAACGAGCTGGGCCAGCTTTCTGCCGACATTGAATGCCGGCGGTTCTGGAGCTCTGCGGAGTGCTCAGACGTTCAATGACGTAACGGGTATTCTTGAGTCGGGCAGTTCGGACTCGTACGGGGCAGGACTGAGTGGAAGCTGGACGGTATTCGAGGGCCTGCGTCGCTTCCGGGAGTATGACGCTGCGAAGGCGGACGTCCGGGCTTCCGAAGCACGCTACGCGAACTCCCGCTACCAGGTAGCACTGCAAACGAAGACCGTGTTCTTCTCCGCTCTGAGGCAGGAGGATCTGCTCGAGGTGTCGCGACAGCGGGTACTTCAGGCTGAGCAGAACATGGAGATCGTGCGCAATCGTACGCTCCTCGGAGAGGCGACGGTGTCCGACTCGCTCCGCGCGCGACTGGACGTGGTCAACGCCAACCAGGCCGTGTTACAGGGTGAGAACGCTCTACGGGCCGCCCGCTTCTCGCTGGGTCGTCAGATCGGCATTGGACAACCGGTGACCCCCGATCGCCCTGCCGATCTCGAGCCGAGTCCGCTGCCGTATACGGAGCAGGAAATCTTGGAGCTGGCCGAATCTGCATCCCCGTCCGTGATCGCCGCAGTCGAGAGCACGGTGTCGGCCGGACTGGGGGTCTCAGCCGCCCGCTCTCAGTACATCCCCAGCCTGAGACTCTCCTCCGGCTACAACTGGCAGAATCAGACGGCGTCGTTTTCCGGAGGTAACACGTCCTGGAATATGTCGCTGAGTATGAGCTATCCGATCTTCAATGGGTTTCAGCGCGAAACCAGCGTCGACCGAGCCCAGTACGTACAGAGAGTGCTGCGTCTTCAGGAGGATGACGCGCGGCTGGGTGCCCGCGAGGAAGCGGACGCTGCACTGCAAAACCTCCTGACGGCTCAGCAGGCCATCTTGATTTCCGAGGATGCGTCCTTCGTAGCAGCGGAGGATCTTCGCGTCGTCCGTGCCCGGTATGAAGTGGGCGCTGCGACGATTCTGGACATCCTCGTCAGTCAGAATGCCGTCACGCAGGCTGCCGCGGACGTCGTCACCACGCGGTACGACTATATACTCGCTCGGGCGGAGCTCGAAGCGATTCTGGGGAGGGAGATGTGAGCGATATCATCCGCACCGAAGACCTGAAGAAGCATTACCATCTGGGTGCCGAGACCGTGCGGGCGTGTGACGGAGTCGATCTGCTGATCCAGCAGGGTGAGTTCGTCGCCATCATGGGTCCCTCAGGTTCCGGCAAGTCGACGTTCATGAACATGGTGGGCTGCCTCGATACCCCCACGGAAGGACAGTACTGGCTCAACGGAACGCTCGTGAGCGAGCTATCCGAGGACGACCTCGCCCGAGTACGAAACAAGGAAATCGGATTCGTCTTCCAGACGTTCAATCTGCTTCCACGCGCCACCGCGCTGCACAACGTCGAGCTTCCGTTGATTTACGGGGGAGTGCCCGGCAAGGAGCGCCGACGTCGCGCGGCAGAGAAGCTGGAGCTGGTCGGTCTGGGTGACCGGATGGATCACAAGCCTCCCGAGATGTCCGGTGGACAGCGCCAGCGCGTCGCGGTTGCACGAGCACTGGTGAATGAACCTGCGCTCCTGCTCGCGGACGAACCGACGGGGAACCTCGACTCCGTGACGAGTGAGGACATCATGCGACAGTTCGAAGAGCTGAACAAACAGGGTCAGACGATTGTCCTGGTGACACACGAACACGATATCGCCGAGCACGCGAAGCGGCAGGTCCATCTCAAAGACGGGTTGATCGAGAAGGATTTCCTGAACCCCGTGGAGTCAACGGTATGATGAAGTTCGCCAGGTATCGCTCCGTGCTTACGCTGGGGGTGCTGGCCATCGTCGGATGCGGCACTGGTGAGGCCGCCGAGGATACCGGTCCAGACTTGCTGACCACGGTGGCATCGATTGGTGATCTCCTGATTCGGGCCGAGGCCACCGGGACGGTCGAGCCCGTGCGCGAGGTCGAGGTCAAGTCGAAGGCCTCCGGTGAGATTCTCCGCCTGCTGACGGACATTGGTGAGGTCGTGATGCGGGGTACCCTCCTCGCAGAGATCGACCCAAGGGACGTCCAGAATCGATACAACCAGACAGAGGCTGATCTCGCCGTGGCTCAGGCTCAGCTTGACATCGCTCAGGCCCAGCTGGAGCGACAGCAGGCGTTGCTCGAGGCGGATGTGATCACTCAGTCCGAGTTCGAGTCGGCCACGCTCTCCTTCGCGAATGCCGAGGCTGGGCTGGTGCGGGCCCAGACGAACTTCGAGCTGGCCGAACTTCAGATGGCAGACGTCAGCATCCGCGCTCCACTCAACGGAACGATCATTCAGAAGAACGTCGAGGAGGGCTCGGTCATTCAGTCCGCGTCGTCCAACGTCTCCGGTGGAACGGCGCTCTTCGTCATGGCGAATCTCGACGACATGCAGGTTCGGACGCTTGTGGACGAAACGGACATGGGTGAGCTCGAGGCGGGCCTCACCGCGACGGTTCGTGTTGAGGCGTATGCCGATCGGACCTTCACCGGTGTGGTCGACAAGATCGAGCCGCAGGCGACCGTCGAGCAGAACGTTACGATGTTCCCCGTGATCGTCTCGATCGACAATCGTGCGGGCCTGCTCAAGCCCGGTATGAATGCCGAGGTGGAGGTACAGATCGATGAGGCTCGGGACGTCGTTCTGGTGCAGAACAACGCGATCGTGCAGACGTCCGACGTGGGGCCGGCTGCGATGGCGCTCGGCCTCGACATCGAAGCGCTCGATCTGTCCCAGTTCATGAGGTCCGGTCGTGGTGGCCGTGCCGGCTTCTCGGGGGGGGCACCCCGTGAGGGCCGCCCTGGTGGAGCGACCGGCGGTCAGCAAAGCGCCGCTCCGCAGACGGACGCAGACAGCCCCGGGGCGGCCGGGGGGTCAGAGTCCGGTGGGGCTGCCGATCCACGGGCTCAGATTGCCCGGCTGCGTGCTCAGGTCGAGGCTGGCGAGATCAGTCAGGACTCCATGCGGACAGTGATGCAGTCGATGCGTGGTCAGTTCGGAGGCGCTCAGGGTGGGTTCGGACGACCCGGTGCCACCGAAGACGGAACGGCTCCCGTGCGGGAATCGCGACCGGCCGTAGTCTTCGTGCTGGGTGCAGACAGTATCCCACAGCCGCGGCTTGTGCAGATCGGACTCGGGGACTGGGACAACACGCAGATTGTGAGTGGGCTCGAGGAGGGTGAGACCCTCGTCATCGTCGGCGCAGCCCAGTTGCAGGCACAGCAGGATGCCTTCCTGGCCCAGATGCGCTCGCGTATGGGTGGAGGTTCCCCCTTCGGCGGCAGTGGCCGTCCTCGCGGCCGGTAGGAGGCCAGGAATGCTTGTCTTCGAGATCATCATGGTTGCCATGGCGGCCGTGCGCGCGAACGTGCTGCGATCGGTTCTGACCACGCTCGGGATCGTGATCGGCATCGCCGCGGTCATTACGATGGTCGCGCTCGGCGAGGGCGCTCAACAACGGGTGGAGCAGCAGATCAACCGCATGGGGACCTCGATCCTCACCATCCGACCTGGCCAGCAAATGTGGGGTGGTGTTTCGCGTGGCGACGCCGAACTCTCGGTCAAGGATGCAGTTGCCCTGCGTGAGCAGTCCAATGGGTTGTTACAGGTTTCGCCAGAGCAGCAGTCACGCATGCAGGTGGCCTACAAGCGTTGGAATTCGAACACGCAGATCATGGGCGTGTGGCCCGAGTACTTCGACATGTATGACCACAGCCTGCAGCTCGGCCGCTTCTTCGATCAGGGTGAAGTGCAGGGTCGGCGTCGGGTGGCGGTTCTGGGGTACAACATGGCCGAGACCCTCGGTGAGACTCCTCCGGAACTACTGGTCGGTGAGACGATCCAGATCCGTGGAATCATGTTCGAAGTGATCGGGATCATGGAAGAGAAGGGGGACGCGGCCTGGGTGCGCCCTGACGACCAGATCTTCATTCCCCAGTCCACCGCCCAATATCGTGTCATGGGTGGTCGTGACCGACTCAACTCGATCTATGCCGCCACAGCTACGCCGGAAGAACTCGACATGGCGTTCGCGGAGATCGACCGCATTGTGCGGCGTGAGCATCGGACCAAGGCCGGCGAAGACGCGGACTTCAATATTCGTAACTCTGCCGACCTGCTGGAGACGTTCAACGAGACGAACCAGACGTTCGCACTTCTGCTCGCCGGGATTGCTGCGATATCCCTGCTTGTCGGGGGAATCGGCATTATGAACATCATGCTCGTATCCGTGACGGAGCGGACGCGTGAGATCGGTGTGCGAAAGGCGCTGGGTGCCACACGCCGAGCGATCATGACGCAGTTCCTTGTCGAGGCACTCTTCCTTTGCGTGCTGGGTGGCCTCATCGGGGTCGCGGCTGGGTACGGAGCCGCTGCGCTCATGACCCGTTTCGCGTCGTGGGATACGGCGGTGGCGCCGCAGGCCGTCGCCGCGGCGATCGGGTTCTCTGCCGCGGTAGGACTGTTTTTCGGTCTCTGGCCTGCTCGTCGGGCCGCGCTCCTCGATCCGATCGACGCCCTGCGGTACGAGTAGCGGGCTGGCTACCGTCTGAGCAGAAGCTGAATGGTGCCGCCCTCTCGGACCAGCGAGATCGGCAAGGTGTCACCGGCCATCGACACGCCGAAGCGCAGATCTTCGACCGACTGAACAGAGACTTGATCAATCCGGGTGATCACGTCGCCCGGGACGATCCCCGCCATCGATGCCGGTGTCCCCGAGGCGACGTCCACGACAAGTATGCCACGCCCAACACCGAAGTACTGAGCAAGCTCCGGTTTCAGATCGATGACCTCCGCGCCTGCCACCCGATTGCGGCCGAGCAGATAGGGTGTCAGGGGTCTGAACTCGTCTGCTCCGCTCACCTCCCGAGTAGCGGTGGGAGCCTGGCGGGCCTGGGTTTCGCGAACATAGTCTAAGCCTGCTGTCTGGCGGGCTGCCTGTGCCATCGCATCTTCGAGCTCTGACGAGCGGTCGGCGACCTGTTGTAGCGCATCGCTGAGCTGCTTGAACTCGTAGTCCTGCGACAAGTCCAGACGCGTAGATGAACCGGAACGCCGCCTGAGTTGACGCTCTCTCTGGGTGAGCAACGCCTCCAGCTCGTCCGCCACTCGGTTCACTTCCGACATCTCGAGCCGTAACGAGTCGTGGGACTCGCCCCGGAACACGAAAAACTCGAATGGAGCTCGTACGGCACGCGTTCTCACCATCGCTTCGCCCGAGCCGTCGGCGATCACCGTAACCTCACGACCCTCACCCGACAGGACGCGTCTGATCCGAACATCGCTACCTCGTTCGGACACCAGTTGGATCCGCAGAGAGTCCATGGCCCGGACCCACGTCTCGACCATGGAATCCGCTTCGCTCGAGAGCCGCAGCGTGTTCCGAGCCAGGAGCGCATCCGGTCGGCCAGCTGCCTCCATACGGCTCTCACTGCGTTGGCCGTCTCGCATGAATGCTATCACGACATTGTCACCCGGAAGGAGATGCAGTCGGGCCGAGAGTTCGGCCAGCTCATGTGGCTCGTCCAACTCGTTGATGGCGAGAATCTGGTCCCCGGGACGGATGCCGGCGCGCTGAGCGGGGCTGCCAGGGCTGACGTCCGCAATCATGATCTCCTGAATACGACCACGTGGATCGGTCAGGACGTTGAACGAAATGCCAATCCAGCCCCGCTCGCCTGCTACCAATCGTTCAGCTCGAACAGCGGGTGGGGACTGCGCATTTGCGTCGGCCGGCAGGCCCTGGAGGAGTAGTCCGAGGGCGAACGCTGCGCCGATCCCGATTGCAGGCTTCTTCATGATCGACCTCAGAACCAGTTGTCCTGGCCGGATGAGACCATCCGAAGCGCGGCATCACGCTCCGCCATGGCAGAGGCCAGAAACCCATTCAGGAAGGGATCGCCGGGCGCCTGCCGGACCGCGGCCTGGCTCACCCGTACAAGGTGCTCGAGGGCTGCGAAGCGGTTGATTGGATCCACCGCTACCCCGCCGTCATCGGCGAGGAGCTGTCGGTACTCGGTTACAGCTGACACGTACTGCTGTTCAGCCATCCTGACAGCCGACGCAGCGTCTTCGACCGATACCACACGGTCTGCCATCAAGCTCGTGTCCTCCTGCATGCCTGGCTGGGTCATCACGACGCCGGTGCCCGTCCCACTCAGGAAGAGCAGCACTGCGGCCGCTGCCTTCATCCATCCTGGCGTCTGAGCCAGTCCGAGACGCATGAAATTGCCAGGATTGTTGATCAACCCTTCGGACCGGAGTTTCGCCTCGAGGACGTACCAGTCACCCTTCGGAGGCATGAGTTCCGGCAGGGCCCCGAGTGCGGCCACCTGCTCGCGGAGCGTATTCAACTCCGCTGTGCATCGATCACACCCGGCAAGGTGCGTAGCCTCTTCCGCCGTCGAGGGTCCATCGACCAGGGCGGCGAGTCGTTCGTGGGTCAAATGCTCCATGCTTCAGCTCCGGGTTCCTGCAGGACGCCGTCCAGATCCGCGAGCAATACGCGCATCTTGGAGCGGGCCTTGAACAGCTGTGATTTGGACGTGCCCGAGGTCACCCCGAGCACATCTCCGATTTCTTCGTGTGTATACCCCTCCACATCGTGGAGGATGAGCACGCGCCGCATCCCTTCAGGGAGGCCGTCGAGAGCCCGCTCCAGCCGCTTCTGCAGCAGAGAGTCCCGGTGGACCGGCGCGATCGGGACATCCGCCGGCTTCGGGCCCTCGTGCTTACGGCGTGTTTCAGTCTTGCGGAGTGCCTGTAGCGCCGCATTCACCGCGATGCGATGAAGCCACGTCGAGAAGCGGGAGTCACCACGGAAGGTCGGCAGGGCGCGAATCGCCCGGATCCAGGCTTCCTGCGCGTAGTCCTGCGCCAGATCGTCGTCGCCTGCGATCCGTCGAACAACCGCATACACACGAGGTGCATATCGCTCATACAGCACGCGGATCGCGTGAGCGTCTCCGTCCGCCGCAAGGCGCACCAGGGCGCGTTCTGTGGGTTGGCTCGTTTCGATATTCATTTCGCGTACTTCGACGCACCACGGCTCCGTCAGGGTTGCTTCTCGACGACGGTGTCGTCGAGAAGCTCTGGCCGGTTGAGAGGCCGTGAGATAGCCTCCGTTCCGTACACGACGGGCCGCCGCCCGGATCCTGTGAGAAATTTACGCCCGGGCAGAACTTCGTGCCCGTCCGCACTCTTCCCGACGTTCATGATTCGCTTCGAGCGGCTGACCAAGCACTACGGACCTCTGACGGCCGTGTCCGACCTCGACCTCGAGGTACGTGCGGGAGAGGTCTACGCTCTATTGGGGCCCAATGGAGCGGGGAAGACGACGGCGTTGAGGTGTCTGGCCTCTCTGCTGACCCCGACCGCCGGAACGACCTGGGTCGACGGCATCTGCACGCAGCAAGACCCGATCGGCGCACGTCGCGGGCTCGCCTTCATCGCGGCGTCCATGGGCCTGTACGAGCGGCTCAGCGGCACCGAGCTGATCACGTACTTTGGCCAGCTTCACGGCCTCAGTGGGCCACACCTCACCGAGCGCGTCGAGGCGATGATCGATCTCTTCGGCATCGAGGACTTCCGGGACCGGCTCTGTGGCCGCCTCTCTACTGGGCAACGCCAGCGCATCTCGCTCGCCCGGGCTCTCGTGCACGATCCACCCGCCCTGATTCTCGACGAGCCGACAATCGGTCTCGACGTCCTGAGTGGTCAGACAATCTACGAGTTCATCGATCGCGAGCGCGCCCGGGGCAAGGCGATCCTCTTTTCGACCCACCAGATGGACGAAGTGGACCTGCTCGCGGACCGCGTCGGCGTCCTGCGTGGAGGGGCGCTCATTGCCGAAGGGTCACCGGCCAGTGTCGTTGCAAACACAGGTGAGGCGAACCTCGCTCGCGCGTTCTTGTCACTCGTCAGGGGACCGTCCCCGGAGCGGCGATGAGCACCTGGCGAGTCGTCTTTCGAAAGGAGTTGCGGGAAACTCTGCGCGATCGCCGCACGCTTCTCGTGATGATTGTCGTGCCCGTGCTGCTGTATCCAGTGTTACTGATCACGATAGAGCAACTCCTGATCTTCGGGATGCGGAACCTGGAGGCCGAGGCATCGCCTGTGGCGGTCATCGGGTTCGAGGCTTCCCGGCTCGAAGAGGTGATCGACCGCTCGGAGACCCTGAGACGCGTTCCTATCGGGGACGACCCCGAGGCGGCGTTGCGGTCGGACTCCGTGACCGCGGTCCTGATTGTCGGTGCAAGCGCGGAGGTGTCCGGCAGTCGTTCCGTGACGCTCATGTACGACGCCGCGTCCGATGCGTCGAATCGGGGGCGAGGCGAATTGTCTCAGGCGGTCACCGAATGGCAGGACTCGCTGCTTGCCGATCGACTGGATGCAGAAGGACTTCCGCGCTCGTTCGCGATTCCGGTGCAGGTCGCCGACTCTTCGATTGCCCGGCCGGAAGAGGTGGGCGGCTATACGATGGGGCGTATCCTCCCACTTCTCCTCGTGATCATGACGCTTTTGGGCGCTTTTTACCCGGCGATCGACCTAGCTGCCGGGGAAAAGGAACGGGGCACGCTGGAGACGTTGCTCACGGCCCCCGTGCCCGCACGCGACATCGTCATTGGCAAGTTCCTGACCGTCGCACTCATCGGCGTCATTGCGGCTGCACTGAATCTGGCCAGCATGCTGCTCACGTTTCAGACCGGGATTCTGCAGGTCACCGCTCTGATCGGGCTCGAGGTCGCGATCTCTCCCATGGCGATCCTCGTGATCTTCCTCGGGCTCATCCCACTGGCTGTCCTCTTTGGAGCGCTCTTTCTCGGGATCGCTGTTGCGTCGTCGTCGTTCAAGGAAGCTCAGAACGCCCTGACACCGGTGTACATGCTCGTCATCATCCCGGCGATGCTTCCGGTCTTCCCGGGGATTGAGTTCGGCCCGGTGATGGCGATTCTCCCGGTAGCCGGTGTCTCGTTCCTCTTCCGGGACTTGATGACCGGCGGTGCCGATGTGGTGCTAGGGGTACTGGTTCTCGTCACAACAACGGTATATGCGCTCGCCGCACTTGCCTTTGCCGCTCGTGCGTTTGGCAGCGAACGGATCCTCTTTGGAGTGGGGGCGGAGGTCTCGGAGGTAACCAAAGGCTCGCTCTACGACCGCATGCGCGAGCGCCGAGGGCAGGGCGGTGTGCCGACTCCCGGAGCGGCGGTGCTCTTCATTGCACTCGTCGCGGTTGTCTTCTTCTGGGGAGGGATCCCGCTTCAGATCCTGTTTCGTGAGCGCGGCCTGCTGGCCGCCGAATGGTTGCTGCTCTTCGTGCCGGCTGTTGCCTTTGTATTTCTGGGTGGCTTCGATCCGGTGCGGACGCTCTCGCTCCGTCGTCCGACGGCCCTGCAAACGACCGCTTCCGTTCTGGTCATCGTAGGCGCGGTGCCCCTCGTCTGGGTCGTCGGGTGGCTACAGACATTCATCTTGCCGGTCCCGTGGGAACTGCTCGAGGGTCTGGAACAACTGGTGACGGCCGAGACCACAACGCGGCTTCTCTGGCTCCTGCTGCTGCTTGCGGTCACCCCGGCGATCTGTGAAGAGATCGTGTTTCGCGGCGTCCTTCTCGGGGGCACCCGGGATCTCGAGCCATGGCGCATCATCGTGCTGAACGGACTCGTGTTCGGTGCCTTCCACCTCTCGTTCGAAACCGTCA
>Ga0222718_10004741_pt1 | contig 11218 bp, 14 predicted proteins | sample C33_27DmetaG_FD_165045 | JGI IMG/M metagenome (GOLD analysis project Ga0222718, IMG submission 165045) | Estuarine water microbial communities from San Francisco Bay, California, United States - C33_27D | ecosystem: Environmental > Aquatic > Marine > Unclassified | place: USA: California... | reverse complement strand
TACGTTAACGGCTTCAAACTCGACGTTTTCTTGTTTTAGGTATTCTAAGAAGTGTACAGGCTCGCTGTAAGGATAATTGTTGGAAAATTCTCGCCACGCTGGTGTCCCAGGCCGAGCATCTATTGTAGCAAGGTTAGGATAAGGAAAGCCATTTACAAAACTGTCAAAAGCAAATGTTACCATGATTCAATCATTCCTAACAGTTCGTCCCACAGCACTTGCTCAAACTTGCCAGAATAGAACCAATCATAGTTGTGTTGAACAATGGGCTTGCATTGTTTTTGTATGCTATCCCAGTCTGCATGTTCTAGTTCTAGCAGTAAATCGGCAATAGCAACTAGACGTTCGTCATCGGGTAAAAGATCATAACTTTCGTCCCACACGCTACCAAATGTTTCAAAGCCATAGCGTCTCAAATACTCTAAGCTGCCTCTGTTGCTCGCAAGTATAAAGGGTTGTTTAAGAACTACAGGTTTGAACGTTTTTTCTGTTAGGTGGTTTTTGTTACCATAGTAACTGGTTTCTGTAACCACTTGCAATAAACTGCTTGCGGCCAGTCCCCACATATTCACCAGGTGACTGTCTTGAGCATAATTCTTAAAGTTGTCAATGACCAATGGTAAATCTATATCACAATTAATATAATCTTTAACTGCAATGCCTTCGTGCGGACAAACTGCAGGCATGCTAATAAGATTTGTTTTTACCAGTTTTTTCCTACATAAGTGATTAAAAAGTTCAAGTCTGTGTTGTCTTTTGCCACCTACTATATTGTTAGGGCAAAGAAAAGTGTGTTGTATGTGTTTAGGTTGATGTAGAAATGTTCTGTTGTATCCCCTGTACCAATCCAGTGCGGCCCAACCATGAAAAAAGAAGTATGCACTTTGTAGGTTATAAGTATCACAAAGCCATTGTACATCGTCACTGTTGTATTCGCTTGTGACTATTGAAACGTCGCTGTGTCCATTTGTATTATAAGTGGGCATAAATTGGTCAAAGAATTGTGTGGCCCTGTCTTGATATATGGGTTCTTGATCCCAAAACACCCATCGTTTTCCGCCGGTGGTTTTTGGAAAGTCACAAATGTCTTTAAAGTCTGTGCTACCAAAAGGATCAAACCAATGCAAACTTTTTGCCGGTTGATCTTGCACTATTGGAACAAAAACGTTATTATATATTTCATCAATTCTAATCATTATGTTTGACGTATTTTATAAAGACCAAATAAACAGTATCGAAGATGCCTGCAAACTTAGCAGAACTAGATACTTATGGATACTGGATAAGCACACGGATTATTCTGACTTTGATCTTGCTTGGGAACCGCCTCCTTGGGAAGCACACCAATGTCATGTATGGCCCAGTCAGCATCAAGCACACGGCGGTACAATGTTGGTTCCCAAGCAAGGAGCAACAGAAAAAAACTACAATCACAAACCTGTAAAACGCACAAAAGGCGCTCACAGACTGCATATAAAGCACACAGCCAGCAGCAAGAATGAGGGTGATGTTAATACACGATACATCAGTAACTACATGGATACAATGCGTAGAGCGTTGCGTAAAACTGATTGGGAATACTGCTGGGTCACCAGTGACATTTGCACATACACAGACTTTGATTTTACCTGGCACCCCAGTGAATGGCAACAGGATATGCTCCATGTATTTGCCAGCAACGAACAAAAGTTTGGCGATACGTTCTATGTACATGTACCCAGTTTCTTAGAAAAAACAGGAAAAATAGAAGTTCTAGAATGGTTTGAAACACTGCACTTTGTAGAGGACATCACTGTGAAAAGATACATGTATGACACAGTGCAATACACCTCTGACAGTCTATTAGATGCTGTGTGGAATCACAATTTTGAACAGCCAGTTGCACTGTTTTATCGCGGAAACAAAATGGTAATGCCTCCTACTATCAGTTTGTGGCAGGAAAGAACAAAAACTGTTGTACCGCTTAGTGAAGGCGGTGAGTGTACACTTGTTCCAAGAGAAACCAAAAACCATCTTAAAACACAAATATATGATTATCCGTGGATAGACAAAACAAAGAAAAATTTAATCCCAGGCAATGTCTGTGATGTAGTTTTTATCAGCAATGGCGAAAGCATGGCAGAGAGACACTGGCAAATACTAAAAGACATTTGTCCAAGAGCAAAACGTGTCGACGGTGTAGACGGAAGAGATCGAGCATACAAAGCCGCGGCTGAGTTAAGCAACACAGATTGGTTTTATGCTGTGTTTGCTAAAACAGAAGTTTTGCCTACATTTAAATTTGACTTTGTAGCAGACAGACTACAGCAACCCAAACACTATATTTTCTACAGTCGCAACGCCCTTAATGGGCTTGAATATGGATCAATGAACATTGACCTGTACAATAAACAGTTGGTGTTGGATACACACATTGAAGAAGGCAGTATGCTAGACTTTACACTTAGTAAACTGCATGCTGTAATCCCTGTCACTGCTAGTATTGCACAGTTTAACACTGATCCTTGGGTAACATGGCGTAGTGCGTTCCGTGAAGTAATTAAACTTCAACAAGAAGTTGACGCTGGTGCAGGTCCAGAAATTCAATATAGATTAAAAGTTTGGTGTGAACGTGCCGACGGTGCTAATGCTGACTACTGTTTAGCAGGAGCAAATGATGCACTAGAGTTTTACCACAGTGTAAACGCAGATCCAAAAGAACTACAAAAAAGTTTTCACTGGGAGTGGATCAAGCAGTGGTACTACAACAAGTACCAGCGTGAAATATGGTTAGAAGTTGTCTAAATAATCTTGCGATAAAAACCAATCAAGATAACGTGTGATTCCTTCTTCAATATTCACGGTTGGATTCCAATCTGTAAATTCTCTTAATTTCATGCTGTTTAATGTATCCCTGTTAGGATAAAAATCATCGTGTGGTAGCACTGTAATTTTTGAAGGAATGCGTTCTCTGATTATTTCTGCCGCTTCAATAATTTTTCTGCCATTGTTTCTTGTACAATTAAAAATTTCATTTGCGGCATTTGCATGCAATGTTGCTTGTACAAATGCACTTGCAACATCTTCGACCCAACTAAAGTCCAGTTTATTGTCTGGACCTTGTACCAATATCTTTTCTTTTGTGAGAGCATTAACAGTCATTTTACTAATTACCCGCACAACCATATCTCTTTCGCCATATAATGCACTTGGACGTAAAAGGCTATACTCAAGTCCGTGTTCTTTGTGCCAAATTTTACACATGCGTTCGCATTGCAATTTATAACTGCCATATAGGGTCAGTGGATTAGGTATACATGTTTCATCAGGTGGCCCAGCAAATGCATCAAAATCACCATACACCATACTGCTACTTGCAAGAACGAATCGTTGTACATTGTGTTTTACACAAAGATCTAATGCAATGGCAGTGGCACTGATCATGTTATTAGTTGCGTCAATAACATTGTTCTTTACCATTTTGGCATTTGGATAGGTAGCAAGATCAATTACTCTATCAGGTTTTACTTTGTAAAAAACACCTTCCATGAACAACGGGTTAGTTACGTCACCAATGTATTCTTGGTGTTCACCCATGTAGGATTTTCTTTGTTCGAGCACAGGATTGTATTCCCAGGATTCATATTCGCCATAGGTGTGGTGACAGTCTGCAATTGAAACTGTGTGTCCAAGATCTACTAGTTGTCGTGCAACATGCGATCCAATAAAACCATGTCCGCCAAGAATTAAAATTTTCATGTTAGTGCCTTTGCTATTCTTTCTACCTCTTCGTCTGACAATGTGTGCTGATTAGGCACAGTAAAACTGATGTTTTTAAGTTTGTCACTCACAGGAAAGTCATTATGTGTATTATACAACGGTTCGTCGTTGATTGTCAATTGATAATGGATACTGGTGTTCACACCACTGTGTTTAAGATGCTGTATTACACTATCTCTGTCTTGGTGTTGCAAAACCAATTTGTGGTAGGTGTGTTGTTTAATATGGTCTAATCCACAGGTGTACTTACAATTTGCTAAAATGTGTTCTGCAATTTGTTTTCTTCTGGATTGCCATTGTTCGCTGTGGTTTAGTCCTATCCAAATACAACATGCTTCAAATGTGCTTAACATGCTGTTCAGTCCTGGGTGTATGCTCGGAGTGTTGTTGTTAGTTTTTCCGTGCAATCTAAAAAGTCGGGCAAAGTGTGCTACGTCATCGTTGTCTGTTAGTAGTGCTCCGCCACTGCCCCAACTGCTAATTGTTTTGCTTGGGCTAAAACTTATACAACTGATATCACCATATCCAGCACTCCATTTGTTGCCGTCGTGACTTTCTAAACTTTGTGCAGCATCATTGATTGTGGGTATCCCGCAGTTTTCAATGGCGTCCCAATTGCTCATATTACCAAACACATCCACTGGCATTATAGCGTCTACTGTGGGACATTTTTTTATATCAATGGTGTAATTTTCTGTTACATCAACTGGTATGGGTGTATAGCCTGCTCTCGCAATAGCACCAGCACTAGCAGTAAAAGTATAGTTGCTTACTGCAATACGACTGTTTTTAGGCATCTGTAACGCAATACAAGCGCCTACAAGCGCATCTGTGCAATTACCAAATGTAACACAGTGTTTACGATCGAATTGTTCAGCTAGACGTTGCTCTAAGCGTTTTACAATAGCACTGTTTTGCGCCATTCCAGTCGCATGTTCTTGGTCAACTAGTTCATAAACCTGTTTATTAATCTGATTCCAAGTTCTGTCGTTTTGGAACAAGTTGATCACATGCATTTGCGTACTACCGTAAATGCTTCCGCATGCGAACTGTTAAAGGTGTGCAGTGCGTAGTTTTTATTTGTTGTTTCAATGTGTTCAATATCTTGTTTGTTTAGCGCACTTGGATAGCATTCCAACAAACTTTTTTTAAATTGCCACTGACTGCTAATATCAACGTACTGATTGGGCGGAGTGTTGTAGTGCAAGCTGTATGGATGCATGTGCATATACCATATTTCGTTACATTGTTTTACCAATGGAAAGGCTAATTTACTGGTTGTACTGTGATCCTGGTGATAGTCTTCAGGATTAGGTAGGATTGCGATATCAGCAGGTTCAATCAGTGTTTCTAGTTGTGACATTGTAATGTTGTTGTGTACCAGGTTTGGACGTCCATTATTGTGTAAGTCTGTGTTGAATATTTTAACCCGCCATCCACTTTTGCGATAGCTATTTTTTAATTCTTTTGTGACTATATCTTTACTGCGATGTGCGTTATGTTCGGCACTTGGCCTGACTGTTATAATACTGACTATATCATAACCTTGCGCACTAAGTTTTTTAAGTGTGCCACTACAACCAATTTCTAAATCATCAGGATGAGGACTTATTACTAGGACTCGTTGGGCCATTTAAGATAATACTCCGTTGCATCTCTGTCCGTGATACTGCCGCGAATAGAAATGGTGTAACCATAGCTGTTGTTTGTGCGACTGTGCCAAGCAAGGTCTTTGCAACGTTCAAAAACCCACTTGCCTTTTTCTGTTTTCGTGATCCATTCATGTATAGGATGGGCGGCGTAGACTTCTAGGTCTTCTACGTCACCCATGTTAAACTCATGAAAGGTAATTTTTTGCACCGATGAATATCTCCACAATCACTGACCATACCACTGTTGAGAAAGTTTTACAAACTCTTCAACAAATATATCATGCTGCTTAGGCCCTGGGTGTTTACCATCTTCACCTAGGTCAATATATCCTTGCGGCCAGTAAACAGGGTGATAATAGTAAGGCACATCGTAGTTCACCCACATACTATCCCAGTCAATAGATACACCTATTATCACAAGTTTCGCGCCAATTTTTTTACAAAAGTTATACACGTTTCGGATAGCATTTATATTGTGCATAACTGTTGTGTCACTGTCTACATATTCTATTGGATATGTATTTTTAATTTCTTTTCGTTGAAAACTGTTTGCTACTATATGTTTAACAGTTTGTTCATAAGGGTCAACCACGGTGTGTCGATAATGAAGTGTTAGTCCCCAAAATACATAGTCATCTTTGCGAATATCGCTTTGTAAAATCTGATTAGCCGCCCATTGGATACTACTTCCATGTGTGCTTAAATCACTAAATGGTAGACCCATTTTTTTGCTGATTTTTACTTTCCAGGTATCTTCTTGGGTAACTCCAACTCCTGAGGTAACACTATCACCGACTGCCCATATTTGAATACCGTCTGTTTTTCGATCATCAACAGATTGTAAACTCAACCTATTTCGGTCATACTGCGACAAGTGTGTGTATTCATCTATGGTGTTAGGATCTAGTGTATATTTTTTTCTACGATTAGGTAGATTATGTACAGGAATAGTTTGACTAGCAAAAGTTAAAAAATACTCTGCCCAATATTGTTCGCTATGTTCTTCGGGCTCAATTTTGGTATTCCAATAATCAGGCGGAGCATAAAATATACATTTAGCATTTAGACAAACTTTACTAAAGTTTTCTAAAGTTTCCATGTCTGCAACACTTGTATAGTAAGTTTTTCCAGATTCTGGTTTTTGTCCGGCTAATAGAAGTTGACTGTTGTAATCAAAATCGTGAGCAATAAGGCCGAGGTATTCTTCTACACCACCAACAAATAGTGTATAACTCATTAAATATCCTCGGCTAGTGGGAATATCTCCGCAATTACTTCCGCAATAGCATGAGCAATATCCATGTGTTCCTGTTGTGTACCGTTTGCGCCACGCAGTTCAATGTAGTGTATCCACGAACGCAGTGTTCCGTTCATGTACATGCGGCTTACAGTGTTGCCCTCTGGGAGTACTGCACGGGCTTGCTCCTTGGCAATACCATTTGCAATAGCCCAACGGTATGCTTCTTGTGCGGCGGCAATCACTGCTTCTTGTTTTTCGTTCCAATCTATTTGCAGGATCATGTGATCTTCATTTACAGGATCCAGTGCTATTGAGTTTTGTCTATTTTTCTCATCCTGTAAACGAGCGTCCCTAGTTTCAAACTCGAGGTCTGTGACGGGGTTTGCGTACCTTTGACTAAACTCCTGAAACGAGAATGATCTATGACGTAGGATCTGACGAGCAATATCTCTCGTCGTCTCGATTTCAAGACAGGCGCTCGCCATTTCGAACGGCGACCAGTGTTTATGTTTTGCCAAATAGTTAAGGAGCTTGGCGGACGTCTCTGAATTGTTTTGGCCTGAGGGGTTACTAACCCTTGCACAATACGCAATAAGGTCTTGAACATCCTTTATACCATCCTCCAAAAATTCCGCACTTGATTGCGAATAACTTACCAGTCTTACTTTCATAATTTTTTAAGGTACTCGTCGGTTAAGGGTTGTATTGTTTGCTTTACAGCGTCAACATCAATGACAAAGTCCATGTTTACAATATCCTTGCTCATGTTGATCATTTTGTTTGTAAGCACTGTTTCTAGTTCTTCTATATCCAGTCCTTCTTTACGCAGTTTGTCAAGGTTGATTGTTTTCTGTTTACCGCCACGCAGTTTGAACACCACCTTCTTCACGCAGTGAATAGGTACATGATCCTGGCTAACGGTGCCTAGTATTTGATCCCATTGATCAAGGTCATCAACCTCAACCAGCATTAGCGGCAGCCTTTGGCTTGCGTCCGCGTTTCTTTGGAGCAGGTTCGCCTAACATTTCTCTTGCTTCTTCGGTCATACGTTGACTTTCAGCAATGAGTTGTTGTGCTTGTGCTGCCATTTGCTCTGCCTGAGCTTTTAAGTTGTTTGCAATATCAGCATCGCTAAGTGCGCCACCTTGTGGTGCTTGCACGGCCTGCGCTCGTGTTTGTGGATTGCTGGTAGCATTTAGACTGCCGCGCTGAATGTTTGTTGGCGCACCAACTTCACGTCCAAAATCGTCTTTGCGACTTGCTTTACCAGTGTAGCCTGCATCAGCATCAACCTCTGCCATACGTTTCACTGCTTCTTCACCAGTTTTCATTTCACGCAAGATTTTGTTAAGTTCATCCAATCGCACATGACTGGTGTTGGTTGGAGTTACAGTGATCGTTTCTGTTTGCACTTTTTTAATCATGCCTTCGCTATGCATTGCAATCAACTGAGCACGACCATCAGGGAACAATCTACGATGCATTGCATCACCAAGATTCTCTGCGGCTTGTCCTTCTGGACTTTCAATGGTTGCCATCAAACTATCGTGCATCTGAGTGTTGAGAAGATCAGGGTAAACAACAAGACACATGTGTTCTTCGCCTGGAACCTCCCTAAATACAATAGCAATCTTACGATCACCTTGTTTACCTATATGTTTAAGCATCTGTTTCTCCTGTAGAATCTGCTTGGTCTTGCTCCTCTGGCATAACACTGGATAGCCATTCAGCAATTTTGTTATAAGCGCCGCCAACAACAGCCATTTCATCCGCTTGAAATGCACCTCTGCGGGATGCAACTTCAATGGCTTGTTTAAGTATAAAAATATCTTGTACTTTTACCTCAATTTCAGTCTGTTCTTCTTCCATGGTATCCTATTATATGCGCAGTTATTTACACCGTATAGATGGTACGGTGTAGTTTTTTATAGGGTTTTTGGTTAAATTGGTTCGTATTCTAATTGGTATTGTTCGTAGATAAACCATTCACGTGGCAATGCCCAGTCAGGAGCATCGCTGTAGTCGTAGTCAGCAACTACAGCAAGTCCATCAAGATCAGGCTGACTCTTCTTCGTAGAGTGCCCATGTTCCGAACGGAGGGTTTGGGTTTCGATCTCCATGAATAATCCACACTGTATCACAGTAGTTTTCATCGCCCCAACTACCCCATGGGTAACCATCAGTGAATACTACCAAACGCTTGGGCTCAATCTGCTCTTCTTTCAAGTAGTTAAAGATAGCGTCAAAGTCAGTACCGCCTCCACCTTGCAGTTCGTACTCAGTAATCTCATCCAAGTTCTCACTGTTAAACTGCTGTGGGTTGTAGCAGTCTGTATCAAATGTAAACAGGTGAATGCGATACTGATCAAAACTTTCCATGATGCCTTTTACTTCGCTTAGGAAGTCACGTCCTTGTGCATCACCAATTGAACCACTCATGTCCATTGCAATAGCAATGTCAATCATGTCGTCGTTGCGCATGCCTGGAAGCACTGCATCCATGTGCCAGCCTCTGCGGTTAGGACGAGCAAAAGTATAGTCGCTACGAATAGTTGACTCTAATTGCATAGCAAGCAGTTCACGCCAGTTCATCTTAGGCTCTGTGAGTTGCTCAATTAGACGCTTGACACCTGCAGGAATATTGGTAGGATCGCTTGCCTGTGCGGCACTGAGCATGGCTTCTTTGATCTCATCTCGAATCTGCTGACGCTCTTCTGCTGTAAGTGGCTGTGGTCCTTTGCCACCCTTGCCATCTTTGTCTCCGCTTTGTGGATTGCCACTGTCGGCTGGATCCATGTGCTGGTCAATGATCTGATCAATCAAATCGTTTACATCGATCTTTTCAGCATTTTCGTACAGGTCGTCGTATACTTCTTCCGAACTCCAGCCGTCATACTTGTAGTCATACAAGCAAGGCACAGTGGTAATGAACTCGCCGACCTTGTGCTTCTTAAGATCGCTGTTTACACAGAAGTCGTTTGCGCAGTTCCAAAGACGTGGATCACGATCGCCACGACGGCCAAAATGATCGTAAACACAGTGTAGCACTTCGTGCCCAAACAAGAACTCAAGTTCTTTGGGCTTGAGCATCATAACAAAACGTGAGTTGTAGTAGAACCTGCGTCCGTCTGTTGCCGCTGTAGGACACCATTCGTCTGCGTTAGTGAGTGTAAGACGTGTAGCAAGATTGCCAAAGAAACTGGCACGGAGGAGCATGCCAACCCTAGCAGTTACCAGTCGCTCGCGGGCTTCACGATCAACAGCAGGATCAGTAGGACCGATTAGATCTTTAAACTTGTCGCCGATTTCTTTTTCGTTTACTGTGGTATCTGCACTCGCCATGGTCTTCTCCTCAACGTTTTATATATTATATGACTATTCTTTGGCGCCGTCAACCGAATGTGCCAATTTGAACATGGTTAATTCTTTACTGCTCTTAACGTATATACGCAAATCGTCGTAACCGTTTGTGTAACTCCAGTTGAAGTTTACATGCTCAGGTAACCGTGCATTGTCCAAATAACTGCCAAACGCATGATGATAGCGTAGCATTTCACGCCATTCACGTATCTCACTGCTTGATCCATATGTGCGTTCAAACCAACGTTTTACATCGTTAAACCAAAGTATGCCTTTGTGATCTGGGCTCATGCGTGGATAAAACACAATGGTGTACGCAAAGTATTCTCTGTGGGTATAGCGACCGTCTAGTTTGCGTATCTTGTATTGCATGCTAGTATTTAAGTTGAAACATCACAGCGTCGTGTGGATCTGCAAAATGGAAATCCACAGACCAGGCATTGCCTACACTAAGCTCGCCATTCATAATCCATTGCCAACGTGGTCCTGTTTTGCCAAACTCCTTGGTTATTGATTGTATTAGATACATCCAAGCGGCAGGATCATATTCTTCCCATGATCGGGTAACCACAGTTGACTCTGGCGGAACCTGCTTTGGATCAGGATTTTTAAGCATTATCATCTATGTATATAGTAGGGCAAAAGGGGGGAGTGCGGCCCAGCATTGCCCTATGCCTCGATGAAGATGAAAAGGGCCGCACTCACAACTGATTAGCCTTGGCTGGCAAGAATGTATTTGCCATAACGCTGATGGAACTCGTCGAAGTTCTTCAGCTCCGTAGGCTGGAATGGAAGGTTGTATGTGGTAAGCGCAATACGAGCACCCATAACAACCAATTCTGTTTCAAAGTTATCCATCATGAAACGGAAGAAGTTATCAGCACGTTTGTGGAAGTCTTTGTTAGACAAACCATTCTCCAGTGCTTCCTTCAACTCGTAGCACATTGAAATAACCAATGAATACTGTGCTGACACTTCGTCAACTTTCAGCTTCTTGACCTTGCCTTCCAACACGTCAGTTGGGTTAGGCAACTTGCCAGCAACCTTGCGGTGTGCCATGAACTTGACTGCAAGTCCTTCGCCCACAGTACCAGCAATCAAATCAGTTGCTGTTTCTGCGTCGAGATCATCGTCCTCCAACAGCTCAGACACAAATGTCCAACTGCGTGGAGTAGCAAATGAGCGCGAAGCAGATTTTGCATCAAAG
>Ga0222718_10004739_pt1 | contig 11221 bp, 7 predicted proteins | sample C33_27DmetaG_FD_165045 | JGI IMG/M metagenome (GOLD analysis project Ga0222718, IMG submission 165045) | Estuarine water microbial communities from San Francisco Bay, California, United States - C33_27D | ecosystem: Environmental > Aquatic > Marine > Unclassified | place: USA: California... | reverse complement strand
AAAGAAATCACCAAAACTTTATGAAACTATTTTATATGTTTAAATTAGGTGGTGACTTTAAAAGTAGAAGTAGTGAATTAATTCCATCTAAGCATTATTTTATTCGTGTAAGAAATTCGGATTTTAATTATAGTAATAATCCAACTTATATATTCCAAAATAAAGAAGCAAGAGAATTAGCAACATCCAATGGATTGCCTCTTGAGTATTTTACTGGAAGACTTAGATTTGACGCATTTGCAAATGATCCAAAAACATATATTACTACAATAGGACTATATACTGAAAATAATGAGTTAGTTGCAGTTGCTAAATTAAGTGTTCCTGTTTTGAAAAGTTTTGATACTGAGACATTAATTAAAGTCAAACTAGATTTCTAACTGAATATTTAAATATAAATATATTTATATTTATGATTAAAAATCTAAAGGTTTCTGACAAAGTAGTTAGGAAATTCAAATCTAATAAATCTTGGAAGTATTCAACAATAAATTCTCTTGGTGGAATTTCTCTTGAACAAACTAACCTTGATGGTGATAGAATACCTTTAGTTCTAAACGAAGCACAAAGTCTCGCAACCGAGCAGAATGCAAATAATACTAAAGTAAAAATTCGTAGAGGCAAACGAATAGATGGTACTTTTTATCCACAGAATCATATTTTTTATGATGAAACAAAAGAACCAATAAATATAGACGGAACATATTATAGAAATGTATATAATTCCGTAAAACACTTGTTCTATAACAACTATGGTATTTATGAAAACGAAACTGATGTAAAAAACCCATTGATGGTATTTGGTTCGGAAACAGGACAATACAAAGTAGATGATAGTGAAAGTGATGCGTTTGGTAATGTAAAAGATAAATACGAACGACGTATTATCAAGGATGATATTTTAGTTATTGAGTTTTCTAAAAATCAGTTTGGTGAAAAAATAAAACCAAACAACTTTAGAATCACAGATTATTCTTCACCATTTGGTGTTATTGAGATAGTAGATGATGGTTCAACAAACTTAGTTATAAGTGGTAACTCATTCAATGAAATTAAAAAAATAACTAGAAGCAACTCTGACAGATTAAACTTTAAATACACAGATGAAAATTTTAACTCATCCGATATGAGTGTGGGTAGTGTGATGGCATCCGATGGAGATTATGTTTTATCGGGAGCACCAATGTATCAAGATTCTCCGAGTGACTATTTAACAGGAACGGCAAGTTTATTTAGATACGACGAGAATACAAAAGAATTTAGAAGTGTTCGTGAATTTAGGTGTCCATTTACACAACAAGGTCTAATTGAAGAATCGGAGTTAAACTCAAATGGATTTCTCGTTACAGAATTAGGTAAAATACTTGGTGGAAAAAACTATTCGATAAACGATGAATTTGGAAGTGCGGTTGAATTAAAAAATGGAACTTGTGCAATTGGTTCACCTCGTTCTCACATTCATGGTGATTGTAATGAATCAAGACAAGGTCATGTTTTTTTATATGATATAGACAAGGGTGGTTCGGAAAACTGGGGAATGACTAATATACTAGAAGGAGATCCAGGTTCATTATTTGGTTCGTCTATTTCAATATATGGTAACTTTATGGCAATCGGGGCACCTGGTATGTATAATGATGAAGGTGCTATATATATTTTTGAAAAGAAACTAAGAGATGAAAATACACCTTGGTATAGAATAAATGATTCGTATAGTGGATATTGTTTTAATGATATAGAAAATATATACAAAGGTTATCCTGTCTGCGATAAATTAAAAGAACTAAATGAAAACACACATCGTTGGAAAATAACAAATGCGTCTCCATCTGAATATGAATTAACTTATTTCGGAAGTGAACCTGATGAATGTGAGGAAAACACAATATCAAAATTTGATTCGGAAGAAGATATAGCATCATTCGGTTTTGAAACAAACTTTCCTATGTCTGAATACCATGAATTTTCAAATGGTAGCAAAACACCAAAATATGGAATAGGTGATGTTACATGGGAACTTGTTTCAATTGTAAGAGCAAGTGGGTCACAAAAACTAGGACAAAAAGTAAAACTATTTGGAGATGTTTTATTATCAACTACACCTGACACAGATGACAAAAAAGCATATTTATTTAGAAAAAGACCATCCGAAACAGGAAGTTGTGACATTTGGAAACATATTCAGTCATTCTATAAGAATGAAATTTACAACTACGATTCAAGTAAGTTAATTTTATCTCAAGACTATTTTAATAAGATAAAGTATGAAGTTAATGAAGATTCAATAACTATTGAAGTAGAAACAAAGCAAGTTGCAGAATCCACAGGTAAAGGATTTATATATAGAATAGATAAGTTATTCGGTGAAGGAACTGATAAGTATAATAGTAGAATTCTACACAATGGAAATGTTATAGATAGTTCAAACAAATTTACAATTAAATTTGATGATATTGACGCAGGAGACCATAAAATATATATAGGCAGATATTTGGGATCATTTTTAGTTGGAACACCATCTGTAATTAGTTTTTCAATAAATCCAAAGATAGTAAATGTAGAATCTAGAAAAGATATGGTAAAATATCCATATCAATATTTTGAAAATAAATATAGTAACTTTGGTACATCACTTGAAACAAATGGAAAGTATATATTCATCGGAGATTCAAATGATAGAAAATATGTAGACACAGACGTAGAGTTAACGCAGGGAATTTCTTTCTCAGCAGGTTCTGTGTGGATGTATAAGATTGAAGATAATACATTAAACTATATAAGAAAGATATATGAAGATGATGAAATTGAACGTAGATACAATAATAAATTCGGTTGTGATTTATCGTTAATAGGAAACGATTTATTAATTGGATCACCGTGCACAGACCAAAGTAGAATACAAATATTAAACGAAGGTAAAGAATTTAAAATTCCTGATTACAAACTTGGAGTGGAAAATAACTCGGAAGAATTTTATACAGTCACTCAGAGTTTGTTTACATCTTTTGAATATGAATATCTAGGTTTGAATCAAATAGATATGATGATATGCATTGATACAAAATCAATTACAGATATTGACTTAGAAACTATATCCGACTTTGAAATACGAACATCGTTTATTCATTCCGAAAAAAACTATGTAGATACAGAAGGAAACGGAACACTTACTCGTGGTGTATATCGTGATAAAACCAAATTTGAAAATAATAAAATTTGTTTCTATGTAAAAACAGTTGGACATTTGTTTGATCCAAAAGAGGAAATAGAATTTATATATAATATTAAACGAAATAGTATTCAAGGTTATGCAAAATATTATAGAATAGATGATGCTGATAATCTTTTTACAATAAAAGAAATTATTAGTGTCAAAGAAAAAAACAATGTTAAAACTCAATATGGGGAAAGTGTTTCTTTGAGTTCAACAAGAATTTATGTTGGGAATCCTGTTCTTGGTGATTGGCCAATGGATCAAATATCAAGTTTCGGTGACGATAACATTGTGTCGTTTGATAATTGTTCTCATGTATTTTCTCAGAGAGGTGATATTATTTGGGGAAATTTAGAACATAACGAACTACAAGTTGAGGGGTCGGTTATAGCATATGACGTAAAAACTATTCGTGATGGGGATAGAGTTTATGTTGGTAATGTATTTTATAAGAATGGTATCGCAGTTATTACTGAACTTACTGAGTATTTTAGCAATATGCTTTCACTTGGTGGTAGACGAGGATATGAAATTTCATTCGATGGAATAAATTCTATATATGAAAATGAAGTGTTATGTAAAGTCAATCCACATGAGTTTAATGTCAGCACGAATCCAAGTTCGGTGGAAATTGAAGATATTGACTTTGATGTAACACGTGACGGAAAATTTGATATAGTTGATTTATCTTATATATATCGTTATATTTTAGGTTCATTTAAACGAGTAAGTGAAACAGAGGATACATCAGGTGAAGTAGATAATAGTTTGGTGCTTGAGCAAGATACCAAATGGCCAAATGATGATGTTATTATTAGTGAAGCAGACGATGTTATTATTATGAATATTTTAAATAATCTTACTGCAAATAATAATAATTCAAAAGAAGAAGATTTAAAAATTCTAGATAGACTAGACGAATTAAGATTGTTGGGTATGGATGGTCTTGATATTGACGGAGACGGAGTAGTTGGTGCATCTGACGCAAAACTTCTTGCAAGATATTTTGTTGGAAGAACAGGAAAAGCACTCACAGATGGGTTAGTAAGTCCATTTTATAGAAATATAAAAAGACCCAATGCTTATCAAATTATAGAATATTTAGATCAAAAAACAGGAAAATACAATGGTCGTAAAATATTAAACAATTTCTTGGATTATGAAGAGAAAAACAAGCAGGATAAAAAGGGTAGTTATTTAGCACCGTATGCTACAACTGTAGGTTTATATGATGGTCCAGATTTAGTTATGACTGCTAAACTTGCTAAACCTGTGAAAATTATTCCAAATTACCCAATAAATTTTTTGATAAAATATGACGTTTGAGATTATAGTGGTATATTTATATTAAACTTATTTAACTAAAAATAAAAAGGAGACAAATATTATGGCAGAAGCAATGGGAAACGCAGCTACTAAAACAAGTAGTTTAGCAAGTGGACAGGGTCTTGTTGACTTTCAAAGTGGATTTTCAAGACGTCGTGGAGGTATTGAAGGTCGTTTTGGGGGAGACGGAGTACCTGGAAAACTTAAAGGAACATTTTATAGAGAATCAATGCCTGCACCAGTAGCAGGTTCCGCACCTCAACTCAACTCATTCTCAGAAAAATCTGGACGTGGACAGGGGGTTAACTTCTTTACATATGGAGCAAAGACTAAAGGAAGTGATCAAGATATTTACAGAGCATCATCCGAAGCAGATGGTTCATTAAACGATTCATTTGGTGGTTCGTCAACAATCACAGGTTTCTCCACTAAAATAAGTCGTGGTATGTCAACATGGACTGACTATGGTAACAACAATCCTGGATCAGCTGCGAATGGTAGTTTCTACCGTGCAGGAGGTGGAACTAAATTTGATACAGAAAGATACCAAGATTGGATGAAGTCACTTGTAGCAACTCAAGGTTCTGGTGCTATGTCATCGGGTGCAGGAGTTCTCGGTAACTCACGTTCAGGTGTTGAATAATATTGACCTTTCAATATCTTTGGCATATCATTTGGTATGTCAAATAAACCAATATCTCTCGGACTTGATATAAGTTCAACTACAATAGGATATTGTTTTTCATCTTCAAAAGAAAACATAATCCACGCAGGATTTGTTTCTGTTAATAAAGAAAACTCCATAAAGAAAAAAGCACACAAGGTTGCAGATGAGTTAAAAAATACTCGACTGCAACCTTGCTTTATAATTGTAGAAGACTCGTTAAGTGGTTTTGGTGGAGGAAGAACTAGTCAACAAACTATTGTAAAGTTAGCAAAATGTAATGCTATAATAAGTTATGTAATAGAGGAACTCTATAATATAGAAGTAGATCATATTAATGTTTCTACAATGCGAAAAGCAGTTTTTGGAAAATCAAGAGAATCAGGTGTAGATAGCAAAACCTTTGTTAAGAACAACTTAGATAATATGCTTGATTTATCTCAATTTACTCACTATAATACTAAGAAAAATTATGATAAAAAAAATTATGATATGCTTGATGCGGTAGTAGCATCATTATATCATTGGTATTCTGAATAGTATAGTGGGCATTTTTGAACAAAAACTTTTGAATTTACTTCAAAGAGTTTTGGGAACTGGTAAAATAGTTTCCAAAGACGAAGCTATGTTTATGTGTCCGTTTTCTAATCATAGAAAACCAAAACTTGCGGTTAACTTAACAACTCAAAGATGGCAGAGTTGGATTGACACTAATTCTAAGGGAAGAAGTATATTTAGTTTATTCAAGAAAATGCAAGTGTCTCCTGAGTATTTTCAAGAATTATCTACAATAGTAAAATTACCAAAAAATATAAAACTTGAAAAAGAAGTAGAAAATAAAATTCATCTTCCATTTGAGTTTAAATCTTTATTACACTCTTCCACCAAATCTCGTAATCATAATATTGCTATAAATTATTTAAAAAAACGAAATATATTTTTATATGATATCGAACGATATAACATAGGATATTGCGAAGAAGGAGAATATGAAAATAGAATTATTGTTCCGTCTTATGATTCTGATAATCAATTAAATTACTTTATTGCTCGTGACTTTATAGGAAATGCTTATTTAAGATATAAAAATCCAAAGGTTAGTAAAGATGTGGTTGTATTTGAAAATCAAGTTGATTTCTCCGAACCAATTATATTGTGTGAAGGAGTTTTCGATGCAATCGCAATTCGTAGAAATGCTATACCAATGTTGGGTAAAAACATTCCTGATAAACTTAAAATGAAATTGGTTGAGCATCATGTTAATAATGTAACAATAGTTCTTGATAAAGATGCATATAAAAATGCACTTAAAATATCCGAGCAGTTGTTAAACAAGGGGATTTCGGTTAAGTTAGTTAAAATGGAAGAACAAGATGCGGCCGATTTAGGGTTTGAACAAATTACAAAGAAAATAAAAAGTTGCGGACAACTAGACTTTTCTGAATTGATGAAACAGAGGTTATGCTTGAGTTAGATTCAAAGATAAAAAATATTGATAAGGTTTACCATTTAGCAGATATTCATATTAGAAATATCAAAAGGCATTCCGAGTATACAAGTGTATTTGAAAACTTTTACAATCAAGTTAAAGAAGATAATTACGATAACTGCTTAATTTTTATCGGTGGAGATATTGCCCATGCAAAAACAGAAATGAGTCCTGAACTCATAAAACAAATAGCAACTTTTTTATCAGAATGTGCTAAACTACATCCCACTGTAGTTATAGCAGGCAATCATGATTGCAATCTAAATAATCCAGATAGGTTGGATGTTCTATCACCCATAGTTGGAATGATGGACCAACCTAATCTGTATTATTTAAGAGATACAGGTGTATATAAAATCGGTGATATAGCAATTAGTGTATTTGGAATATTTGATGATCCACAAAATTATATAGTGGGTTCTGATATTACAGATGATAGTATAACAACTAAAATAGCAGTTTACCACGGAGCAGTAAAACGAAGTATGACTGATGTTGGATATGTTGTTATGGGTGGTGATGTTGAATTACCACAATTCAATGGATATGATATTGTAATGCTTGGAGATATTCACAAATACCAAGTATTACAGGAATACAAAACTGAGCATAGATTCGTGTCGGAAAACACACTAGAAAAATATAAACTCGATGGATGGGAGGTTTGTAATGATTAAAAGATTTTTAATTAAGTGCAGAAACATTCATATAGGTGATATTTTGTTTGCAAGTAGTGTAGCAAAAAAATTAAAAGAAGAACACACAGATTGTGAAGTTGATTATGACATTGATTATCTGCAACCCATAGAATTACTAAACAACAATCCTTATATCAATAGAGTACACTTTAAAGACTCAAGAAACGATTATTCTCATGTATATAATTTAATAGAAGATGGTGCTACCTTAAATCCATACGAATCAGCAGTATCTCAGTTTCAAAGAATGTGTAATATAAAAGATTTCGACGATACCTTTGAAATTTTTACTTCATCTGCACTTGACTATGGTGTAAGCAAAAGTATGGAAGAACTTGTTGCTATAAATCATTGGCAAACTGATGTTATTAAAGTTGGTTACCAAATGGATTGGCACAATAAAAGTTTTCTTTTTACAGAAGAAGAATATAATCGTGCAGAAGGTGGTGAAACAGGAAATGGATATGGTTCTGGAAAACGAGACACATTTGAAATAATTAATTGTTTGGAAACGCACCCTAATATAATTTTATTTGCACTCGGTCTTGAAGATAAAATATCTAAACGATTTCCTACAATAAATTCCACAAGCAAATTTACATTTACGTCATCATTGATTAAAAATTGTGATTATGTAATTGGTGCAGAAGGATGTATTACAAATATATCATCTGCACTCAGAGTGCCAACTATTATATCCACAGATTATATACATCAAATGTTTGGCCCAAAAGGTATTCATTGGCAACAACATCGCAAGAATTCCAATATACCTGAGAATCGTGCACCTTTTTTAGGACCATGTTGTTATTTTCCACTCCAGGGACATCACCATTTAAGTCCTTATCTAACTGATTCAGAGTTGGGAGAAGAAATTTTAAATATCATAACGAATGGATGAACCACAAACATATGTAAAAATAAAAAGACACAACGGTGAGAAACCTGTTGTTGTATATTCTGGTAGCATGATACAACAAAATCATGGAGAAAAACCAAAGGGTCATGGTTATGTTTTGTGGGATATTAAAAATAGAAAACACACACACCATGAAGTGCATAACAATTATGGTTATTATACTATTGAAGTTCGTGATGGTAAATGTGTAAGTGATTTAAGTGAATTGCCAAAAAAAGCAAGACTTCGTGTAAAAGTATATAACACAACTGCAACCGAAACAAAAGAAATACTTGCTGAGATACGTAAGAAAACTAGTATATCTGATTTAAATGTAACACGGTGTGATGCTATATCGGAAGCAAAAAAGTTTGATCGTGATAATAAATTTGACTTCGGTGATATTACAAAGGTTCATGTTCAAAATGATTTAATAGAAGATTATCTTAGACGAAATTTTGTAGTAGATGATGAACAAATTAAAACTGCATTGGACATCAACAAAGAAATAAATGATAAACTTGTTGTAAAAGAAATTCTTAGAAATTGTATATGGAAACCAAAAAAGTTTGAATTTGCTAATATGTTTAGTTACGGAGATTCAAACATTGTAGACTTTTCAAATATGAAAAGTGTTATGGGTTTATTTGCCTCAAATGCAAGTGGTAAAAGTAGTGTAATGAGTGCATTGAGTTTTTGTTTATACGATAAATGTGACAGAGCATTCAAGGCTGCTCATGTATTAAACACACAGACTGATAGTTTTTATTGTAAGTTAAACTTTGAGATTTCTGGTATAGACTACTTCATTGAAAGAAATGCGTCTACTAAAAAGAATGGAGATGTTACCGTAGTAGTAGATTTTTGGAAAACAGATTCCGAAGGACAAAAGGTATCTTTAAATGGAGAGCAACGAACAGGTACAAATTCAAATATTCGTGATCATGTAGGTTCGTATGAAGATTTTGTTTTAACTGCATTAAGTTTGCAAAACAACAATGCAATCTTTATAGATAAAAGTCAAAGTGAACGTAAAGATTTGCTTGCACAATTTATGGGTATCGATGTATTTGATAATTTGCATTCAACTGCATCTGAAGATATAAAAGAAATAAATGCTTTACTTAAAAGATTTAACCGTGAAAACTTTGATGAACTTTTATTGAATGTACAGGAAAAACTTAACGATGTTAATTCAAGATATAACACACAAAATGAAAAAACTGACATAGCACTTGCTGAACAAAAAATATTAAATAATCGTCTTGCTGAAATAAATTCTCAATTTAAAAATTGTTCGTTTGATGAAGAAAATGTAGATATAGATAAACTTGAGTATAATAAAAGAAATTTAAGAGATAGACTTGAAATAGCAAACGACAATAGAAAAAAAGAATCCGACAGAAAAAAAGAATTAGCAAATGAGAAGTCTGAACTCACCAAGTCTTTGACCAAAAGAAAACATATTGAAGATGATTTCATTGAGTCATTAAAAATAAAAGAAGAATTAATGTCGGTAGATAAAGACTTAGCAGTTTTAAGAACATCTGTTAATGCTAAATTGGATAAACTTAAACACTATGATAGTCATGAATATGATCCTAATTGTGAGTTTTGTGTAAAGAATTCCAAGAATTTGATTGATAGTGCAGCCATTACTAAAAAAGAACTTGATAAAGATAAAGCAGATGCTGATGAATTAGTTAATACTAAAACTGAACTTACTAAAACATTAGATAAATTTGGTGATATAGAAAAACAACATAAAAAACTAATTGAAGATAGAACCAAACTAAATCAAATGTCGTATGAAATAAGTGATGTGGATTCTAAGATTCTTGCACTTTCAAGTATACTTGAATCACTTGAAAAGGATATACTATTAAACGATAAAAGTATTGAAGAATATTATGAGTGTAAAGATATTATTCTATTCAATAAAAAACTACAAGTAGATGCGGATTTAGTAAAAGAAAAATTAAAAAAAGTAGACGAAATAGTATCCAATGAAACATTAAAATTACAAGGTTTATTTGGTGAAGTTAAAATTGTAGAAAAAGAACATAAAGATGTTTTAGAATCCATTGAAGAGGCAAAGGGGTATGAAAGAAAGAAACGAGGATATGAACTATATCTTGATGCTGTAAAACGAGATGGTATTTCATACGAGTTAATTTCTAAAACAATACCGAGTATTGAAAGTGAAGTTAATAATATTCTTTCTCAAATCGTTGATTTTGGTATGCAACTTGAAATGGATGGAAAGCATATTTATTCAAAGATTACATACGAAGACCGGCACTGGCCACTTGAAATGTGTAGTGGCATGGAACGATTCATAAGCAGTATTGCTATGCGTGTAGCACTTATCAATGTAAGCAGTCTTCCTCGTTCTAATTTCCTCGTTATTGACGAAGGGTGGGGTTCGTTGGACGGAGACAACATAAGTAGTGTATTTAATCTGTTTACCTATTTAAAGGGGCAGTTTGAGTTCATAATGGTTATAAGTCACTTGGACGTAATGAGGGATATGGTGGACGAAATTATTGAAATTCAAAAAGAAGGTTCTTTTAGTAAGATAAATTACGGAGCATAAAACATATTTAGATATATATTTATTATGTACCTGAGTTGTATTTATGGAAGATTCCGAAAAAAACCAAGAAGTAGAAGAAACCCTGATAAAAGCAGGATTGCGTAAAGGATATTTTACACTAGTAGAGGGTGTATATGATCCTGGTATTCTAAAAGCAGTATTTTTAGCAGGTGGTCCAGGTTCTGGAAAATCTGCTACGGTTGATACAATATTTGATTTTCCACCCGAGGCAACTAATTTGTCTCCAAGTGGATTAAAAATAGTAAATAGTGATCCTGCGTTTGAAATACTACTCAAAAAAGCAGGATACGATTTAAATTTATCTAAAATGGACGA
>Ga0222718_10004738_pt1 | contig 11221 bp, 7 predicted proteins | sample C33_27DmetaG_FD_165045 | JGI IMG/M metagenome (GOLD analysis project Ga0222718, IMG submission 165045) | Estuarine water microbial communities from San Francisco Bay, California, United States - C33_27D | ecosystem: Environmental > Aquatic > Marine > Unclassified | place: USA: California... | reverse complement strand
TGTTTTAAAAAACAAATGAAATTAGTTATTTATGCTAGAGAGGGTTGCCCCTACTGCAGCAAAGTAGTTAGTGCTATTGATAGTTGTAATTATCCTAATCTTATTATAATTTATTACCTTGATAAGGACTTCACTAGAGAGGATTTTCAAAAGGCATATCCAGGTGCCACCTTTCCAAGAGGATTTTTAGTGAAGAAAGGTGTCAAACCTCAACTCCTGGAGGATTCCGCTTCCATCTTAGAGGAACTGGATAATTCTTCCTCCTGAAGACTGTCGATCGCTCTTTGCATCCGGTATAGAGAGGGTCCGAATTCCTTATCAGCCAGACCCTTAAGTGAATAACTCATTCTGGAAGCATAGGTTCTACCTTTGGAGTTATCACTGGCATATATCTTGGAATGCTTAGCCCAGTCTTTGATCCTTCCGAGTGCCTTGGAATGAAACTTTCTAAGACTCTCGTCGTAGTGACCTTCCCTGATCTTAGCGTTCCTCGCCTTGATCCATTTGGATACCTTACCTCTCACCTGATTGTAGTTAAACCATGCATGGATGAAACTCTTCACCTTGGAAAGAGGACACGAGAGAAGACAAACGGTGAGAATATTTCTCATCTTCTCCTCTGTGGTCTCTATAGTCATCACCTTACCTTCGTAATTCATACGGATGAAGGCATTGATAGAGAAACCAATTTCATGTTCCTTCTCAGGTAACATTTTCAGAAGTGCCATTAGTTGATCGTCACATAATGTTCCAAAGGAGGGCCACTTGTCGGAATATGAGGAATCGTCTCCTCTCCTACAATAGGCATCCTCTAAGAGTTGGAACAACTTGCAAGTGACAGAAGGAGTTCCTTCACAAACCTGATTTCTCAGAGGTTGATGTGGCGGAAGTAGTTTGATTATACCTCCGTCCTTTGTTCTCACTACCACAGCATCTCCTCGAGTTGTCTCTGGAAAAACAGACTGATAGGGATACTCGTAACCACCGTAGAGAACAGCCATCACTTCCTCTCCGGTGAGAGCCTTAGGAACAAGAATCCTTCCACCCAACTCTTCCCTAGTAGGAAAAATGTGATCTGGATTGTTCCACAACATGAAGACATCTTCTGGATAGGTCTCCGGATAGTGAATCCCTCCATCCAGATCAACTGTTCCGAGGTACACTACCACTGCCTCTAGATCCCTGAGAGGAATTCTAGAAGTGACAATCAAACCAGTACTTCCATCAGTCTCGGGTGTCATCACCATAAAGTGACTAGTCCATCCCGGATGACCTGGTTGGGCATCAATGAACCTCTGACCTCCGCTATTCAGGAACACTTCAGAGAATCTAACACCTCCTCGGTGAGATCCCTTTTCCCGTGTATTATAGATCTGGGATCTGGTGGAGATCTGTGTTTCACCGTCCTCATCCACCCAGACACCTAATAGTGGACCATCAGTACATGGAGTTGCAAATGAGATCTCCAACTCCTTCAGACATTCCATCAGAGGTTTTCCATCATGGAGATAAGATCCATTAGGGGCTGTCTCCAATTGCCATTCCTCGCTCTTCCATGATCTGGAGACCATTTGACTACCATCTTCAGAGAAGATCATCCTGTGTCTCGAATCTCCCTTGAGACCAGTTACGTACCAGTACTTTCTCGCTTCCTCTCCCTCGCCGATTTTTTGCAGATCTTTGTCATCTGCGGAAATTGTATCAAACAAACTTGACGAAACTTTACCCGTTGGTTCAGACATCGTAGTAATTTAGATTATTTTTTATTTATCAATTTTGTTTTAGCAAATATGATAAAACAACTTTTATACAACTACTTAAAATGTTGAAAGGGATAAACTTTCTTAACTGGACTGGTAGGTTTTCAATTTTTTTCTCTCTAGCTGTCCCCATCTATGTTTTTGCTTCAGAAAATTATAAAGAAGAGAATAATGAGGATTTTAAAATTCATATTACACTTGCTTCGCTAATGTTGTTTGTCATTCTCACTACTTATATGTACTGGGACAAACCGGATAAATCTGTAATTTGGAAGGCACTGGACAGACTGACTGTACTTACTATAGGTGTTTTACTCCTTGTCTATGGAGATTCTGATGTCAGGATATTTATTCTTCTTGGTATTTTCTTTTATTTACTTGGAATAGGAAACGGTTTCCAAGATTTTCAAAGTTATATCTATCACACTGTTTTCAGATACTTCTTTGGCTTTTCAACAATTCTCTATCTTATTGATAGACAACCCTGGAAGTCATTATTTCTCTCTCTTCTTTCAGTCCTCTCTATTATGACTCTTTACTTGACAACTAAAGATGTTGATGGGATAAAACCAAAGTACTCAGATTTTATTCTTTAGATTATTCTTGTCTTAATTTCTTGTCTAGTTGCCTTAATGAAGGTAGATATTAGTTCTTTAGTGAATGTTCCTTTAACAATTATACATATCTCCAGGATTAATTTTTTATTCTCGGTATCCATTTCAGTGAAAACGGTTTTTAATTCTCTCATTCCTGACATTGTTACTTTTGCCTTTAGTATATCAAATATTATTCTATTTTTTTCTCCTTTGACAATATTCTCTTCTAACGTTTTTCTTAATTGATCTCCCTTAATCTTTTCATCTAGTTTTATGTAAATATCTCTAGTCATTTTAATTAAAGATTTAATTAAAATGTTCTTTAATTTACCTAGAAATTAAAAAAGATGACATCAGTAGGGAATACAACACTTTCTAATCATCTTTGAAAACTGTTTCTAAAAACTTACACCATTTTTTCTCAACACATAAATCTTCTATTTCTTTGGTTACTGTGATTACATTATCTGTTGCTGTTTCTATTGAATAGGTTTGGAAGATTTTATCCCCTGTTTTTTTCTCGTTTTTTCTTTTCAATTTACAGTCTTTTGTCTCTATTTTAAATTCCCTGTTGTCCCCAGACCAAATCAGATTGGTTATGTCATCTATTCTTCCATCTGAAATAATAACATTTGTGTCATTAAAGAAGTCTGCTGATATACCTATTCTGATAAGAGAATCTAAATGGTTCTTTTCTCCATTTGTTAAACTTAATTTATCCTCCATCCTATCTGAAAAATCCTTCAGATAAAAATCCCTGCTTTTGAAAATTTCTTTCCACGTTATTTCATTTTTCTGAAGATTTAGATTGTCTTCTACTATTTTATTTATCTCCTCTTTTTCTTTTGATGAAATTATCCCCTTATCTCTCAGAAACTTTTTAAGTTTCTCTTTGGATTCTTGATTTGATTCTTTATCAATAAAACACTCATCTCTGTGTTTTTTTGTTCCAGGTTTGTAATAGAGGACATTTCCGATATACTTAAAGTCCTTTGGAAAGATATTTTTTGAAAATCTAGTAAAAGTATTTGTCCAAAACTCTTCCTCCTCTCCATCTTTCATTTGGACAAACTCAGGAAACTGGATATTTTTTCTAATATTATGTTTTCTCAGTTTGTTGTTATTTGGAATAAGTTCTCCTGTAGAGGAGAACATGACATTTCCCTTGGTGGAATAAACAACTATACCCTCTCCGTTGCTCATTTTTTTTATAATCCTCATTATAAAAAATCATTTTCAATTACTAAGTGTCTTTTTTTGTCAAAGAAGATATTTCCATTTCATCTAAACTTTCTGAGTAGATATCAAAAATCCGTTTATAATCTATTTCTTCCTCAACAAGAGGATACAAATACAGAAAATTATCTAATTCATCCATCACATAAAAATAAGATTTTTGACCTTTAAACTGTGATTTTCTAGAAATAGGTATGAGTAACTGGAGACCTATCCTTTTCAATTCATCATAGTCTATATAAGAATATTTCTCGTTAAATTGATCCAGATCATAAAAACCTTCTCCCTCTTCTAATACTGAGTGAATAAACCCATACTCTAAATCAAAAGAGTGAGCCTTGATACAAGGAATTTTTACATCTCCTATAGAAGTTTTCAGAATACAAAACCTATTTCCTCCATCCTCTCTAACACACTTTGGTTCAGAAACTCCCGGAGTATAAAAAATATATTTGATTAGACAATCTTTTATACTATTCCATTTACTCATTAGAAATGTACTACCGGCTAGAAAATATGGAATTGATGAACTTCTCTGATAGATATTCACCAGACTTTTCTGAATATCCTCCAAATCTTCCCTTGTTAAATTTACCCCCATTTTAATAATATTTTTTTTAAAATATTATTAAAACTTTTTCTCCTTCACTTGCTCATCTCTAGTATCCTTTAAAACAGAAAAAGAGGCCCATGAGACTCTAATCCTGTTTTGCCCAATTTTCATATTATTAAGCAGAGCTCGTAATTTTTTAATGTAAATTTTTGGATATCTATCTCCGTTTTTTTGAAATGAGACAATGAAATATTTTCTCTCATCTCCACTAGGATAGTTTTTAGGTGTGTGGACCTTCCAACTACCCTCATTGAGAAAACCTTGTGATTCAAATTTCTGGAGAAGTGAGATTATTAAATTCTTCTCCTCGCCGGAACAATTAAAATATAAAGCATAAGTAGTTCCCCCTTTCAAAGGTTCTGTTTTCACTCTATATGTTTCAATATTAAAATCGTTTCCTCTCTTGAAATCACAATTTTCTCTCAAATGCTTACAAAAACTTTTCCTAAGACAACACATGTATCTGTTAACATCTGTTCCCTCCCTATCACAACATCTTTTAACAAAAAGAAGATCAGAATCACTTACTTTTTTTTCTAGGAGGTGTCCTTCCAGTTCATCAGAAGTGAGTGATGAACTGGAATAGACCATGAAAATTCCGTAATTATTACTACCTTGAGACTCCATCTCTTTTTTATTTTTATTTTTTTATACATTTTTTAGCATTGTGTATAAAAATGACGGTTTCCACTACTGAAAAAAAAATAGATACTGTTTCTGTCTCCAAACAAGGAAATAGAGAAAGAAAATTACAAGAACTAGTAATACAGGTGGAAAAGTCTGTGATTGAGAAATACGAAAAAAAGATAGCAAGACTAACTATCATCTCCATGGTATCATTTATTCTTGGTTTTTTGGTATTTCTCCTTGTCATGTTCATACTATGGTGGTTCAATTATAAATTTCCAAATGAAAGTACAATCTATAGAGATTTCTTTTGTAGTAATTTACCATCTAGTGATTAATAAATACTATTTTTCCTCCTATAGAGAGAGGATCTCCTGAAGATGTTTTTTCGTTTGTTCCGTAAAAAATAGGCTGGAAAGGAGATACACCTTCACATGTACCATAGTCAGATCTGTATCTTAATGTAACACGTCTAGATCTTGTGGTACTACCATCATATTTACTCAAGTAACCTTCTTTTGTCACAGAAATTCCATTGATGAAATACGAGATAACAAAGTATTGAGATTCTCCATAAAATTTATATTTTGTAGCCGGGGACATAATATCTCCGGTATTTATTGATGTTCCATTAGTTCCAAAAACCAGAGGAAATCCATTATTAGAAGAATCATCTTGGGTAAAGCTGTATGAAAGATTAACGCCAAGTGTTAGAGTAGTTGTCCCTAATGTGTACTCAGAAGGATTTCCATTATAATTTGAAGTAGTAAATTTTATTATATTTGTCTGTTCATTATCAAATCTGTTACCTCTAGCCTGTGTGTTATTATTATAGAGTGGAAGTTTTGGGTTGACCAAAACTTCCAGTGTTCCTCCGTTGACAGGTGTCGTAATATTAGGTTTGAAAAGTGGGTTGAAATATATACTACAGTTGTTCCTATTTTCTATATAATTGTATGTTCTATTTTGTTTCATCTCTTGTAATTGTAATTGTACAGTTGTCTGGCCAGGTATCTCTCCTTTAGTTGGATTATAAGTGTCTCCTGGAGAGGAAGCCATTTGAGAAAATTTCAGTGGAATCGAAACTCCCTCTATTCCACTGAAGGTTTCTGAGTAAGTTTGTTCGATACTTTCTGATGTCACAACTCCTAATTTTTCTGTTAACATGAATGGAAATTGTGTAATACCTGTAATTAATTGAGAATACCTATTTGATATTGGCTTATCAAATGGATTTGCATAGAGGGAAAAGGATGTTCCTCCGTTATGTTCCAGAAAGAGAACATTAGAAATGTTATCCAGTTGACTCACTTTGTTTTCCTTAAAAAGTTTTCCTCCTTCAGAATTGAGAAAAATGTCATTTCTAAACGGTTGAAAGATAGAACTCATGATACTTGTCCCTGTACTATAGTCAGTTGATATATTCCCGGGAGAATATGCCAGGTTACCAAGAAAAGTGGTGCCGAAAATTCCAGATGCTTTCACTTTGATCTTTTTAGTTATATCATAACTAGGGGAGTAAATATTTTGTATTGATGGTCCTGATCCCGTATCATAGTCAATTTGAAATTGGTTAGGTTGAATCGGTCCCTGAATTCCAGTGTTAACATATATAGTGAATTTTGAAAACAACTCGCTTCCAAACTGATCAGTAAGAAAGCCGCTGTCAGTATATAGATCAGGAGTGATGGTCCCTGAGTCCCGTACTTTGAAATCAATTATATTCTTTGAAGTGTCCCCTAACACAGGACTCACGTACCCTGTGCCATTCTTACTAATTATTTCTACCTTTAGTCCTAATAGATTTTCTCTTACTTCTCCCACAAGAACAAAGGAACCTGGAAATATTCCTCCTCCAGCAAGAGGTATTAAAAATCCACGGGCAACTACAACTCCTGATCCATTTTTGACATACCATATGTCTCCCAGTTCATATCCAGATGTCCCTCTCGTACTTACCCATGGATCCCAAAATGGTGTTGGTCCACTAAAACCTTTCATCATATCAAGAGGGTTAATAGTATTACCATACTTTATATCATAGATTGTGACACTTCCCCCTCCGATACCATTTAATGTTATTTCTCTTTGATTCCCATTTTTCGGGGAGTTACTAATGATAAAGGTTGTTTTGACAGAGATGGAAGAGAAGTCTAGAGAACCGTAGTGACCTGTGGTATCCAGGTAAGGTATGGGAATTCCTTCAATTCCATTAATCCCAAAATCAAGGTAGTCAGCAGTCCCATCTACAGAATATTTGGGAAAGATGTTAAATTGGACACCAGTTTCTTCCAATTGATATAATGCAGAGACACCTATATAACTAACCCCCTTCCATGACACAAAATCCTGACTATTAACACTATTTGGCAGAAACTGAAATGTGATACTATTGGAAAAATCAAAAGTGGAGAGACCGCTAGATGGATACGACAAACCCTCCTTGTCATAGATGGTTAGATCTCCAATACACAGATCCTTTCCAAATCTTTCTCTTTCAAAATTAGAGAGATCTACAAAATAAATATTTTGTGATACTAATTCATCAGAATCTCCTGTGTCTGATAGATAATTAAGATTAAAATTAGTTCCATCCCCAACTGGGACATTTCCAAGACTGATGTATTTTTGGTTCTCATCTTTTATTCTCAGGACTTGAGGATTGACAAACAAATCTCTGATATTATCGTAAATATCGATACCAGTGAAGTTCGTGGAGCTTCCGTAGGAAACACCTAGGTCAGAACTTGATGGATAGTAAGTACATGATTGAGGACAGTAGACATCAGGTCCCTGTGTGGTTTTGACTGCTAGAGGAAGACTTTGGTTATCCAGATCTCTAGTATTTATCACAACATTTACCATTTCATCTGTATTATTGATATCAGTTACAGTTTCTGTAAAGAAATTACTACCTGTGGAGTCGGTTAGATCTGAGTCTAGTTCCACTAGACTCCACTCCTCTCCAGGAGGAGGACTTGTTCCCTTTACAATCTCATTGGCCTTGAAGAGAAAAGATACTCCATTTTCAGTTGTTACCACACTCTCTCCTGTGTTATAGTAAATGTCTGGAAGAAGCTGAAAATAGTCTTGTTGTGGGTTAAATATTTCTGGTACAATTTCAAATTCATGTAAATTTTCTCCTGAACCAACTATTGTTCCATTAGTATTGTTTCTATAATACTGACGAAGGTTTCTATTCTGAAGTGATACAACTTCATTAGTGCTATATTCACTGTTATTATCAAAATTCTCTATAGGTTGAAGACTTGTTTTAGATCCTCTATAAATATATGACCCTGGTTGAGTGTCTACAATTTTAACACCCAAACCTGTTGATGATTTAAAATGAGTACCAACACTAGAAGTTGAAATCATTTCAATAGAAAACTGAGTTATATAACTCCCTCCCATCTCCCCTGGTACCTGATCAGGTTCTGCTTGTGACAGAAAGAAATATGAACCAAAAGGTTTACCAACTATTGATTCAACGTTTAGAGACACCTCCTGGCTTGGATCTGAGATATTTTGGAGAGTGGTAGAAACTAGTCTTACTACATCCAAGTTCCCACTTCTGATAAAGTCTCCAGGTCCATCTGACAAATTAGGACCCCAATATCTCTGACTCAGCATGTAGTCATCTGTCATTATGTCAGAGACACCAATATCTGTAAAGGTACTTCCATAACTTTTATTTACTCTAGTTGGTGTTATTCCGCCATCACTATTGGGATTGACAGAAAAAAGATTAATTTGTGAAGCAGAGGAGGTTGGGACTCCAGTAAGTGATAAATTAGAAATAGTATTTGTCGCGTCAAGATCTGTATCGCATGTCCAAGGTCTCCCCCAAGGAAGATAGTAGATATAATTTTGATCTTCTCCTGAATTAAAACCATATGGAACGTACCTCTCCTGACCTGTTGCCTCTGTTATTATAGAGGATTTATTCCATAGATCTGTGCCATTTCCATTCAATACAAGACATTTGTAGTCATATGTCTTATACACTTTATCAGTTTCTGAAAAGACCACACTTGTGTTTGTTTCAACTATCTTCAAAAAATATATAGAAGTGTATTTATGATTTACCAAAATATTCTGAGGACTGATTGAGACACTGTTTTCCAGTAAATTACCAGTTACAACAGATGTTCCTGTCGCAGACTGCAGAAAAGAAAACTGGTTGTATTCAATTGTATCATTAACTTGGTACGACAAACTTTTTAATTCCAGCTCAAGACTTAGTCTTCTAAATTCATTGAAATAAAAGTAATTTGTATTCTCATCAAAATATACTTCAGTTACATATGATAGAGGATTAAAACTATCTCCTGTTTCATCGCTAATAACAGCATATGAATTAGTATCAATTTTTTGATAGGAAGGAGTAAATTCTTGTTTTATATACTTTGCAGAGAGGGTTGCAATATAGATATTAAAATCCAAAATGGGCATAGAAAAACTATTTACAGGAGGATTACCTACATCTGAAATATTAAAATAATTTATAGGATAGTTATCAAGAGAAAAAACAGGAGGATAATCGTTGTAAATTTTCATACTTGTTTGGTATACAGGTATACTTTTAAAATATCCATTCCCAGCTGATGAAACTTCAGTTACATCGAGTAAACTTAAAACATTTGGATTATAATAGGATTCCCAATCTACTGTTTGTTGATACAAATATGTAAGATAAACTTGTCCCAATGAAGGAACTGTAAAATTAAATTCTATCCAATTTCCTTTCGAATCAGTACTATTCTTACTCATATCAGTGATAACAAAATCGTTAGCAGAAATAGTTCCCCCTGTTCCCTGGCCTAAATTAAATAGAAAAACTCCAGAATTTTTACCTCCTACAACAATTGTACTTGTATCTGTGACAGTCTCAAAAAAACTACCCCCAACGGGGTTCCTCATACCTGTCCAAATTGGTTTTGTCTCCTGATTTGGGAGAGCTGACTGAGGAGAACTAGTTACATTTCTCTTAATTGTTATCTTGTTATTATCACTATCAACATTGGTTACCTCACCTATCTCAAGTGTACCTGGTGTGAAAATTTGAGGAGGATCTTGAGGCTCTCCGCTAGGATACCTGTTAATTTGATAATTATAGTAGACAATGTTTTGGTTGAAATCTATTAAGTTATAAGCTTGAACTTTAGGAGAGATCAATATTTTATCTCCAATTTTGGGAAGAGTTGTTATGGAAGAAGATGGACGCCATGCTACACTAACATCCTCTGTTTCACTACCCGAACCATAGAAAAGATCAAAAGCATCAAAATCTTCTGTGGTAGGAATAAAACAACCTAAATCTCTAGAATTCTTCCATGCTAGAAAGTCAGTAGTAGTGCTTGACGAGGCAGTCTCATCTATATATTGTAAACCTGCGAAGGAACCAGGTCCTCCCAAATCAGTGGTCTCTGTAGCCCCTGCATCCCTGTCGTAATACTGATTAGTTAAATTAAATCCATTTACTCCACTTTCAACAGGAGATGTTAGAAAACAATGATAGAATGAATTAAAATAATTATTATCTGGAACGAAATAGTCACCTACTTCCACATCAGACCATGGATCTCCTAGTTTATCATCATAGAATCTCGATGTGAAACTATAAAGTATTTTCTTTCCCTGTTTGACTTGACTAATTTTGAATTCTACTCTATTCGGTGTCTGTCCCTTAACACCTGTAAAATTAGGATTGAAGTAATCATAAAAACCAGATTGGTCAATGTTTCCAAAAACTTTTCCTGTAAAACTCGGAGAATAATCAGAATTCAAATCAGCATTGGTAAAAACATCAGGAACACCTGATCCCGTATATCTGGACATTGTATTAACATAATTTTTTGATCGTCTTGAGAGAGAATTAGATAGTATATTAGTTCTATATCCTGGATTATAGTAAATAGCACTTAATTTTTCACCTCCATAAGACTGTAGTTTTACAATGTCGTTAGCGGACCACCAAGAACCTGTAAAAGAAGCCAAAGTATTTTCTCTAGTAAGACTCGTGACTGTCTGAAATGTTGCATATCCATCATATCCATCAAATGATTTAGGCCAATCTGACTGTATTGGAACAAATGCTGGCAAAACACTGTCTGTAGAAATACTGGGTACATTAACTGTAGCACTTCCAAGATTCTCGACCATGGGTGGAAAAAGATCAAAACCTGGGGGAGGAACTTGCTCGTTGACAATGTCTCCGCCTGTATTGTACAGTTGATAGTAAGTCTTCCCTATATTTATCACATAGTAAGAGCCTTCATCAGTGAAAGCGTATTCTGAGTTCAGCAATCCACTTGCATTTCCATAATATTTTTTAATAATATCTTTTGAATTTTGATTTCTCAGCAAACCATTGTATCCCTGCCATG
>Ga0222718_10004737_pt1 | contig 11222 bp, 9 predicted proteins | sample C33_27DmetaG_FD_165045 | JGI IMG/M metagenome (GOLD analysis project Ga0222718, IMG submission 165045) | Estuarine water microbial communities from San Francisco Bay, California, United States - C33_27D | ecosystem: Environmental > Aquatic > Marine > Unclassified | place: USA: California... | reverse complement strand
ACGAAAAAAGATGGTTAAGAGCATACAGGAACTATAGAGGAATCTATGGTCCTGATTTAGCATTTCGTGAAAACGAAAAGTCTAAAGTATTTGTTAAGATAACAAAAACAAAAGTTCTCGCTGCTTATGGTCAAATAATTGAAGTTTTATTTTCTCAAGGAAAGTTTCCTATTGGTATAGAACCAACCACTATACCCGATGGTATTTCTAAATATGCACATTTAAAACCTGAAGGGCAGCAACAGCCTAAGCAACCTGAAAGTCCTTATGGATTCCCCGGTGATGGTAAAGAAATAAAACCGGGTACAACCATTAATGAAATTTTAGGTGGCTTAAAAGATGAGTATGGTTCGTTACCATTTGAAGATGGTCCAGCACCTGACCTAAAGTCGATGCCTCAATTAGAGCCGGCAAAAGGTGCAGCCGAAAATATGGAGAAAGTGATTCATGACCAGTTAGATGAATCCTTAGCTTCTACTGTACTACGACATATTATCTTTGAGATGACTTTGTTAGGTACAGGAATTTTAAAAGGTCCATTTAACTATGAAAAGAAATTACATAGTTGGGATAGAGATGAAGATAGCGATGAGTTATTTTATAATCCTAAAACAAAACTAACTCCAAAAGTAGAAGCAGTTAGCTGTTGGGATTTCTATCAAGACCCTAATGCAACATCTATTGAAGATTGTAACTATGTCATTCAACGACATAAGTTAACAGCTTCTGATATGCGTGATTTACTTAATAGACCTTTCTTTAGAGAAAGTGCTATCAGAAATTGTATTAAACAAGGTTCAAACTACCAAGCACGTAGCTATGAAACAGCTTTATATGATAGAGAGAATCAAGCAGATTATGAACAAGATAGATTTGAGGTATTTGAGTACTGGGGTAAAATGGATGCTGACCTTGCTAAAGAAGCAGGTTTAGATGTAGACCCTGATGAGGTAGATGTTTTAAATGAAGTAGATATTAATGCATGGGTATGTAATGGTCATGTCCTACGTTTAGTATTAAATCCATTTACTCCATCAAGATTACCTTACATGGTTTGTCCTTATGAGATTAATCCTTATCAATTCTTTGGTGTAGGTATTCCAGAAAATATGGAAGACTCTCAGCAGATTATGAATGGTCATGCTCGTATGGCAATTGATAACTTAGCTTTGGCAGGTAATTTAGTATTTGATGTTGACGAAACAATGTTAGTACCCGGACAAGATATGTCAGTATATCCCGGAAAAATATTTAGAAGACAAAGTGGTCAAACAGGTCAAGCAATTCACGGTTTAAAATTCCCTAATACTGCAAATGAAAATCTTATGATGTTTGATAAGTTTAGACAGCTAGCTGATGAATCAACAGGTATACCTTCTTACTCACATGGTCAGACAGGAATACAATCAACAACTAGAACTGCAGCAGGTATGTCAATGTTATTAGGGGCTGCAGCTTTGAATATTAAAACAGTTATAAAAAATATTGATGATTATTTACTAAGACCTTTAGGTGAATCTTTATTTTCTTGGAATATGCAATTTAATAAAGATGCAAAAAAGATTAGAGGAGATTTAGTTATTAAAGCAAGAGGCACATCATCATTAATGCAGAAAGAAGTAAGGTCACAAAGATTAATGACATTTATGCAGGTAGCATCTAATCCTTCTTTAGCACCTTTCGTTAAGTTTCACACTATATTGAAAGAGATTGCTAAGTCGATGGATATTGACCCTGAGCAAGTTATTAATGACCCAGAGAAAGCAGCATTGTATATGAAAATGATGGGAGGACAAAATGAAACTCAACAGACTGGGAATGTTGGTGGAATCCCCGGCATGGGAAGTGCTGGAGGAATACCTACAGGAGCAAATCCAAATGACGCAACGGGCGTTGGAGGTGGCAACATTGGAGTTGGAAGTGTTCCGACTGCAGGGGAAGCTCAATTCTCTTCGCCAAATATTAGCCCTGAAGGAACAGGTGAACAATAAATAAAATGGCAGAAACTAAAACATCAGAAGTATTAGCAACAGAAGCGGGTCAGCAAAAAGACCTAGGTTTATATTCTCAAGGTAAATTAAAATTAAATTTTAATGAAGAGTCAGGAGCATGGGAACAATCTTATGAGCCTGTAAAACCTTCTAAAATGTTTATACCTCCACAACCTACTGAAGTTAAATTACCTACTGATGTTACCGTTCCTGAAATACCCACAACAGAAGAACCTATAACAGAAGTTACACAGCCTGCAGAACCTTTAATACCTCAACCTGATAGAGGCGAAAGTTTTGCAGAAAGACGTAGAAGAGAAGACATGGAAAGATTTGGTCCGGGTCAAGACCCTATGACTTTTTCTAAAACAATGTCTAGCATATTTACTCCGGGTACAGAACAAAATCTTTATTATTCTACACGAGGTATATTAAATCAAGAAGGTGATAAACTAACTGTTAATTTTGACCAGATAGATAAAGAAGGTGGTTATGGATTACCTTCGATATTAGGTGGTGTATTAAAAGTTGCTGAAAAAGATATTATAGAAAACACAGTTAATAAATTACGTTTTGCAGGTATTATTGAAGGTAATGAAGTAGATAAGACAACAGGTACTTATGAATTTACTATTGATAGAGATAAGATGGATGCCTACACCAAAAATGTTTCTAACTTAGCTAATAAACTAACAGGTGGCTATAGAGATGAATCAGGTAACTATAGACAACGTAATGATTATTTAATAGAAGAATTAGGAAAGTTAGGTAAAGAAGAAGCTACTAAATTCATATCTGATATGGCTATACTTTCTGATAACGAAAATATTAAAAATGTTATTAATCAAGCTATTGATTTTGGAACTAAAGGTGCAGCAGCAGCATTAATAACATTCCAACAAGGTGGTGAAGAATTAGATTTAGATGCTACAGGTTTATTTGGATTTAAGAAATATAATGATGCATTTAAAGAAGCTTATACGACTACCTTAAATCAATTAAAAGCAGCAGAAGAACAAACTTCTTCAGAGCAGCCATCAGGTATAGATACAAAAGGAATAGTATCAGCTAAAAAAGAAGAACAGCGACAGCAGTCAGAATCTATGAAAAATACTTTTAATGCTTTAATTGAAGAAGCTAAACAAGCGAGAGACCCAAAAGTTAAAACTGCTCTATTAAACCGAGCATCAGCTTATTCTGGTGCAGGAGATATAGCAGAACCAAAAGCAGATGGAACACAGTATCCTTCTAGCTATGGTGGAGTCTATCAAGGAACAGCGTCTACTAAAAAAGACAAACCTGAAGTAAAATCCTCTCAAGGATTAACATCAAAACAAAAAGAAGCAATAGCTAGTTCTGGTTCTTCATCTAACAAATCATCAAGCAGCTATACAAAAAGAGCAGCACCTGTAAAGAGTACACTAACTGGTGGAAAATTAGCCGGAACAAAAGGCTACACCAGAGGAAAATAACAAGTTTCTACTAACGTAGGAAAGCACTAGAATTTCTCTAGTGTTTAAAAGGGCTACCTAGGATAACCTAGCCCCCTTATTTTTTACGACAAAATAAGAGCTACCTGTTACCGTTCGCAGCCCTCGTAACTTAAAGGAGTTATTCATGAACGAAGAAGAAAAGCAAACTGAAGTTATTGAGGAAGGCAAAGAATCAACACCTGTTGAGACTAAGTCTGAATCATTAGGAAGTCCAAAACCTTACAAGAACAAAGACCGTGAGGATATTTGGAAAGACGATGAACCCAATAATGAACAGAGTGCAGCTACCGTTGACAAGGACACCGAAGAAGATTCTAAGGCTACTCCCGAAGAACAACGCCCTGCAAGTGCTGAAGATAAGGTATTTAAGAAACGCTATGACGACCTTAAACGCCACCACGATTCAACTATCTCAAAGCACAAAGATGAACTTTTAAGACTTAAAAAACAAGTCGAGGAAGCAACCAAAAAAGCCTACCTTCCCCAAATGTCTAAAGAAGAATTAGATGATTGGAGAAAAGAGAATCCTGAAATGTATGATGTTATGAAAACATTAGCATATGAGGAAGCGGATGAAAAATCAAAATCTGTCGAAGCTAAACTAGAAGAGATTAAAAATGCTCAACTAAATTTAGCCAGAGAAAAAGCAGAGGTGGAATTACTAAAATTACATCCTGATTTTTATGACATTAAAGCAGATGATGATTTTCATGAGTGGGCAGAAGAGCAAGATAGCATGATTAAAAATTGGTTATACAATAATTTTGATAATGCCAAACTTGCTGCTAGAGCAATTGATTTATATAAGATGGACAGAGGTTTATCTAAAAAAGCAAAAGTATCTAGTGCGGAAGCTAAAATGGAAGCAGCCAAAGCTGTAACCAAAACAAGAGTAGGAGAGGAAAGCAAGATGAAAGAAAAGAAAGTCTGGAGTCTAAAAGAAATCTCTAAACTTAAACCTCATGAGTTTGATAAGTTAGAAAGTGAAATCGACCTTGCTAAACGAGAAGGAAGAATCACAGCTTAATTAACTATATATAAACATAACCTTAGGAGGTAAATAACATGGCAGTATCAAGAAGTTCCGGTTACGGAAATTTGCCAAACGATAATTTTATCCCACAGATATATAGTCAAAAAGTTCAAAAGTTCTTCAGAAGAGCGTCTGTTGTTGAGGATATCACAAATACAGATTATGCTGGAGAGATTGAAAATTTTGGCGATACTGTGAAAATTATCAAAGAACCTGTAGTAAGTGTACAAGCTTACACAAGAGGTTCAGTCGTAAACCCACAAGACTTAGCTGATGACCAAATTACTTTGGTTGTTGACCAAGCTAGTGCGTTTGCATTTAAAGTAGACGACATCGAAGAGAGACACTCTCACGTTAACTTTGAAAGTGTTGCAACTTCATCTGGTGCATATGCTCTTAAAAACTCATATGACGCTAACGTATTATCTAATATGTTCTCAAACGCAGGTACTACTATTGGTACAGACGGTTCAGGACAAGATATTGGTTTTGGCACATCTGAGATTGACCCATTAAACTTAATGGCAAATCACTCTAAGAGACTAAACGCAGCAGATATTCCATTTGAAAACAGATGGTTTGTCGCTTCACCTGCTTTCTACGAGCAATTACAGCAAACTGACTCTAAGTTACTTGACACTCGTTTCTCAGGAGACGCTAATGGCGTACTAAGAAATGGTAAAGTGTATGAAGGAAACATTGGTGGTTTTATGCTTTACATGAGCAATAACTTACCTGCTTCTTCAACATCTAACTATGAGAAGGTAATGTCAGGTCATATGTCTGCTGCTTCAACAGCAAATCACATTGCTAAGATTGAAGTTGTAAGAGACCCTGATTCTTTTGCTGACGTTGTACGTGGTTTACACGTTTTCGGAAGAAAAGTACTAAGAACTGATGCTCTACTTGCTGAGCATATTTTAATCGACTAATAGAGGAGGAATTATATTATGCCTACAAACTATAATAGTAATATTACTTCTACTAACATCCCTTCTAAAAGGGGTTCTAGTATTCCAAGAGTAATATCAGATGTAGTAGATTTCTCTTCTACTACAAATGCAACAGGCGATACATTTGATGTATTACCTATTCCTGCTAACTCATTAGTGTTAGCTGCTGGCGTAGACGTATTAACTGCCGATGGTGCTGGTAACTCAGGTACTATTGCAGTTGGTGATAGTGTAGATGCTGACCAATATGCTGCTGCTGCAACCGTAGCTGCAACAGGTCAAATGACTACTCTTGATGCTAATTACGCTTACTCTGCAGCAGATGCAATCAGACTAACAATCGGTACTGGTGCAATTGATGCTAAAGTTAGAGTATGGTGTTGTGTAATGTCTTTAGATGATGGTGGCACACTAGCTGACACTGATTCACAGACATCAACATTTGCATAATCAATAAATAATAAAGGGGGATTTATTCCCCCTTTAAACTTACCATAATGCCAATATATATTTACGAAAATACAAAGACAGGTAAAGTGTGGGAAGAAAATTTATCTTATGAAAATAGAGATAAACCCCTTACTAAAAATATAATTAGAATACCTGCTGCTACTAATATGCTTCGTATTTTAGATAGCAATGAAAATAAATTAAGAGACCATTTAGGTAAGATGGTACAACAAGGGTATAAAGAAAGAGATACCTTAGAAAAGAAAGGTTTAATTAAAGTTTCTACTGCCGAAAAAGAAAACAGAGAGAAACGTCAACAAAAAAGGAAATGGGTATAGATGAATTATTTAACTTTATGTAACAATGTATTAAGGGAACTGAATGAAGTAGAACTCACTAGCACAAACTTTACAGCTAGTAGAGGTGTTCAGACTTCTGTTAAAGGTTTTGTTAATAAAGCTATTTCTGATTTATATAATGCAGAAGTAGAGTGGGCATGGTTACACACATCGACTACTCAGGACACAAATGTAGGACAACAAGAATATACCTTACCCGCAGATATGCGTAAAGTAGATTTTGAATCTTTTTATCTAAAGCCTAAACAGGTTGTATCTAATCCAGAGTTTACAAGTGATATATCTAACTGGACTACTATATCAGGTTCACCAGAGTATTCATCACTAGGTAATGGAAGAATAAAGTTAAATGCTTCAGAAGTTACTCAAGCAGTTACCGTCACTACTAATAGACCTTATCAATTAGCAGTAAGAATATTAGGTGGACCAGTGACTGTTAAAATAGGAACTTCTTCAGGTGATGCTAGTATTATTAATCAAGAAGTTACTCCTACTTTTGTAGGTGAAGGTAAAGTTTATACCGCTTTATTTACTCCCACCGTTTCTACTATTTATATTGGTTTATCTAATAGTGCTAGTGCCGATTACTATGTTGATTTTATAAAATTAGCTGAAGATTTTCAACCTTATAAATTACGTTATGTTGCTTATGATGATTTTTTAAGAGAAAGCACACATCGAGATTTTGATATTGATACTACATATAAAAAACCAGAAAGAGTGTATCGTACACAAAATCATACAAGTTTTGGGTTAACACCTGTACCTGATAAAGATACTTACACTATTGTATATGAATATTTTAAAACAAATACAGATTTAAGTGCGTATGATGATGAGCCTTTATTGCCTACACGATATCGTCATGTCATAGTCAATAGAGCAAAATATTATCTTTATAAATTACGTTCTGATGTACCGATGGCAAATATTGCTAATGCAGAATATGAAGATGGAGTAAAAAGAATTAGAATAGAAATGTTAAACAAACCTGATTATGTAAGAGATTTAAGAGTTAATCTTAATACTATATCTTCAGGGGGTTTGACTGATTTATAATGCCAGATACTTCTAACATAGCACCTGCAGTTGTTAGTTGTTCAGGTGGATTAGTTCTTAACCGAGATGTATTTTCTATGTCTCCGGGAGAAGCTTTAGAGTTAAAAAACTTTGAACCTGATATTGCCGGTGGATATAAAAAAATATTAGGTACAACAAAGTTTAATACTAATGTTGTTCCTTTTGTCTCTTCATCAACAGAACGTGTAGTATTTTCTGCTATCTTTAATGACGTAGTATTAGCAGGAAGAGGGGGAAGTATACATTATGCATCTAGTGGCTCAGGAAGTTGGACAAGTTTAATTACAGGATTAGGAACACCAACACAAAACTATGAGTTTAGAAAATTCAATTTTGATGGTACTGATAACATTATTATTTGTTCTGGGACATCAACACCCAGAATCGTTGACAGCAGTTATACTGTAACTAATGTTAATGCAACAGGTAGTGCTAATTTTAAATATGTAGAAGTATTTAAGAATCATATCTTTTTTTCAGGTGATTCTAGTAATCCTCAATCAATTAAGTTTATGTCACCTTTTGGTACTAATGATTTTACAACCGGTAATGGTGGTGGCGAAATAAGAGTAGATTCCCCTGTAGTAGGACTTAAAGTTTTCCGTGATAATTTATTTATTTTTTGTAATGATGAAATATTTAAAATTGTAGGAACATCTTCCGCAGACTTTCAATTACAGCCTGTTACTCGAAAGATTGGGTGTTTAGATGGTAGAAGTATTCAAGAATTTGGTGGTGATGTTATTTTTTTAGCACCAGACGGATTAAGAACAATTGCCGGTACAGATAGAATTGGTGACGTAGAATTAGGTACAATATCTAAACAAATACAAGAAATTATTGACAAGATTACTACTCACAATATTAATGCACTCGTTATTAGAAATAAATCACAATATCGATTGTTTTATCCTACTAGTGCTGACCAATCAGAAAATGCAGCTAAAGGATTAATCTGCGTTATCAAAGGTCAACCTGAAGGTGGGGCAGGATTTGAATACTCTGAAATTATTGGTTTAAAAACATCATCTGCTGACTCTGACTTTATCAGTGGAAATGAAACAATTATATCAGGTGGATATGATGGATACATCTATCAACAAGAGTCTGGTAGTTCTTTTACTCGAGCATCTACAACCAAGACTATTGATGCTTTCTATAGAACTCCTGATATGACTATGGGAGACCCCGGTATCAGAAAGAGTATGCAACGAGTTATTTGGAACTATGAGAATGAAGGTGATGTTAGTGCAAACTTTAAAGTCCGTTATGATTTTGATAGCCCTAATGTACCTCAACCTGACCCTTATACATTATCAACAGGTGCAGGTATTGCAGTTTATGGATTGGCAGCATCAACGTATGGTACTGCTGTTTATGGTTCATCAGGTGCAAACTTAGTACGACAATCAGTAGAAGGAAGTGGCTTTACAGTAGCATTACGTGTGGAAGACTTTTCGTCTAACTTACCGATATCTTTTAAAGGATATCAATTAGAATTTATACCCGGAGGTAGAAGATAAATGGGAACAACATATACAAGGCAGGAATCAGCTAGTATTACTGACGGTTCAGTTATTGAAGCAAGTCACTTTAATAATGAATTTAATCAGGTAGAAGCTGCATTTGCTGCATCAACAGGACACCAACATGATGGTACTGCTGGTGAAGGTGGTTACGTACCCCTTATTGCTGACTTAGATGCTAATAATAAAATAGCTTCAGATACATCTAATAATAGATTTGGTGTATTTGTAGAAGTAGGTGGTTCGCCTGTAGAACAGTTTCGATTTCAAGATGGTGCTATTGTTCCCGTCACCGATAATGATATCGATTTAGGTACAGGTGCATTAGAGTTTAAAGATTTATATCTCGATGGTACTGCTAATATTGATACTTTAGTTATTGGTTCTTCTACTGGTGTAACATCTGTTGATACAGATTTAAGTTCTGTTTCAGCTAGTGATGATACTCTAGCTTCAGCTAAGGCTATCAAAACATATATTGATGCTCAGGTAACTGCTCAAGACTTAGACTTTCAAGCAGATACGGGGGGTGCATTAAGTATTGATTTAGATTCTGAATCCCTAACATTTACAGGTGGTACAGGTATTGATACAAGTGGTAGTGGTAATGCTGTAACTTTTGCTATTGATTCTACCGTAGCTACACTTACAGGCACACAAACACTAACCAATAAAACCATTGATACTGCTAATAACACTATCACTGTTGTGGAAGCTGATATCTCTGACTTAGGTGCATACATTACTGCAAGTTCAACAGATACTTTAACTAACAAAACAATTGATACAGCAAGTAATACAATTACTATTGTTGAAGCAGATATTTCTGATTTAGGTTCTTATATCACAGCTAGTTCTGCAGATACATTAACAAATAAATCTATCAGCTTAACAACTAATACTTTAACAGGTACGACTGCTGAATTTAATACAGCTTTATCTGACGGTAGCTTTACAACACTAGCAGGTACAGAAACATTAACCAATAAAACTTTAACAACACCTACCTTAACCAGTCCAGTTTTAAATACTTCTGTTTCAGGTACAGCTTTCTTAGATGATGATACATTTGCTACAGCCAGTGCTACAACACTTGCTTCATCTGAATCTATTAAGGCATACGTAGATAACTCTGTAGCAACAGCTAACGAATTATCAGAATTAACAGATGTTAATATTACAACACCTACTGATGGTGCTTTATTATTCTATGATACAGGAACATCTAAATGGATAGACAATGTAGTATCAGGCGATATCACTATTGCGGATACAGGTGTTGCCACTATTAGTTCAGGTGTTATTGTTAATGCCGATATTAACGCTAGTGCAGGAATTGATGCTACAAAGATTGCAGGGGGTACAGTAGACAATACAGAGTTTGGTTATCTAAATGGTGTTACTAGTGCTATCCAAACACAATTAACTGCTAAACTAGAAAATCTATCTGAGGATACAACACCTCAACTTGGTGGTGACCTATCCACTAACGGAAATGATATTAACTTTGGTGATAATGACAAAGCACAGTTTGGAGCATCTAATGACTTACAGATTTACCATAGTGGAGCAGATAGTTATATAAAAGATACAGGAACTGGAGACTTATACATAGGTGGTTCTTCAAATATATGGTTTACTAGAGGAGATGGCACAGGAGCATCTGCACAATTTATAACAGATGGTGCTTGTAAATTAAGATATAACAATGTAACTAAGTTTGAAACCACATCTTCGGGTATCCAAACTACAGGAACAGTCAATGTTAATGGAGCGTATTCATTACCGACATCCGATGGAACATCAGGGCAAATACTACAAACAGACGGTTTAGGAAACGTATCTTTTGCTACACCTTCAGCAGCAGGGGCTACACAAGGCTTTGCAATTGCTATGGCAGTGGCTTTATAATTGACAGATTCATGAGCGACAATATAATATTATATAAGGGGGAATAAATGGCACAGGATTTTGAAAAAGCAGTAGGATTAAATGTAGGTACATCACCTGCGACAATCCTTACATCCGATTCAGATGACGCTATTATTGGTATCCGATTAGCTAACATTCTAGGCTCAACTATTCAGGTTGATGCATATATCACTCATAATGATGGTGGTGGGGATGACAATTATTATCTTGTAAAAGGTATTAATATTCCACCTAATTCATCAGTAGAATTGGTAGATGCAGGGTCTAAGATTGTTATGCAATCAGGAGATGACCTAGTAATAGCATCCGATACAGCATCATCATGTGATGTTTGGGTTTCATACATCGACACAATTTCAGCATAAGGAGTAATTAATTGGCATACATTGGAGTACAACCAGCAGA
>Ga0222718_10004736_pt1 | contig 11227 bp, 6 predicted proteins | sample C33_27DmetaG_FD_165045 | JGI IMG/M metagenome (GOLD analysis project Ga0222718, IMG submission 165045) | Estuarine water microbial communities from San Francisco Bay, California, United States - C33_27D | ecosystem: Environmental > Aquatic > Marine > Unclassified | place: USA: California... | reverse complement strand
TTCAGGAGTGGCACCCGCACCGCAAGTCCGTTGAGTTTTCCCGCGAGATCGGGGTAGATCATCGTGATCGCCGTCGCAGATCCCGTCGAGGTGGGAATCAGCGAATTGAGCGCAGAACGAGCTCGACGAAGGTCAGCATGGGGTGCGTCGACGAGCACCTGCGTGTTGGTCACGTCGTGAATCGTCGTGATGACCCCGCGCTCAATCCCGATCTGTTCGTGGAGGACCTTCACGACCGGGGCCAACGAGTTGGTCGTACACGACGCTGCCGTGAGGACGTCGTGCTCACCAGGGACGTAGGCATCGTCGTTGCAGCCAACGACGATGTTGGGCACGCCGGGGCTCTTGACCGGCGCCGCCACGATCACCTTGCGCGCGCCACCGGCGAGGTGCGGTTCGAGGCTCTCGATCGTCGTGAACGCTCCGGTTGCTTCGAAGACGATGTCGGCGCCGAGTTCGCTCCACGGAATCTCTTCCGGGTTCTCGAACGACGAGTAACCGACCCGAACCCCGTCGACGATCATTGTGTCGCCGTCGACGGCGATCTCGCCGTCGTAGCGGCCGTGCACCGTATCGAACTCAAGCAGGTGTGCCGCCGTCGTGACGTCACCGGCGAGTTCGTTCACATGCACGACCTCGAGGTCGGCGTGCTGCTGCAGACCCCGGACGGCGAGCCGCCCGATTCGTCCGAACCCGTTGATGCCGACACGCACAGTCATGGAGCGGAGTCTGGCCGATGATCGATATCGGCGGGGCTTCTCCCAGGTGAAGCTGCGGTGAACGGCACCGTCGCTTGCTCGATGCCGGGCGTCGAGCAATGGGCTACCGGCACGAAGTCGCTCATCCCCATCCCCACTCGTGCAGCTTGTCGTCGTCGATCCCGAAATGGTGGGCGATCTCGTGCACCACGGTGACGGCCACCTCTTCGACGAGTTCCTCTTCGTTTCGAACGAACTCGCACAACGACAGGCGATAGAGCGTCACGAGATCAGGCATGACGAGTCCGCCGTAGTCATCCCGCTCGGTGAGCGGCACACCTTCGTAGAGGCCGAGTAGATCTTCGGTTGGGTGCCGATCTTCCACCACGACTGCGACATTTTCCATCAGGCGGCCAAGTTCCTCGGGGAGCGCGTCGAGCGCATCGCCGACCAGGTGCTCGAACGCTCGACGAGGCATCGGTTCCATCACCGCAAACTACTCATCCCGCCTAGGGTCAGGGCGTGGTCGAACGCCTCGCCGATGCCGACGTTCTCTTGGAGGATCTCACCGACGAGCAGCGCGACGCGGTCACGACCAGGGCAAGCCCACTCGCGATCATTGCCGGCGCCGGTTCCGGAAAGACCAGAGTCCTTACCCGCCGCATCGCATGGCAGGCAACGACTGGTGCCATCGACCCCCGCAAGGTGCTTGCGGTCACGTTCACCCGACGCGCCGCCGGCGAACTCCGACGCCGGACCCGAGCCCTCGGCCTTCGCGACGACATCGCAGCCGGCACATTCCACTCGATTGCGCTCGCCGTTCTCCGGAACCGCTGGGCTGACTCGGGCCGCAAGCCACCTGAACTGCTCGACCGTCGTATGTCGTTCCTGGCGAAACACAATCCGAATCTCGACCGGGCGACCATTGCCGACATCGACGCCGAGATCGGCTGGTCGCGGGCTCGACTCGTCACGCCAGCCGCGTACCCCGACGCAGCTGCAGCCAACGGTCGGCGTCCTGGGCGAGGGCCTGCATTCGTCGCGAAGGTCTACGCCGAATACGACGAGGCCAAGCGGAAGCGGCGACTGGTCGACTTCGACGACTTGCTCGCCCTTTGTCACGCAACGATGACGCAGGACGAGAAGTTCGCCGCTGCGCAACGCTGGCGACACCGCCACCTGCTCGTCGACGAATTCCAGGACGTGAATCCGCTCCAGTTCGCACTGCTTCGATCGTGGCTCGGGCCGGACTCGACTCTCGTCGTGGTCGGCGATCCCAACCAAGCCATCTATGGCTGGAACGGCGCTGAGCCCGACCTGCTCGACAACATCGGTGACCACCTCCCCGGCACCGCAGTGCTCCGGCTTCGCACCAACTTCCGCTCGACCCCGGAGATTCTCGGAGCTGCGGCCCGAGTGCTCGGCATCGAGCCTCAGCCGGCTGCCCGCCCAGCAGGTGACGAACCAACGCTCCGCCAACTCGACGGTGATACGGAATCGATCGCCATCGCCCGCTCGGTCCGGGGTGCCCACAAGCCCGGAGCTCCGTGGCGGCACCAAGCGATCCTCGCGCGGACCAACGCCCAGCTCCCGGCACTTCGCATCGCGCTGGAGAGAGCTGGTATCCCGACGCGCTCGCGCGGTGACGGGGCACTCCTTCGCCGACCCGAAATCATCGAACTGCTCGACGGGTGGGAGGGCGACATGCGCCTCTCCGACGTGTTGACGGAAGCCTCGATCGACCCACCCGATCAGGCCGAGGGCCTCAGCGAAGAGCGTCGCATGATGGTGCGCGCCTTCCTCGACGTCGCCCGCGGCCACCTCGAACTCGAGCGGCGGGCGACGGTCACCGACTTCGTGGAGTCACTTCGCAACGACGACCGCGTCGACGGCGTCAACGACGGTGTCGAGTTAGTCACGTTTCACGCCGCCAAGGGTCTCGAATGGCCGATCGTCCATCTCGTCGGAATCGAGGACGGGTACGTCCCGATCGCACATGCGCGCGGCGTCGCAGCTCGCCGTGAAGAGCGTCGGCTTCTCTACGTCGCGGCGACGCGCGCCGAGCGCCAGCTCCACGTGTCGTGGGCCCGTACCCGTGAGATCGGCGGCTCGACGGTCGAACGGAACCCGTCACCATGGATCGATGCGTTCCGCGGCGCCCCTGAGCCTCTTCCCGACGAACGTCCCTCGATCGCGAATCTCCGGGCGAAGATTGCAGCGGTCCCCGAGACCGACCTGACCGTGACCGACCGCACCGAACGAGACCATGTTCGCGACCAACTGCTGTTGTGGCGCGAGGACGCAGCACAGCGGGCAAACGTGGCTCCGGCCGCCGTGCTGTCGGACTGGACCGTCGAGCAGCTCTCGATCGAACGCCCCTGCCGCATGGATGAGCTCGCCGCCATCGATGGGATGGGCCAGAGCCGAGCTCGACGCTTCGGCCTCAAGCTGCTGGAGATCACCTGCCTCGACGACTAGCTACTCGTTGCCATCACCTTCGCTCTGACGGGGCTGTGCCACGACGACCACGGTGGCGTCGGAGCGCTCGAGCACGGTCTCGACCGTGTGGCCGAGGAACGGTCTGCCGTCGACGTTACGGAGCTTGGCGCCGAGCACCACAAGGTCGGCGTCCTCGGACCGGGAGACTTGGACGAGTGCTTCCCCGGCTGAACGTCCTTCCCGGATGAGTTGCCGCGCTCCGATGCCTGCTTGGCTCGCTCGCTCGACTGCGCTGGCCATCATCGATCTCGCCGCCGTGTGGGCAGAGTCGTCGGCTGCATTGCGGCGGGCGAAAATGCGGGGCAACTCGTTTACCCGATCGACGATGTGCAACAAGACCACTTCGGTGCCGAGCTGGGTTGAGATCGCAAAGGCGACCTCCTGTGCCGACCGAGACGATCTCGTGCCGGTCACCGGCACGATCACCCGAGAGAACGCAGCTGGAAGCGGCCGCTCGAGGCGCCGTGCCCGGCGGACGATCACGACAGGAGTGACGGCGTTCAGCAGCAACTCATCGACCATCGGCGAATACAGCACGCCTTCGTGGCGGGCTGCGACGCCGACGACGACAACGCCGTAACCGAGCTTTGACTCCGTGACAATCGAGGCGGCGACGCTCGGACCCGCAACGTGCGCGTGGTCGACTTCCCGTTCGTCGAGGACGGCCTTTAACACCTCGATATCGACCTGGTCGCTTCCCCCGACCGTAAGGATCGTTGCAGGCGCTTCCTTTGGCCACGCGAACTGGACGATCTGCGCAGCAGCGATCGACGCCGGGTGGCCCTGCGAAGGCAGCAGAACCCGTGACGACTTGACCACGAGATTCTTCGACAGCGCCTCTTCGCGATCGAGCCGCTCCTGTTCTTCCTCGCTCCCCCGCCAATCGCGAACAACGATCCGCAAGCTCACGGCCGCGAAAATCGATGTCACGAGCGGAACGATCACGATCACCGTGTACGCCGTCTCGGTGAAGACGCCCAGTGACAGACCGACCGATGCGATGACAATCTCGAGGGCACCTCGTGCGTTGAGTCCGGCCCCGAGCGCCGTCGCAGCACGGCGAGACTGGCCAGCGAGTCGGGCTCCGATGAAGGCACCGGCGAACTTTGCGACAATCGCCACCACAACGACGACGAACGCCCACTGCATTGCATCGCCTTCACCGAGGAGTGTCAGATCCACCCGGAGCCCAGCGGTGGCAAAGAAGACCGGGGCAAGAAAGCTGTCCGTGATCGACTCGACGTGGTGCAGGACTTCTTGTTGCTGAAAACGCGAACGATGAAGCACGACGCCAGCGACGAACGCGCCGAGTACCGCTTCGATTCCGAGCGCCTGTGTGGCCACGCCGTAGATCAACATTGTGAGGATGACGACAGTCATCGCGCCCGAGACGTTCGAACCGTTTCGGCGGACGTAGCGAAGAGCTCGGTCAACAATGCGCTGGCCAACGGTCATCGCCACGATCACGAAGATGGCGAGGCCACCGACCGTCTTCGTGATGCCACCGATCGAGACTTCACCCGAGGTCGCAAAACCGGCAAAGATTGCCAGCATCACCCAACCGACAACGTCGTTCGCCATGCCAGCAGCGACGGTGATCTGACCGAAATCACGACGCATCAGACCGAGTTCACCGAGGATCTTGGCGATTACGGCGAGCGCCGAAACGGAGAGCGCAGCGGCGACGAACAGGGCGAACACGAGGCGCTCAGACTCGGCACCGACGAACTCCTCCGGCAGGATTTCGCCGACAACGAGGCCACCGACGAGTGGCACAAAGAGCGAGAAGCCGGCGACAAGTGCCGCCGCCCTGCCGAGGCGCCGGATGAGTCCGAGATCGGTCTCGAACCCAGCCGTGATCAACAGCAGTGCAACGCCGAGCCAGGACACGGCGTAGAGCGCGCCAGATTGGATCTCGTCGTCGGGCAAAAACCAATGGAAGCCGTCGGGCCAGACCTTGCCGAAGATCGACGGTCCGAGGACGACACCGGCGATCAACTGACCGATCACCGACGGCAAGTTGACCCGGCGCATGATCCCACCACAGATCCGGGCAAAGGCGACGAGGACGAGCAACTGCGTCCAGAAGACGAGGAGCTGGTGTTCGTCGAGCGGGATCAGCACGAGTCAGCGCTCCACGTCGATGAAGACCGGAGCGTGATCGGAGGGCGGGTCGTCTTTAGGGCCCTTACGTTCGTTGCGATCGATCAAGGCCACCCTCGTGGCATCGGCGACGGATCGCGTGGTCATGAGCAGATCGATTCGTAAGCCCATCTTTTTGTGGAAGTTGCCGCCACGGTAGTCCCACCACGAGTAGAGCCGTTCGGCGTCGTGGTGTTCACGAAAGACATCGACCAGACCCCAAGCTTCGAGGGCGGCGAGTTTGTCGCGCTCGGCCTGGCTGGTGTGGGTCTCGGTCTCGAACTTCTTCGGATCCCAGCAGTCGATATCGGCCGGGCAGATGTTGTAGTCACCCATGACGACGACGTCATCGCGAGGATCGCACTGTCCGTCGAGGTCGCCGGCGAGTCGGTCGAGCCAACGCAGCTTGTACTGGTAGTGCTCATGGTCGAGCGACCGGCCGTTGGGCACGTAGCAGCTAGCGACACGCACTCCTGCACATGTCGCCCAGGCAATACGGGCATCAACATCAGGATCAGCTCCATCGCCGAAACCGCCGATCGGGTTCTCAAGCCCGACTCTGCTGAGGATCGCCACGCCGTTCCATTGGCCCTGGCCGTGGTGAAACGTTTCGTAGCCGAGCGCTTCGAAGGTCAGTGCCGGGAATGCGTCGTCAGCGAGTTTGGTCTCCTGCAAGCACAAGACATCGGGTTCGAAAGTCTCCAACCAGCGCTCGACCCGACCGACACGGGCGTTCAGGGAGTTCACATTCCACGTCGCGATCCGCACCCGTCGGACCATACCGCGGTCGGCTCGTATGCTGTGGCGCGTGAGCACCAACGACCCTTCCGATCTCGGCCCGAATCTCTGGATGGCAGACGAGATGCGAGCCCGGTGGGAGGTCGACCCAAGCTCGGTGGCTCCGCAATGGCGAGCCATATTCGAGACCGAGCCGGCGAATGGTGCAGTCACACCGGAACCCGCGTCGTCTGCCGCCATCGAAGTCGAGTCGATTGAGGTGACGCGACCAGCGGCAACAATCCCCGAACCCACCCAACAGGCACACACAGAGCCGAAGGTGGCAAAGATCAAGGCGTCGCCCGCACCACTTCCAGGCGAGACGCCAGCGGCTGGGGCCGCACCAACTGCCACCCGGCCGGCGGGCGAACCGATCCGGGGCGCAGCGGCGCGCATCGTGACCAACATGGAGGCGAGCCTCGACGTGCCGACCGCAACATCGTTCCGCCAAGTGCCGGCGAAGTTGTTAGAGGTCAACCGGAAGGTCATCAATGGCTTCTTGGCTCGCAAGCTGCGCGGCAAGATCTCGTTCACTCACCTGATCGGATACGCGGTGGTTCGCGCCATCGCCGACTCGATGCCAGCGATGAACAACACATATGCAACGACCCCTGACGGCAAGCCGATGTTGCTGCGAAACGAGCACATCGGACTCGGGATCGCCGTCGATCTCGAGAAGGCCGACGGCAGCCGGACCCTCATGGTCCCGTGCATCACGATGGCCGACACCCTCGAGTTCAACGAGTTCGTCGACGCGTACGAAGCACTGATCCGAAAAGCTCGTGACGGCAGGCTCAGCGTCGACGATTTCACCGGCACAACAGTGAGCCTCACCAACCCTGGAACGATCGGCACGCTGCAGTCGGTGCCGCGCCTAATGCAGGGTCAGAGCCTGATTGTCGGTGTCGGCTCCATCGAATTCCCTGCGGAGTTCCAAGCCGCAGACCCTGCGACGCTGGCCGATCTCGGGGTCTCGAAGGTGATCACGGTGACGTCGACATACGACCACCGGATCATTCAGGGCGCCGAGTCGGGCATGTTCTTGAAGAAGGTCCACGAGCTCTTGCTCGGTGAAGACAACTTCTACATCGATGTGTTCCGTTCGATGGGCGTGCCGTACGAAGCGGTGAAATGGCGACGTGACATCAACCCCGTCGACCGCGACTCATCGCTGCTCGAGAAGCAGGCCAAGGTCAACCAACTGATCAACATGTACCGGGTACGGGGCCACCTGATCGCCGACCTCGATCCGTTGGCTGTCAAGGAACCGATCATGCATCCGGAGCTCGATCCGGCCACCTATGACCTGACGATCTGGGACCTCGACCGTCAGTTCCTCACCGGAAGTGCGACGGGGATCTACGCGCGGGTCGGCGGCAAGGAACGCATGTCGCTGGGAGATCTGCTCGGTGTTCTGCGGGATGCCTATTGCCGAACTGTCGGCGTCGAGTACATGCACATCCAGGACCCGGCGGAAAAGCGCTGGATGCAGGAGCGACTCGAGGGAATCGACCACACGGTCGAGCCTGACGAGCAGCGGCACATCCTCGAGCGGCTGAACGCTGCCGAGGCGCTCGAGGCCTTTCTCGGTACGAAGTACGTTGGCCAGAAGCGGTTCGGCATCGAGGGGGCCGAGTCGACCATCCCGTTGCTCGACGCTCTGCTCACAGCGGCCGCGGACGACGGGATGGCCGAGGCGATCATCGGCATGGCACACCGGGGCCGACTCAACGTGCTTGTCAACATTGTTGGCAAAACCTACGGACAACTTTTCTCGGAGTTCGAGAGCCAAGGCGTCGGCAACATGACGATGGGCTCCGGTGACGTCAAGTATCACCTGGGTCAGAGCGGCACGTTCACCAGCCGCAACGGCGCCAGTTTGCCGGTGCGACTGGCTGCCAATCCGTCGCATCTCGAAGCGGTAAATCCCGTCGTGCTCGGCATGGCGCGCGCTCAGATGGACCTCATCCAGCCCGAGGACGGCTTCGACGAATACCCCGTGTTACCGCTGCTCCTGCACGGCGATGCAGCCTTCGCTGGCCAGGGTGTGGTTGCCGAAACGCTCAACCTTTCGCAGATTCGTGGCTACCAGGTGGGCGGCTGCGTTCACGTGATCATCAACAACCAGGTCGGTTTCACGACAGCTCCACACGCCGCTCGGTCATCTCAGTACTCGACCGACGTTGCGAAGATGATCCAGGCACCGATCTTCCATGTGAATGGCGACGACCCCGAGGCATGCGTGCGCGTCGCACGGCTGGCCTTCGAGTATCGCCAGGCGTTCAACAAGGACGTCGTGATCGACATGATTTGCTACCGGCGCCACGGCCACAATGAGGGCGACGATCCGAGCTACACGCTCCCCGAGATGTACCGGCGCATCGACGCGAGAGCGAGTGTCCGCGAGCTCTACAGCAACTCGCTGCTGAAACGCGGTGACCTCACGCCTGCCGAAGCTGAGGAAGCTGTCGCCGACTTCCGAGCCCGACTCCAGTCCGCACTCGACCAGACCCGTGAGACGGCTCACAGCGACGACCGAGCACATCCGCCCGTTGCCGGATCGGGCGTACGCCCGCACCTCCACACGGCGGTGGACCGAACCACGATCGACACGATCTACGCAGCGCTTTCGTCGAAGCCAGACGGCTTCACGATGCACCCGAAGTTGGCTCAGCAGTTCGCCGTCCGAGACAAGATGTTCGAGAGCGGCGAGATCGACTGGGCGCTGGGCGAGGCGATGGCCTACGGCAGCCTGCTGCTCGAAGGTACATCGGTTCGACTCGCAGGGCAGGATTCACGACGAGGCACCTTCAGTCACCGACACTCAACGCTCGTCGATTACGAGATTGGCAGCGAGCACATCCCGCTGACGACACTCGCCGGCGACGACACTCGGTTCTGGGTCTATGACTCGTTGCTGAGCGAGTACGCAGCACTCGGGTTCGAGTACGGCTATGCGATCGCCAACCCCAACGCGCTGGTCCTTTGGGAAGCCCAGTTCGGTGATTTCGCCAACGGTGCCCAGATCATCATCGATCAGTTCATCGTGGCCGCGAAGGACAAATGGGACCAGGACTGCGGACTCGTGATGCTGCTCCCCCACGGCTACGAGGGACAGGGGCCCGAACACTCGTCGGCCCGGATCGAACGGTTCCTTTTGCTGGCAGCCGAAGACAACATATCGGTCTGCAACGCCACGACTGCGAGCCAGTTCTTCCACTTGCTCCGCCGCCAGTCGATGCAATCAGCACCGACCCCGTTGGTGGTGTTCACACCAAAGTCGTTGCTGCGATCGAAGCACTCGCGATCTCCGGTCGGCGAACTCATATCAGGCACCTTCGAGGAGTTGCTCGGCGATGTCAGCCCACCACCGGCAGACGAGGTCGAACGCGTCATTTTCTGCTCCGGCAAGGTTGCGTTCGATCTCATGGCCGAGCGCGACAAGCGGGGTGCCAAGGTTGCGATCGCCCGGGTCGAGCAGCTCTACCCATGGCCATTCGAAGCGGTGAAGCACCAACTCGACACCTTTCCGAACGCCAGGGAGATTCGCTGGGTTCAGGAGGAGCCCGAAAACATGGGTCCGTGGAACGCGATCAAGGGTCGCCTCTACGAAGCCCATGGCGGTACCCACGACATCCACCGCGTGAGCCGCTTCGAGTCCGGTTCGCCGGCCTGTGGCTCGGCAACCGTTCACGGGCAGGAACTCGAGGTTCTGCTCGAAGAAGCGCTCAGTTGATGTCGAGCGTGGTGCTACGCCATCGGCGACCCCAGACAACCTGATCGAACACACGCCCGCCAATCGGCGGTCTGACGTCGCGACCTCAGCGCAATCGGAGACCGGTGATCGTCTCCAGCTCGACGAGCGCTACGTCGGGGTCGACCACCTTGATGGTTTGCATCCCCATGGCCCGGGCCGGCTTGAGATTGATTCCGAGGTCATCGAGAAACACACAATCAGCCGGGCCGACCCCGAGCCGCTCGCATGCGATCTCGTAGAAGCGTGGCTCGGGCTTTCGAACACCCACGACGCTCGACTCGATGATCTCGTCGAACAGTGCATGGATCTCGCCGAGAGCCTGGCCATCACCGTCAACCGCCGGTTGGGCGACCATCGCTTCGGTACCCGAACCAGCGGGGGCCTTGAAGTTGTTGGTGAGCATCGCCGTCTTGAAGTTCGCCGAGCAGCGCCGGAGTGCTTCGACCATTGCGGGCCGGATCACACCCCGCAATGCGTCGACGACCCGTTGCGCGTCGACGTCGAAGCCGAGCATCTTCGCCTCGGCCTCGAACAGGTCCTTGAAGCCAGCGACCGAGACTTCGCCGCGTTCGAAGTGCGCCCACGCGTTGGCATCGGGGTTCGTGGCGTTGATTCGCCGGATGGTGTCGGGAGGCAAGCCCGCTTCGGCCTCGTAGCGGTTGAAGGCCTCAAACGGACTCGACAGGATCACGCCACCGAAGTCGAAGAGCACTGCTCGGATCACGTCGGGCACCCTAATCACCGGCACCACGCATGCACATGCTTGACTGGCCTTCATGCCAAAGCACGCCGTCGTGGACGGTTCCAACATCGCAACCGAGAGCCGGACCGAGCCAAGCCTCCAGCAACTACGGGAGGCCGTGGCCAAGTTCAAGGCCGAGTACGCGTTTGAGATTGTGACCGTCATCGTCGACGCGTCCTTCGAGCACCGGGTGGCGAAGGCTGAGCAGAAAGCGGCGCGCGCTGCAATCGATACGAATGAGATCATCACGCCACCGGCAGGGGTGATCGGACGCGGCGACACCTTCATCTTGCAGGTCGCCGACCGAGCACAGGCTGTGGTTCTCTCCAATGATTCGTTCCAGGAATTCCACGGTGCGTTTGAGTGGCTGTTCGATGAGGGTCGGCTGATCGGAGGAAAGCCGATCCCCGGCGTTGGGTGGATATTCGTGCCACGCGCGCCGGTTCGTGGACCGGTGAGCCGCCGTGCTCGAGCGACGGCCGAAGGGGGCGAGTCGAAACGGACTGAAGCAAAGAAGCAGCCCGTCAAGAAGGCCACCAAGAAGACCGTCAAGAAGGCCACCAAAAAGACCGCCCAAAGAGCCACCAAAAAGACCGTCAAGAAGGCCACCAA
>Ga0222718_10004735_pt1 | contig 11230 bp, 9 predicted proteins | sample C33_27DmetaG_FD_165045 | JGI IMG/M metagenome (GOLD analysis project Ga0222718, IMG submission 165045) | Estuarine water microbial communities from San Francisco Bay, California, United States - C33_27D | ecosystem: Environmental > Aquatic > Marine > Unclassified | place: USA: California... | reverse complement strand
TATCATCTATTATTTGGGATTATGTCACAGACATTATTAGAAATCTTCAACTGGAAGTGGATAGGTTTAATCAAAAAGATAAAGTGGTTAAACTTGTCAACGGTTCTACATTCCGTCTCTTATCGGCTAACAACAGAGACTCCCTTGTGGGGCGTGCTGCTCATCTTATAATTGTAGACGAAGCAGCGATTATTCCAGATGATGAGTACTTTACTCGTGACCTTCGTCCTGCACTTTCTACCTACCCCGATTCTCGGGCTCTTTTTATATCTACTCCTCGTGGTAAAACAAACTACCTTTATTCTTACCATCTTCGTGGACAAGATCCTGAATTTGAGGATTGGGGTAGTGCTGTTTATACTTGGAGAGCTAACCCCCTTTTAAGTACTAAAGATATTGATGAGGCTCGTCGTTCTATTTCTAATAAAATGTTTTCGCAAGAGTATGAATGCGATTGGACTACTACAGAATTACAGGTCTATAACCTTGATGAGAATCGTCATATTCAAGATTTAACGTGGGTTAAAGAAAATCTTAATCAGTTTGAAATTATAGCAGGCCTTGACGTAGGATATCGTGATCAAAATGCTTTTGTAGTGATGGCAACTGATGGCGAACGCTTTTATGTAATAGATGAATATATTTCTGGAGAGGTAACAACTTCTGAACTGGCAGAAAATATTAAAGAACTGGAAGAGAAGTGGGATATTGAGATGATTTATATTGATTCTGCCGCACAACAACTTAAGGCTGACTTTGCTTATGACTACGACATTTTTTGTGAAAATGCTATTAAATCAGTAAATGATGGTATTAATTACTTAGCAGCTTTAGTAGATCATGATAGACTTATTTTTGATTCAGAAACTGGTTTCCAATCTTTTACAGCACTTGCAAACTATAAGTGGAACCCCAGAACTGAAAACCCAAAAACAATTCACGATGATAGTTCTCATGCTTCTGATGCGGTTAGATATGGAATCTATACCTACGTAAAAACATCTGTAGGTGTGTATGCTTAAAGATACTGCTTTAATTATTTTAAATTATAAAAGACTCTATAATATTTATCATCTTCTTGATAAATTTAAAAGTAAACTTCCTATATACATTGTTAATAACAATCCTGACTATAGAATACATCATATGCCGGGAGCATATGTAATTAATAATTCAGAAAACCGTTGGTGTATTGAGCGTTGGCGAGTTGCAAAAGATTTAAAATACAAATATGCTATTTTACTAGATGATGATATTGACCCTACTTTTCATTGTATTATGAGACTAAGAATTGAAATTGAAAAGTACCCAGATAGGTTAATATCTATATACGGTCGTTCTGGTATTTCTACTGCAACTCGATATGAAGATTTATCTAGTCAGTGGTGCGTAGATACAGAATCTGATATAGCAGTTGGGGCTTGTATAGCAGTTTCAATTCCTCATTTATCACATATTTGGGAAGATTATATAGAGCCTTGGGGTATACAAGATAGAGGAGATGATATTCAAATTTCTTTATCTATGAGTGATTACTATAAAACTCGCCCAAAAATAATTAAAACAGAAGTTTCTTTATTAAGAGAGGGAGATGTAGGATTAAATAAACATCCAGAACATTTTGTTAAGCGATGGAAAGTAATCCGAAATTTTAGTTCCCCTTTCACGGCTTCTGAAAATTAAATATTGGACATAAAAACCTCTATTTGGTAAAGTTAGTGTAATGACAGATTTAAAACGAATCCCTATCAAATACATAAGGGATTATATTAAAAAAGATTATAAATTACGTGATGAGTGTTATATTTGCAAAGGCACACAAAACTTAGAACTTCACCATATTTACTCTATTTCTCAACTTTTTGACGACTGGTGCCAAAAATATAAAATTGAAACATCATTTTCTGTAGACGAAATAAAAGAAATCAGAGTAAAGTTTTATGAAGATGAGCATGATAGGCTCAGTAATGATAACCTATACACCCTTTGTAAAATTCATCACGAAAGACTACATAATATTTATGGTCAAAGATACAGTAATCATTTAGCTAGTAAAATTATAACTTGGTTAAATATACAAAGGGAAAAGAATGGCTAGAGACGTTCCAGTTTGGAGACAATGGGTTTCTGAGAAACTAAATCCTGCACAGCCTTCGCTTGCTGCAGCAGAACCCTATGCAAGTCCAGAAACTATTCTTGACTTTGAGCAAGCTTATAGAGAAGTTGAAGTTGTTAATCGCTCTATTGAAATGATTATTAATGGTTTGATTGAAGTTCCTATTATTGTTGAAGGTGGTGGCGCTGTTAAAAAGATAGATAAGCTTTTAAATCGTTCACCAAACCCATTTGAAGATAGAGTCAAGTTATTTCGTCGAGCTTTCCTAGATTATCTTTTAGACGGTAATGCTTTTTTCTACTATGATCGTACTAACCTTTATGTACTACCCGCTAATGATATGGAAGTTATTCCAGACGATAAAACTTTCATTTCACATTTTAATTTCTTAGTAAGAAATATTCAGTCTTCAAGTGTTTATGGGTATGGTAAGCAAACTACAAGACAAGAATCAGCTCTTAAATTTGGTACTGATGAAATTATTCATATTAAGTCTGATAATGAAGATAGTATTTATCGAGGCGCTCCTAAGTTAAAATCAATTAAAAGGTTAATTGAACTTTACTACTACTTAATTAACTTTCAACGTCAGTTCTTTAAAAATAATGGTGTTCCAGGTCTTGTTTTACAAACCGATTCTGTTTTGAGCCCAAAAGTTAAAGAAAGACTACTAGAGCAATGGAGACAGAGCTATTCTACTATTTTTGGCGGTGCAAGAAGCCCTGCTATTTTAGACGGTGGATTAAAGATTGATAGGTTTTCAGATATTAAGTTTAGTGAACTTGATTTTGAAGCTTCTGTAGAGCGAGTTCAACAAGATATTGCAAAAGCTCTTGGTGTTCCTTATGTTCTATTAAAGAGTGGTAATAACGCTAATATTTCTGCAAACCAAGTTCTATTTTATAATCATACTATTATGCCAATTTTAGAACAGTTTTGTAGTGCATTTTCTCACTTCTTTAACTCAGATATTATTATTCGCCCTGATAGAGCTGCAGTTTCTGCTCTCAGAGCCGATGAAAAGACACAAGCTATGTACTATTCTACATTAGTAAATACTGGTATTATCACACCTAATGAAGCTAGAATAGGATTAAGATTCCAACATCGTGATGATTGTGACGATATTAGAATACCACAAAATATTACAGGAAGTGCTGTAGATCCTTCACTAGGAGGAAGACCCTCCGAAGGTGATCAAAATACAGCTCCTGATCCTACACAAGGGGATAACCAGAATGGATAAAATGTTTCATGTTTACAGCCCTTTGACTGTCGAAAAACGTGCTTCTTCTAAGAAGAAAAAAGGTCTAAGAATAGCAGGGTATGCTAACACCACCGATAAAGATCGGGCGGGTGATATTATTACATCTGCGGCTTGGGCTAAAGGGGTGGACTACTATCGTAAGAACCCTGTTCTTCTTTATCAGCACAATCACGACAAGCCAATTGGGCGTGTTGAAAAGATTTCTGTAGATCGTAAAGGTATTTTTGTTGAAGCTTACGTAAGTGACGCAGCAGAAAAACTTCACGGTGTACAAACACTAATTAATGACGGAGCTTTAAAGAGTTTTTCTGTAGGCTTCAGAGTTAAGGACGGTCGTTATGACCGTAATACAGACACAACTATGATTACTGATGTAGAACTTCATGAAATCAGTGTTGTATCTGTGCCTTGTAACCAAGAGAGTTTATTCAGTGTTAGAAAAAGTTTTGAATCTAATGCTGAGTACGAAGCTTTTAAAGAATCACTTAAAAAGGACGCTTTAAAAGATGAAGTGAAAATGATGGAAGGCATTTACGTTGGGATTACTGGTAATAAGCAGGGTCACTACCATACAATTGAGATGGATTCAAGTGGCAATGGCGTTACTACCTACTCCTCACACGGCCAAAAGCATTATCACAAAATTGTGAATTATACCGTTGAAGAAGCAGAAGGACATAGTCATGAGATTGTGTTCCTTGTTCAGCCTTCTAATAGTGTTGATTCACTTGATAAACCAGAAGAAGAGTCTAGGCCTATGTCTCCTAGCGAGTCAGAAGCGAACGGTTCTAGCAAGAACCCTAACTATTCTTCTGTAGTTCTATATTCTGAATCAGAGGAGAACACGATGACTAAAGAAATCGAAGAAGTAATCGAAGACGAAGTCACTGTAACTGCTGAAGATGAAGAGAAGGAAATTATTAAGGAAGTCAATCTTGATGAAGACCTTGAGACACTATCTGAAGATGATGATGAACATGAGGATATTACCCTTTCATCAGACCCCTATCAGCCTATTCCTTTCGTGAATCTTCTAAGTGCAGAGACTGCACAAATTAAAAATGGTGCTTTTGCAAAATTTAACGAAAAGCGGTATCAAGTAACTAAAATTGCTACCGCCCAAAGCCCCAATTTTCAACTTTTAGAAGTTGACTTAAATGGTAAATCATTAGATAATACTATTACAGTAAATGCTGAAGATTTATCAGTAGTTAATTTCTGGGAGCTAGACTCACAGTATGATTTAACTGTGGTTTCTACAGACTTTAAGAGTTTAAGTGACTCAGAAAGAGCTTCAATTAAGAGCGATTTCGAATCACTGGTAACAGTTTCCGAACAAGAGCTTTATGCAGTAAAAGAAAACGAAGCTGTTAAGAACAGCGAACTTTTACAGGAAAAGCTAAATAAAACACTAAACTTACTTACTACACCATCATTAGAATGGAATGACACAAATTATCACATTGCTAATATGATGTTAAATAACATCAAGGAGCTTAAGAGTATTGACTGCGAAGATGGCGAAGAGACTTCCAAGTATCTAGCCTTATTAGTAAACGGTCATAAGACTACTAAGACTATAAAGGAGAATGAAACAATGGCAACCGAAAACACAGGTGATCCAATTGTACTAGAGACTGAAAAGAAGGCTGCCCCTGTAACTGAAGAGGTTACAGAGAAGGCTGAAAAGGAAGTCTCTGTAAAAGTTGGTGACAATAACACAGAGAAGCTAGTCGAGAAGGCTGGCGAAGCTGTTCTACGTGAGGCCGATGAGGCTGAGCGTAATGGTGAGGCAACTCGCAAGACCCGTGAGGAGCTTGACGAGCTTAAGTCTCAGCTTTCAAAGTACAAGGACGAGATCAAGGCTATTTCTGAGAGCAAGCATGTTTATCAGGCAGAGCGTTCACGTTCACAGTTCAGCGAGAAGGAAATGGCTAACGCTTTCCTACTTGCTAAGGCACTTAATCGTCGTGACCCCTTCGATACAAAGATGGGTGACAAGATCAAGGCTGTTACATCAGTTGATCAGTTCTTAAGCAACTTCTCAACAAACATTTACGAAGAAATGGAGCAGCAGCTCGTTATTGCTCCAATGTTCGATAGAATCCAGGTCGATGCAAAGACATTCCGTGTCCCCGTCGCCAATGAGGATACAGACGATCAGGTAGCACAGTTCGCTTCTGGCACATATGCCACAGGCGTTGGTGATACTTCAAACGTCCCAACCTCAAACCAGCAGGCCATTAGCTCTGTGGACTTTACTCCACATAAGTTCATGGTTACAACACATCTTGCTAAGGATGAAGAAGAGGATACAGTTCTTCCTCTCATCGACTTCCTTCGTCGTGCAGCAACCCGTCGCCTATCACGCTCAATTGATAAGGCAATCCTTCGTGGTACTGGCGCCCTAACAGGCTTCACAGGTAACCCAGGTGGCACATCAACATATGCCTCTGTTGTTAAGGGTATCACCACAATGGTTAACCAGGTTGCAACAAACGGTCTTACCGTCCGCACAGCCGATGGTGATACAAAGGCTACAGCAGCTAATATCGCCTCCGCCCGTGCACTAATGGGCAAGTACGGCCTACAGCTTGGTGACCACCTCGTATATCTAACCACAATTGAAGGTTACAACGAGCTAGTCACAACTTCCGACTTCCGCACAGTCGATAAGTTCGGACCAAACGCCACATACCTAACAGGTTCTGTTGGTGCTATCTACGGTATCCCAGTTGTTATTTCTGAGTTCCTAGATAACGTTGGTTCTAACTCAGCTGACATTGGTGCTCTAGTCTACAAGCCAGGCTTCATGATTGCAGAACGTCGTGGTATTGAGATCGAGAGTGAGTACGAGCCACGCCAGCAGGTCACAGCGATGTACATGAGCACACGCTTTGACTTCAAGGCTCTCTCAACTGTCGGTAGCGGTGCAAACGTTAGCACAACATACAGCTACGCTGCAACAATCAGAACACTTGCCTAATTTTAATTAGCAAATTTCTGATAACCTTAGATGGAAGAGGGAGGTAGGTTAACCTGCCTCCCTTTTCCTACTTATAAATGAGGAGAAAATTAATGCTTGAACATGTTATGAATATTGACGACGAGGAAGAAGCTCGTAGAATTTTAATGAAGCTTGGTAACGGCCTTACTCAAGTTGATATGTATATTGCTGAGTGGAAGACCGCAAAAACTGCTGCAAAACCCGCTCCAATAAAACAAAAAGTAGTAACTGCAGCCGCTGTTGAAAAAGAAACAGCTGCTCCAGCTAAGTCAAAAACCACTATTATTAAAAAGTAAGAGAGGGTAAGAAATGTCTAGTAATTATGGAAAATATCCATTTGTTTCTTTAGTACAGATAAAAAACTATTTAAATATTACAAGTTCTAATGAAGATGCTAGACTTAGCAATCTCTTAGCTTTTGCTTGCGGTGCAGTTGAAAATTATATTGGACATGAAGTTTTAAGTAACTCTTATTCTGAAGTGTTTGATGGGGGAAAATCTTCGGTTTTTGTATCTAGACTACCTCTACAAAATGTTCATTCTGTAACAGAATATGATGGTACAGCTTATAGAAGATTAAATAACCCACAAACTGATGGGTCATCTGTCACCCGCATCAATTCGAACTACACTATGACTAGCAGTGGAGGCCCTATCCTTAAAACACGTTATAAAAAGTTTGGGGACTCCTCTGCCTTTTTTGATGGTTCGGATGATTTTATTTATTTAGCAGACTCAGATGACTGGTATTTTGCTGATTCTGACTTTACTATTGATATGCAGGTACGATCTAATTCTTACGCTGTTAATTCTATTTTTATGTCTCAAGCAGCAGATGTTAACAATCTTTGGTCACTTGGGTATGATACTACTAATGGGTTTACTTTTAGAGCAGTATCTGCTGGAACAGAAGTTGTTAACGTGACCCATGCTGCTTCAACTGGTTACTCTGCAAATACTTTCCATCATGTAGAAATTGTTCGCTCTGGATCTTCTTGGACTTTATATAGAGACGGCACTTCTATTGGCACACAAACTACTTCTAACGTGATGCCCGATATATCTGCCCAACTTGAAATTGCAAGACAAAATGTTATTTCAAACTATCAATATTTTAATGGATTTTTAGATGAAACTCGTATCTCTCATGTAGCTAGAGATACGGCAGCATTTACTGCTCCCGCTTATCAACATTCTACTGATGACAATACAGTTTTTCTATCTCATTTTGACGGGGCTAATGATACTGCTACTTTCCAAGATGATCATGCAACTATAGAAGACTTTTTATTCTATCCTGATACTGGTGAGATTAATAAAAATATCGGAGATGGCACAGGAGATTTTGGGTTAACTATTATAGGAGCGTCAACTTTCAAAAATTATCCTCGTGGAGTGCGTGTCACGTATAAATCTGGATATGATAGCGATTCTGTCCCCCAAGATTTATTGATGGCGACTATGGACTATATAAAAATGTTACATAAAGAGCGTCAAGAATCGCAAGGATTTACTTTCCAAGGAGAGAGTGTTCAGAATGTAGCTCTAAGTGCTAATTTTCCTGCCCATATTCGTCGTATTTTAGAATTATATAGAGTTGTTATGTAATGGCTGAAAATATCCAAGTTGTAACTATTGATATTCCTTTACAACAAAGAGGTATTAAAGCGGCTATAAAAGATGAATCCGCTTATAAAAAGCTGATTCAACAAACTCAATTTTTTAGAGGTCCTGCTAGAACTAATGCTTTGAGAAGAGCTAACAAGGTTCAAGCCCGTATCGAATCAAGAGTAAGTAGGCTACTAAAAACAAAGTTAGTTCAAGGTAAGCTTGGTAGAAGTGATGTTCCTTCAGATTTTTTACTTACTGCTACCTCTCCTCTTACAAAACTTTTAAAAGACAGAATAGCAACAGAGTTTAAAGCTTCTGGGGGACGAGGTCTAAAAGTAGGGCAGTTAACTTTGGCTTCGGAACGTAATTTAATAGTCCCTACTACTAGTAGAGAAGCGGCTACTACAACTTCAGTAAGCTCTATCAAAAAAGAGGTTGGAATTGGTTTTACAGGAGACTCTACTAATTTACTAGATTTAGCTTTTGAGGCAGGGCTTATTTCAGCAACAACAGAAGGTGCTGATATTACTGGGTTTGTATTTAACACTTTATTTGCTAAGAGCAGGGATGCGAAAAACATTTTTTATGGGAAAGCTAATGCTCTAACTATCTACAGTACCTCTACTTTAGGATTAAGAATTTCTACTTTTACTGTTCCACCGTCAGATTTTAATGCCTCTAATATGAAAGCAGAGATAGGCAGAGATAAAGCAATTGTCTTATATGTTAATGATAAATATCAAAATGAAATATTTAATGCCTTTAACAAAGCTATAGTTGAAGAGTTTGTTGGAGCGGAGACAAGAGACTTTGTAAAAACAGAAACTGGGAAAAATGTTGAAATTATAGCTTTACCTTACGGTAAATTTTTAAACTATGGAGCAGAAGTAGAAAATAGTATTCGTACCGGTAGTCCTGTAAGAGCTAAGGTTAGGGCAGATCGTAACGCTAAAAGAAGCGATGCTCTTAAACTTATCGGAGATGCTCAATTAACATCGTTAGTTCAACGAGAAACAGAAAAGCGTATGCCTAAAGGCCCTCCTAGAGGAAAGCCTCTTAGCAATACGGTTTTAACTTACCGCTCTGGTACTTTTGTAGAATCTATTAAAGTTATACAGAATTTTCGCCAAAGATTAATTACTTATTATTATGCTCCTAACTACAAAGTACATGAAAGAAGAGGTGCTAGAGCGCCTAGATTCTTATTACAAGGCTCTATTAGAGACACTGTAAGAGCAGTGTATGGAGAACGTTTTAGAATCGTAAGAGGTTTTTAAACTGGGCACGAATCTGTTTTAAGAAATTAAGATTTGCTTTGTAAAAAGCAATTTGCTATACTATGAAAAGGTAGAAAATAAATGGCTTTAAGTCGTAGAAAAGAAATCACTGAGCTACTGGTGTCTGAGTTAAAAAAGATAAACGGTGATACCTCTACGTTTGATGCCTCTTATACATATAATTTAAATATTTCAAATAACTGTTTTCGTCGTATGAAGTTTTTAGACGAAATTAACGATTTTCCTACAGTGTGTATAAATGCTGGGTCAGAAACCAGAATTTACGATACATCAGGATTAACAACCGGAGAACTAAATCTAGCCGTAAGAGCCTACGTTAGAGACGAAAATCCTATAACAACCGCAGAAAGTCTGGCAGATGATATAGAACATGTCGTTTATAATTTAGGAGACAGATCGAGCAGTGGATTACTTGATATGATTATAGAAGGTGTATCCACAGATGAAGGTTTAGTAGCTCCATTTGGCATACTAGAAATTGATATTTTGGCAAGATACCAATTAAACATATAAAGGAGTTTATAAATGGCTGCGCAACTTAACCTACAAAGAAACACAAAAGTGTTTATGTCCACCGTCGATTTGGCTGGTGGAGCTGCTCATTCAGCTATGAAGCCTGCAAATACTTGGCAAGTTGAAATTCTTGCTGGTTATGCGGTTTCTCAGACTGCAGCAACTCAGGACATCACTTCACTAGAAAGTGGTTTGACACCTGATCGTTCACAACAGAGATTTAACACTGCTCTTAACCCAGTTGACTGGAACTTCCAGGCATATCTTAAGCCCACAGGTATAGAAAAGACCGCTGGTGCTACAGATAAACATGCTTCTGGTAATTCAATGCCAGTCGCTGACTGGTTCTTATGGCAGGGACTTATGAGTAACACATCTTGGGCCTCCGGCGCCGAGATTAGAAGTACATGGCAAACAGACGGTAAGTTCTCACTTGCTGAGAGGGCTACGGGAGCAAACGTATTCCAGCACTCTTCAAACTTTGCTACTGCTTCTGAGTATCATATTTACTTTAAGATGGATAACGTAATTTATCAGGTTTCAAACGCTACAGTTAACCAGGCTACTATTGATGCAGCTGTTGACGGTATCGCTACAACAACCTGGACAGGATTTGGCACAAACCTAATCGAACTTCGTGGGGACTCAAGAGATAATGCTGTGGCAACTTTTGGAGGTATCCTAAACGCAGGTACAACACTTACAGCTAACTCAAATGCTTATGAGACAACTGCTGACGCTTCATATCATCCTTGGAACTCTTATAATGTTTCTGGGTCAATTGCTTCAGCTAGCTTCATCAAGAATAGACTTTCAACAATTGATGTTAAACACGCTCCTAGCAATGTTGGTGCTGGTGTTGACTTCACCTTCCCAGTTACAGCACTAAGTTTCGATTACAATAACAACATCACATATCTAACTCCAGAAGAGCTTGCATCTCTTAACTCACCAATTGGTCAGTTTGCCGGTGCTCGTGCAATTTCTGGGTCTCTCAGTGCTTACTTAAGAGGCGGCAGTGACAATACTGCTCAGTTCTTGAAGCAGATTGTTGAAGATACACGTACTTCTTCCGCAGTTACTTCTAACGCTAACCTTAAGATTGGCGGAGCAACTGCACCATTCTTTGCATTAAATATGCCATCAGTGCAGTTTGAAATTCCAACCCACAGCATTGACGACGTGATTGGTGTTTCAGTTAACTTCCTTGCCCAAGAGACAAATAAGGGTACAGGAGACGAGTTAACAATTATTGTAGAAAAGTAATTTAAATGCTTTTAGAGGGGGCAGAATTTAAATTCATGTGGGTGCTCACTGTTAACAAACGTCAAACTTGCCCCCTCAGTTTGACAGGCGTTGAATCAGCGGTGAGCACCCTTTTTATATTATAGAGGGGAAATAAAATGAGTAAAATTTCA
>Ga0222718_10004732_pt1 | contig 11231 bp, 21 predicted proteins | sample C33_27DmetaG_FD_165045 | JGI IMG/M metagenome (GOLD analysis project Ga0222718, IMG submission 165045) | Estuarine water microbial communities from San Francisco Bay, California, United States - C33_27D | ecosystem: Environmental > Aquatic > Marine > Unclassified | place: USA: California... | reverse complement strand
TGAACATCCCGTTGTAAGCATCCATTGCCTGCTGATAGTAGATTTCAGCTTGCCATTTTTGCCGGTGCTCACGGGTGATCCCCGCAAACGTTACGCGCCAAATCGTGCCAATGGTGGTCTCAACCTGTTGCATGATCGGCGGTGTGCTTCTTACCATGGGTGAAATACATTCAGAAATATGGCGTTTGCGCATTGGCTCGTGCCATCAATAAGCCTAGAGAAACAGATAGACGTTGAACGTCATGCACGATCTGTTTTGACCCAAGGCACTGAGGCAGAAGTCAGGGTGCTTTGCAGCCAACTGATCAGAACATTGGCGGCAAAAGAGCAAGTGATGCTTCAAGCTGTTGAACACATTTTAAATCTAGAAATAAAACTAGAAGATTTCAACAGCTGAAATTAATATAGCTTTTAAGTTTTATCAACGCCTTGTCTTTTTTCAATCTAACGCTCTCCCGGCAAGTTCCTTTCTCTTTCGCAAGCTGGGAAAGATTCTTTTCTTTGCCATTATCTAGGCCGAAGTGATCGCGTATTATTTGCTGACTTTCATCGTCAAGCCTTAGCATTGCAGCGCGTATTTTTTCGATTTGCTCGTTTACTTCTAGGTCTGTCTCGAAGCAATCTCCAGCTCTAGGATTATCGCTAGAAAATGCTTCAATAATTGATACCCCTTGATCGTTCCCAAAAATCGGATCATCAGACGATTTATGATGATATGACTGCGCCATTAACTGAAAATCACCCGGCTGTAATCCTGTCAGCTCGGTGATTTGCTCAGTAGAAGGTGAATGCCCATGCTCAAAGTGAAAATCTTTCAAGATCCTTTGTGCTTTTATGAATCGATTCAGCATTGAGTCAGGCACGCGAATCATCCTGTCAGTTCCATATATTGCACGGCTGATAGATTGCCGAATCCACCAATATGAGTATGTGCTGAATTTATAGCCTCTTTCAGGATCAAACAATTCAGCCGCTCTACTCAACCCAATCGCTCCTTCTTGCAGCAAATCAGAAAAAGTCAGAGTCTTGGGGTTTGCCTTGGCTAACATTTTCCTTGCAACACTTGCCACTAGCTTCATATTGCTTTTGATTAGCTTTTCCTTAGCTCTAAGGCCAGTCTTAATCTGTCGTTTCTGGATGTCATCCAGTTGATCTTTAGGCAAGCCCTTAAGTTCGACATATTTTTTCACCTGCCTGCCTAGCTGGATTTCTTGGCTCGCGGTTAGCAGCGGGAACCTAGACAGTTCGTTGAGGTAACGGGATTCGTCAGTCATGGCAAAAAAAAAGGGCCGAGGCCCTATCAGTCAATCAGAATGGAACATCCTCCCCAAGGCTGGGGGCGGCAAATGTTGCTCCTTCTTCTCGGGCGGGGAGAGTAAAATCAGTGACGTTCATTTCAAGGCTGCTGCCAGGTGATCCATCCTTCTTTTCGTAAGTACGAAGTTTGCCGGACCCCGTAAGGGTCACTTTGCTGCCTCTTTTAAAGTAAGTCATTACAGTGTCTGCGCGTTTGCCCCAGACAGAACAATTGACCCATGTGGTTTCGTCTTTGCCGGTGCGGACACCAACAGAAAATGAAGCAACTTGAGACTGATCAGTTGTTTTAAGTTCAGGATCGCGGCCAAGGTTGCCAGAGATAGTGAGAACAAGCATGGTCAATAATTACGAAAGAATTTAGAGATGATTCTGGTGAGAGCTTGGTTTGCATTCACGCTGTGGTCTTGCATGTAATGCTGAAGTTTTATAGCAAGCTCTTCTGTTAAGCGAACATGGAAAAGGCGGTTTTTGCGTAAACTGTCTAGTTGTCGCTGCTTTAGCTTATCTGACGGCATGATCAAGCGGTCTTACGGCAGTGATGATCTGTGAAAAATCTCGAAGGTGTTTTGTAGCCAAAAGGGCTTTGGCTTCGGTTCTGAAAACCTGAGCCTGCGAGATGTTTTTAGTCCATAAGATGCTGCCATCTGCAACCGGGATTGAGCTGTCAATGAGCCAGCCTTCTTCAGGATTCCACACTCCGAAAAACTGGAACTTCGGTAAGGATTTGGATTGCTGCCCGTGCGAGGAGGGCGTTTGAGTCGTTGTCATGAGAATTGATTTCACGCAGGTGGTGCAGGGCTTGAGCTAGGTGCTGATTAGTGCTGAGCGAGTTGCTCGCGAAGGAAGACGGCATGATTCTCAGTTGTGATGGCGTTTGCGACTTTGGCGTCAGGAGCGAGGCCAAATTTGTTGCGGAATGCAGCCAGGACGATGTTTAGCGCTGGCTTGTCAAGCTCCTGCATACAAGTGAGCAAGAGCGTCCGATCGTCGTGGCTGAGGGGCTGGTCTGCGGTAGGTGTTGCGGCTGCAGGTTGTAGCGCTGGGGTTGATTTGCTTTTTGCTGCTGGCTTGGCGGCTGGTGCAGGCTGTTCCGCCTCTTGTGCGTCTGCAACCTCAGCCTTGGCCCAAAGCTCAAAGCCCAAGCCAAACGTAAATGCAGCGCAGGCACATAGGGCACGGCGGTGGGTGTCAGTCAAGACACGACAGGAAACCTTTTCGATCGGGATTGGATTGTTACGGTTATCCATGCAGGGGAACGGAAAGTCAGCAGTTGACTCTCCATTAGGGCCGGAAAAATACCCGATGACGTAGCCGGTGCTGTCTGGAGCTGTCCAGACCGTGCCGGTGTTGTCTGGGGTCATGCGGAGATTAAATTCCCAGCCGTTGGCGTTGACGTGGAGATAATGCGCGATCCTGGCCCAAGAGACATAATCAGCAGAGTATGAACCGGAGCCTTTTTTAAAGACATCACTTTTTTGAATGATGCCAGAAAGGTCAGGGAGCCTTGAGTTGTTTTCAGTCATAGGGCAAAGAGAGTGGGTTCGTTTAGACGGTAGACCAGAGTGGGACACTAGACAAGGGGCTCGACAGAAATAATCACAAGATCCTCTGAGTCGTAAGCCTTGGCTAAGTGCATCTCAACGACCTGACGATCATCATTGAACAGCACGCTTGAAAGAGCATCGTTGACCGATCTTGCAAGCTTTTCGAGATCACCCAATCCATGACTGGTGGCTTCTTCTGGAGCGCTTTTTGATAAAGCAACCCCATCGCGTTTGAAATGACTTTTAGGCCGTGCAAAGTGAAAGCGAAAGCCGACACGCATAGGAGCACCCATAGGCCAGCCAGGCGGCAATGCAGCAGACTCAGCGGCTTTGCGAACGTCGGCCCTAAAGGGTTTTACCCGTTTAGATGATTCGACCATGACACCGTTGCCAACGTGGCGCTTTGAACCCTGAGGAGCAGCGCGAGAGTAGACAACAAAAGAAATACGTCCCATTAAAGTCAGAAGGTAAAGCGAAGTGAAGTTGTTTTTTCTTGAGTTGCGCTGCCATCAAGTTGAGCACGTTCTTGAATTTCTTTGATTGCACTTTTGATTTCATTCCCATACTTCCACCGTTTAGTGTCAACAGTGGTGCATTTGATTCCGTCATAAACATAGGAATCACCGTCTGCATATTCATCAAGCAGACCTAACAAAATTTCTTTTTCTAAAAGCTCAACTTCCCTCTTCACGTCGGCTTCTAGCTCTTTGATTTCACGCTTGAGATCAGCAATCAGGATGAGCCGCGTAGCAGCGGGCGAGATACTCTTTGTAGCCTTCGAGATGGTTGGGGATGTCATCGTTTAATCGATCGGGATTTGCTGGGCTGAGAGAGGGGAGAGGGGCGGAAGCCCCTCGATGCTGATCAATGGGCTGTAAATTCCCCGGTTGCGTGGGCTTGAGTAATTGAAGCTTGATCGGTAAAAGCCGGATCAACCTGAGAAGTCCCATAAAGGAATGCAGAGACGGAGAGGGCAGCACCTAAGCACAGGCCAAGAAGGAAGTGGGGATGAGTCATAAAAAAACCAGAATGGGGGCGGTCTCCCGCTAAAGACAGGATGGCAGACCATCCGGGGAATGTCAATGCCAGGTCAATGGATTTGGCCATGAGTTCCCCGGGGCTTCCTGGCCCGCAGCTCAAAGAACCCCTGCAGCTCCGGGTGTTCTGCCATCAGGTCACGAGCCGCCAAGCTGCTGTAATTGTTGTTTACTTTGAGCCCATTGTCCCCCATGGATGCTGCTGTTTCCCAGCGAAGGACATGAAACATCGCGTCAGCTGACCACCGCGTGATGCCACGTCGCTGGGCAGTGAGGCACAGCTGATAGCACTGGTTGAGTAGCTGAGGGTTACGGGCTTTGCACTCAAGCCAGCCAGCCTGGAGCTTGTCGGCATGTGGCGGTAAGTGCTCGCGCCATTCAAGCAGCGGTGTGTCAGGCACCTTAGATCTCCACCGTTGTGTCCTGCACGTTGACCTCGTGTCGGCTGATTGGCTCAGGCGGCTGATACTGCTCAGTGATCAGCTTGTAGATGGACTGGCAAACAACAACAGCGTCGCGCAATTTTGCAACATCGTTGTCAACTGAATAGATGCCCATCTCCTGCTGGCGAAGCTCATGCAAGTAAGCCTCTGAGCCTTCCCTGGCAAGCGTAGTTTTGATGAATGCCTCTAACGATTCAGCCGATTGCTGAAGGTTGTTCATTTTTAACCTGTAGGAGCGTACATCGTCTTGAATTTGATAAGCGCGGCGCTCTGCTTCAAGCTCAGCCTGTGACTTTTTAGGCGCAGGCTTTGCTTTTGCTTTTGGGCGCGGTGGAGCAGCAGCAGCAGACTGTTTTGCTGGATCAGCAGGCTTAGCGCCAACGTTTAGCGCGGCTTCTTGAATCTCCTTCTCTTCACGCTCTTTGAGTGCTTTTAGCCCCTCTTTTTTGCGGAAATAATCCTTGGACTCAGTTTCTGTTGGCGGACGCAGCTCACCTTTGCGAGTGCGCTTATCAGGAGGAATTGATTCAAACGCTTCTTGCCAAGCTGCGATCACTTGCGGCTGATGTTCAGCAAATGGCGGCTGCATCTCAGCCCCACGACCATCGCGAGTCAGCTCAGGCAGTTGCCAGTCATCAACCCGTTGCATCATCGCTGCATAGGGCCCTAGCTGACTAATGCTTGTTGGCAATGGCATTGGAAGTAAGCCACGTTCAGCACGACTTTCGTTCTCAGCCACAAAATTGGCATAGAGAACCGACCACATAATCAATGAATTTGCAGTGTGCTTGCCTATTGCTGACTCGCCACCTTCCAAGCGAAAATCGCGGCGCTTTAACCATTCATCCCAACTGCGGGCTGTTTCGTCAGGACGCCAAACGTCATCACGAGTGAAGTCACCGCTGTACTTAAGGCGGCTGAGTTCAGCGCCAAGCAGTAAACGACCGCGCCAATCAAGGTCACATAAAAGCTCAATGTTGACAATGCCGATAGAGCATCGCTGCTCTGGGCTCATCTCATCAGAAGTTGTTTGCAGGCCAAGGGGTGGCCCAATTTTTGTCAGGTCTGTCATAGTGGGGTTGCTGTGTTGATAATCGGGACGAAAACGCCACTTTTCGTCCCGATTGTTTTTCAGATCAAAGGACTTCGGCTTCTACCTGTTTGGCAGGTGTCAGCACATTACGGAGCGCTCCGAATGTGGTCTCTTTGCTCTTGCCTTGCGCCAAGAGTTGTTGATCGATCTGTTCCAAGACAGGGCCGATCGATTTGCCTGTTGCCTGCTCGTAAGCGGTGGCAGTGCGGACAAACTCTTCACGAGCTTTGGTCATACGACCCGCGAACTTTTCAGTCGCCATCAATGCGTCTGCATCGTTGACCATGCGAATTGAGCCTGACTCTTTGTCAAGAGTTAAGCGAATGCCAGTCAAGGCATAAAGAACACCGTTGATCTTGCTGACAGAAGTCGAAACCGAACGATCAGTTAATTCGCCGTTACTGGCTGCAACAACTTCCCCAACGGTGCAACGTCTGCCGAGGTGCTCAATGAGCTGCAAGACATAGCCAGCGGTGTTGTACTGCTTTCCGCTGATGATGTGGTCACGGTTGTTTTGCAGGATTAAGTTCTGAAGTCCATCTTTCACTGTGAGGTGATCAGATAGCTCTTCGTGTGAAAGGCAAAGGTTCTCCAAGGGAGTCTTGGAGTCACCGTTAAAAAGACGACGTGATGGCATGTTAAAACCGCTAAATAGCGGGAGCTGTGTTTTGCAGGAAATCCCTGCATCAGCAAACCATACACTACTTTCGCCAAAATGCACGCAAAACACGCAGGGAGCGTCATGCGTGTTATGTTGCCCAAGTCAGGCGCACACCGCTGCGCGGACGAAACCAATCAAAATTTGAATCATGACTTGCGCTTTCGCTTGGATCGCTGCTTTGCTGATCCTTCCCGTAATCATCTTGCTCTACGTCACCGCATCACCTCAGCAACACGCCAAACGCCTTAGGCGCCGAGGCCGAACATATAAACAGATCGCACAACAGCTAAAAACAAGCCCTACAACCGCGAGGCGCTGGGCGTTGGCATAAAGGGTTGATCTGCTGCCTCAGCCTTCACGGGGGCTGGGGCTTGCCGCTGGCAGATCGATCAACGGAGATTTGTCACCGCCTAAAAGGGTGTACGCGGCCAACATAGCAACTCAGTCAGCGCCGTGCTTTGCGCTTGGGTATTTTGGCTTCTTTGCAGGCTTAGATCTAGAGAGCGTCGCCTTCTTCTTAGGTGTTACCCACGGGTGTGCTCTGCAATCAGCCAGAGCCTCTTGGTAGCCAGGAGCCTCTAGACCAAGCTTCCCAAGCATTCCTGTCCAGTTCATAAATCCAATCATCATCAGGGGGCTGTGGCGACGTCGCGGCGAAGTATTCAGCCGTGATCTGTTCGTCAAGCTTGCGCCGCTGCGCCTCAATCCATTTGTCATTCATCAGAAGTCAGGCTGTTGATCATTGAACTTCTGCCATGCGCTCAGCCAAGCTGCCAGGCAATCATCAGGGTTACTAGGTTTCATTCTGGTCACACCGGGCCCGACCACTAGCGTCCCGCACTGCTCCACACCGTACCGATGAGAATCGATCAGCATCTGCAGGTAACCGCCTAGCTGCTGGTCGGCGGGCTTTCGTGTTTCGACGGCTTTGGCGCTGCTGACGCTTTTTGCATCAGCCAAAATCCTGCGGCCATTCTCATCTCTGATGATGAAATCCAACGAGCCGCCAAGGCTTTTCTTTGGATCACACAGCCGGAGCTCTACGGCCTCGACTGTGCAACCGTCCCAAATCCAATGGTCAATCATTGGATCGATCCAAGGGCGCCAGCGTTCATCAAATTGAATCGGGGCAACGTCTCGCCCGGCCAGCTTGAGGAGATGCTGCTCGAGGGCAGCGTGGACGGTGTTACCTCGAATCTCCCAGCCATCAGGGCCGTCCTTAGTCGCTGCGATGCGCTCTCGCGCTTCGGCCGTCAAGTCGTCAATCACGCGGGTTACGGAATTGATCATCCAGTGGTCACCGTATTGATAGCGATGGATCGTCTCGTGAAATGTGATGAGAGGGTCAGACTCGAGCATGGGACGTTGCGGTGGTTTCATCATGTGCCATACTGTAACACCACACGCATTAAAAGCATGACAGCAAGAAAAGGCTCCTACTACGGAGGCGAAACACTTGAAGCCAGCGAAAACGAGTTCAGCCATGTCTCAAGTGGCGGGACTGTTCGGGTCCGACCTGGGATGCGAAAAGCCCTCGAACAGACAAGACCTGAGCGCCTTTCAATGACTCAATGGGTGGTCACGCTGCTTGAGGCAGGCATGGAAAAGAACGGCATCCTTCCAAAGGATTACCGCTATTGATGACTCCTAACGAACGCGCATACGAATTGCTCCGCTGGCAGGCCATCGCCCCGCTGGCGGAGCATGAAGAGACACTGGATTACGTCACCATCCAGCGCCAACGGTCTGACATCGCCTTAGACCAATGGGACAAAGAAAACCCATACGAGTCCAGCCCTGAACTGACAGCGTTCAGGGAATTGGAACACATGGGTCAATACACCCAGCACGACTATTACTCGCCCAGCAAAGCCGCTAATGGATTTTACACCGCCCAGCTCAGAGGAATCAATGATGGTTCCATCGAACCTTCAGGACGGGTTCGACGTATTAAGGCAGGCCGCGAAATTCGCGGTCGCAAACTGCCCAGCAGAGGAACGCCTCGCAAGACTCAGGGAGGTGGTTCTAACTGAAGCCCTTGAGCCCTACGTCAAGGATGGTGAGCTGCGTGAAATGCTCAACATGGAGGTTGGGAGGGTGCCTCTCGCTCCTCCAAAACGTGGCGGTGATCGCCTTGACGTGCAGAAGCGTCCTTGGCTCTGGGAAGGCATCCTCAAGTACGGACAGTCGAACCTCTGCGTCGCTCTGCCCAAGGTGGGTAAGTCGGCGATGCTCCTCGCTGTTGCAGCAGCCGCTCTAAGAGGCGAGACGGAGTGCCTAGGACTTCCTCTTCACGAGAAGATCCCACACCTGCTTATCGCTGGACCTGACCAGGACGAGACCGACTGGAACCACATCCTGCACCGCGAGGGGCTGGCTACTGAGACGATTAACGCCGAAGGTGAGTCTGAATACCACCTAGTCGATAACGTATCCCTTTGGTCAAAGGGTTCAGGTATCCAGCTCGACTCTCGTGGCATTGCTGCAATCAAGGCTGAGTGCCTACGCATTCCTGGAACGCTTCTGATCGTCGACTCCCTGTTTGCTTGTTGCACAACGATGGGCATCGAAGAAGCAAGCCCTCAGCTGGCTAACCCTGTCGATGCTTTGACCACTGCTCTAGTAGGCACAGGAACAACGCTTGTCGTAATCCACCACAGCAACAAAGGCGTAATGGGTGGCAGCTGGGTGACAGCGTTAAGGGGAAGCACCTCTCTCGCTGGTGCGGTGTCAAACGGCTTCCTGATGACTTGGCTGCAAAAGGTCGAGGAAGGGCAGATCCCAACAGACAGGAGGATCGCTGTATCGGCTTCAGGTCGCGGCAAAGGAGGCTCTCTGATCTGTGAGCTAGTGGATCACCCTGATGGAACAACCAGCTGGGTTTCACACGGCAAGGGTGACGATGTAATCCGTCAAGAGGCTCGTGAGCAGAAGATCGACAGCCTTGGGCCAGACACGGCCAAAGTCTTCGCTTACATCGAAGAGCGCTCAGAGGTCGGTGCTCCTGTTTCTCAGAAGGAGGTTGCTGATGAGCTGTTCAAAGGTCGTCAGTACGCATACAAGGCAAGCCGCGCTCTGAAGGAATTGGCACGGGGTGGATTGATCATGCAGCACGGTCAAACCATCCCTGGATTGACGGGGGGAAGACCCTCTCCGCTTTGGTTTATTGCAGGTTCTGAGCAAGAGGGGGGTACCCCCGAAAACATGCAAACAACGCAAACAACGCAAACAACCTGTGGAGAAAATCCCCTCACATACGAAAAAAGGGGTTTTTTGCATTCTTTGCGTTCTTTGCAGGATTCTGGGGCTGCCCCTTTTGTGGAGGTTGTTTGCAAAGAACCTCTGACCCCCTTTAATCACCCTGTTGAAGTCCAACTCGTCAAGGGTGGTGAATGGGCCAATGGTCACATCACTTGCGGTCCTGCTCCAGGCAACCAGCTGTTTGTTCGCCTTGATGGCGGTGACCCTGACATCAGGAAACCTCTTCCCTTGGATCGCATTCGATCCTGTGCATCACCGTTCAGCCTTGCTGAGCCTCAGGTTGACTGGTGACAAAATGCCTTGGATGGTCTACACTGTGATCACGCCAGAGATGGCACCCTTCGCTTAAAAAAAATGAACTTCGTCTTTACAGCGGCCAACATTCGACGCATGAGCGGTGAGGCTTTGCTCGATCAGTATGAGGAGTTTGACCGCATCCGCGCTACTTCTTCCAATCAAGCTCGCGTTGATCGTGCGATTGAAATCATGAACCTGATCGCTTGTGAGTTGAACCGCAGAGAGTTTGCGTGATCCCTGGGGCTTCGGCCCCTTTACCTGCCCCCTTCGCTTGAGATTCATGACCGCAACCAAAACCGCCACGACTTGGGATCTGGTCTGCTCCGCAAATCAGCACCTAGACGCTTGCAGCGCAGGCGCACGCATCAATCAGTTCTTCCCTGGCAAATATGAGCTGATCACAAGCTCCGGCGTTCGCGTTGGCCACAAAATGGACGACCAAACCGTAAGAGCATTCATCAGCCAGGCCGTCTTTAAGGAAGCCCCCGTCACCACCACACAGGAATAACCACAACAGGCCGGGGAGCCTGCAAATAAAAAACCGCGTGACGCGGAAATACAGGGCAGCTGCTGGGGCTGATCCATCCCCCGGCCATTCACACCCCTAAAACACAAATGCCAATCGACTGCCCAATCTGCGGTGAGCCCGTCATTCACACCACATGCACCAGGCGCAAAGCTGACATCCGCATCCGTTACCGTCGATGCCCGGCCTGCAATCATCCGTTCAGGACTGAGCAAGTGATCACACCTGAAATTCCCATCAACAGAAAGCGCCTCTACGGTGCGCCAAAAAGCGCAAAGCTTCAACCCTTTGAAGTCGCTGACATCAAAAAGTTTTTGCGAAATAATGTCTTCACTCCATATGAACTCGCGCTTCAATACGACGTTTCAGTCGATGCAATCCGCCAAATTCGCTCAGGCAAAACCTGGGCTACCATTGAGCCTGCGCTATAATATTTCGCAATAGTTATTTAAAATGGCAAACTTAAGAAGGCGACATTACAAACTAAACTCAAAAGTGATCGAAGCTGTTCGTCATCTTGCAGAATATGGCGCAGCATTAGAACATATCGCCGCAGCGGTTGGTGTTAGCTATGCAGCGTTAAAGCAGTGGATTGGCAATGCAAAAGGCCCTAGTCCTACTGAAGAAGAAATAGCTCTTTTAGATGCGCTTAATGAAGGTCGTGCAGCTGGTGCTCATAAATTCATAAATATCATCACAAATTGTGCTCAAGAAGGAGACAGCAAATCAGCGCAATGGATGCTTACCCATAGCCCGTCATACCGTAAGCACTACAGCGACAACGCAGCCGTCACACGCGCAAGAAATGAAGGCATCGAAGCTGCTGTATCAGCCATCGCTGAGGCAAACCTCACGCCAGAACAAGAGCGCACCGTCTTGCTTCGCATTCAGGCCAAAACTGGTCAAGAGTTAGTGCCCAGTGAAGAGGAATAACCCAATCCTGGCCAGGCTGGCAGAACTGCAAGCTGAAGCCGTTGGCAGCCGTTCAACCTTGGCTGATGTTGATGACCTCCTAGAACGCATCGCCGCAACGCTCAACCCTGGCCAGCTCA
>Ga0222718_10004728_pt1 | contig 11235 bp, 9 predicted proteins | sample C33_27DmetaG_FD_165045 | JGI IMG/M metagenome (GOLD analysis project Ga0222718, IMG submission 165045) | Estuarine water microbial communities from San Francisco Bay, California, United States - C33_27D | ecosystem: Environmental > Aquatic > Marine > Unclassified | place: USA: California... | reverse complement strand
TGGCCCTAACATCATGAAAGGCTATCGCAATATGGAGGAGCAAACTGCCAACACCATTATTGACGGTTGGCTGCATACAGGGGACGGCGGTTACATGGATGACGAGGGCTTTGTCTTCATCGTCGACCGGGTCAAGGACATGATAATCTCGGGCGGAGAGAACGTCTATTCTGCCGAAGTGGAGAACTCCCTCTATCAGCACGAAGCCGTGAGCCAATGTGCTGTAATTGGCATCCCTCACGAGAAATGGGGCGAATCAGTTCACGCTATCGTGGTGTTAAAAGAAGGCGCAACAAGTGACGAGGCGGAGTTGATTGAACACTGCAAGTCACTGATCGCTGGTTTTAAGTGTCCACGCTCTGTGTCGTTTCAAAGCGAGCCGCTGCCGTTGTCGGGCGCAGGCAAGATTTTGAAAACTGAACTGAGGAAGCCCTATTGGAAGGAAGGCGAACGCAATGTTAATTAGAGCTTGCCGAGACGCTCCGTGGCGGCAGGTTTCCCTGCTCGCGATTTTCTGTTTTGCTTTTGCGGTAACACTCGCCGCAGAGGTCGAACTTACCGCAGCGACAATCGAGGAAGTAAATACCGCCATCGATGCCGGCGAGCTGAATTCGGTAGAGTTGGTAGAGTTGTTTCTTGATCGTATCGACGCTTACGACAAGCAGGGACCCGCGATCAATGCAGTGCTGACTTTAAATCCGGAAGCGCTTGAGCAAGCGCGCGCACTCGATGAAGAGAGAGCTCGCAGCGGGCGTCGCTCCTCATTGCATGGCATTCCAGTATTGCTGAAAGACAATATGGACACCGCGGATTTACCCACCACCGCTGGCTCCTTCCTGTTGCAAGACTCGATTCCACCTGACGACGCTTTCATTGTGCAGCAATTAAGGGAAGCGGGCGCCATCATTTTGGCCAAGCTCAACATGAGTGAATTCGCGTCCGGCGGCGCCATGAATTCTCTGGGGGGGCCAACCTACAATCCACATGATACGACCCGCTCTCCCGCTGGCTCTTCCGGCGGTACCGGCGCGGCAATCGCCGCTGGCTACGCCATGATGGGGCTGGGCACCGATACTGGGGGGTCGGTACGCGGGCCTTCTTCAGCCAATGGCATCGTTGGCCTTAAGACTACCCATGGTCTGCTGAGTCGCGACGGTGTAGTGCCGCTGGCACTATCCTTCGATACCGTCGGCCCCATGGCCAGGAGTGTCTATGACGTGGCGGTTTCCTTGGGCGTCATGACCGGAATTGATCCTGCGGACGACTCAACCATAAAGAGCGAAGGTTTGTATCACACAGATTACACCCAATTCCTTGATGCCGATGCGCTGGATGGCGCCAAAATCGGTGTGGCCCGGGTGTTCATGGATAGCGATCCGGAAGTGGACTGGATCATCGAGTCCGCCCTGCAAACCATGCGCGATGCAGGAGCCGAAGTCGTAGACATTGAGATTCCGGGTTGGCTGATGGACGTGCGCGGTCGCTTTTACCGGGCAATTCGCTACCGCGAATTCCGCGCCCAGATCGAAGACTATCTCGCCACCATTGGGCCTGAGTATCCCAAGACGCTGGATGACATCATCAAGCAATCCATGCGCCTGACTTCACGACGGGAAGACGGTGCGATTCCGAACCCGGGGCGCTGGAACCTGATGATGAGCGAAGATGACAGCGGTGAACTGGAGGACTATGAGTATATCGCGGTCCGCGATCATGCCCTGCCGCTGGTGCAAAGCGTCATGGCAGGGATCATGCGCGACAATGAGTTGGATGTAATCGTCTATCCCACCTCGACGACACGCCCAGGCCGGGTCGATCCAGATCCCAACCCGAATGGCGCACCTGGTGGTGGCGGCTCACCGGTGACCCTGGCCAATATGTCTGGCTTTCCCGACATCATCGTCCCGGCCGGATTCACCGGCATGGGCCTGCCCATCACTATCTCTTTTATGGGGCCTGCTTTCAGTGAGCCACGGCTGCTGGGACTGGGCTATGCCTTTGAGCAACTTACAAAGGCGCGACGGCTGCCCGTGTACACGCCTGCGCTGGAGGGGGAAGAGATCTCCTACTGAGATCTCCAAGCAGGAGCAGCTATTGCTCGCGTCGCATAAGCTGCGAGTCTAATGCGTCCGCCGGTTGCTCGAAGCTTGCCGGAACTCTTAATTTCTGCTGCGGGCGTTTGGTACGCGTCACTCGGGATTGTAGTACGAAGAAATTGATCAGCAGTGCAAGTTTATTTTAAATGACAGGAGCAGAGGGGTGCAGGATCACCCTGTTTGAACACTGCCTTCGAGATGAACCTGGCTAGTACTTGATCGCCAACAGATGGTCGGCGGATTCAATCAGGGTGTGACTAATCTCAAAAGCTGGCATCGCTGTGTCAGCAGAACCATCTGAAGACGGTGCGATGATGAATAAGGTAAGTGACAGGACGGATATGGCGTAGAACACGAAAACTCTTGTTTTCATTATTGTTTTCCCCTGTTGTTTTATTTATTGGGGTAATTAAGCGATCTAGCTTTCATCAGGCTGCGCCCCTTGTAACAAATTGTCACGCTTATTATGCGGATTCCCGATTTGCTGATTTGCTGATTCGGCAGGGTAAGACCTGGCGAACACAAGTGCATTACACAGTCGCCAAAGCGAATCTCAGGACTCCAGGATGAGTCAATGAGTGGCCGGTGACAGCGTACCAAACCGAAGCAATAATACTGGGCCCTGCCATAGCCTGAAAACAGGCTTTTCCCGCAGCCTGCCAGTCACCCTTGCCGCGATGACCCAGAACCGTCACTTAGCCAGGTCCTGTGCCGGTACTTAGGCTGACTAGTCTATGAAATTACCGTCGAATCATTTAACAAGCGTAACAGGACAGTCGACCTGATTTGCCACCGCCTGACTCACGCTGCCCAAAAAAGCACGCTTGATCCCGGTGCGCCCGTGGGACCCCATAATCACCAGGTCAACCGCATTCTCCTTAACATATTTCACTATTTCTTCTGCCGGGTGTCCCCAAACAGTCACCAACTGCGGTTCCGAATTAACCTCTCCGAGCGCGCGGGAAGTATCCGGCAACTCTTTTTCCTGTACCTGCTTCTCCATCACGCCACGAATTTCATCCACTGATTTCATGCCACCTGGCACCCCCTCATAGAACTCACCTGCACCCCAGGCACTGGCAAGTAAATTATCATCACTCTGCACGCACAGGATGGTGATATTTGCGCCAAGAGCCTTGGCCAACTGCCCGGCATAAGCGGCCGCATTAATCGCTCCCTGCGACCCGTCAGTAGGTACGAGAATATGATTGATTTCAGACATTTTGCCTCTAATCGGTAGCGCTGGTTTTAAGGCTGTTTAGTACAGATGGCAGCAAGCGCAGATAATTAATTGCTCAGCGAATCGACAGACTATTTCAACGTCTATCTACTGGGACAATTCGTCTACCGCTTACAATAGAATGCGTAGCGACCGGCCTAGTTTCTGCTGATCACTCATCATCCACGCTGGGAATGGGTCCCTGATTCTTGCCATCAACCTCCCATCGTCGCCATCCAGCCAGTATACCCATCAGCCCGTGATTGCCTTCATGGCAGGCATACTCGTAGATTGGGTCTGACATACGTCGCATGGGCAGTCTCGCCGACCAGGGCTGATCCCACATATTGGGATCTTCGATGGTAACGTCGTAGTCAAGTGTATTCTCATCGACCCAAGTGATGTGCTCCACAATCTTCAGGTCCGGTGAGGTATTGCGCCAGCCGTACTCCGGATAGAAGTGGCGGCTCGTGATCACCAGGGTATCCCCATCCCAACGCGCGATAGACCGACCTGCCCATTGGTTAAAGGGCGCATCGAAAGTGTCGGCGAAGGGAACGATGCGCGCGTGATGCACCATCTCCGTCATGATCATGACGTGATCCTCAGTCTGCACCAGCTGCATATTGTTGTTATAGGAGCCGGGGAGCAATGGTGGCCCAGTTCGGTTGTTTATAATGCAGCGATCGTTGAGGGTGCGTGCCTCTGGGCCCGCGCTATCGCGACGCACCTGCTGCATGTAAGCAGCCCGCGCTTGACCACTTGCGTTCAGTGGCGGCAATCTGCCATTGGGCGGATCATAAATCAGCGAAGTACGCCGATCGGCAATAGTGTCATTGCCACGCTCATACCAGAACTCATTATAGGAGATCACCCCAGGCGGATAGCCGGCACCACCCACAGAATCGATGATCAAATCCCGATTCTGCCGCCGATTCTCATAGGCGGCCCACTCCGCCGCTTCCTCAGCTGTAAGCGTCGCCTTGTCCGCCAGCTCTGGCGGTCGCTGAAGCGGCGTAATGGTACGAAAGGTATAGGTGCCCTGAAGATCGGGTTGTCCAAACTCCGTGCGCGGCACGACGCTCGATTGCGCGTAGAGTGGCGCAGAAAGAATGCCCGTTACGAGGGCCAGGGTGCTTAACCAGCGCTTGTGCATGTTTGCCTCCAGCGGTGTTTTTATTATAGGAAAGCAGATTTTGCAGTTTAAAGTATGGACACTACTCCTTTACATCATGTTTTTGAAGAGTCAGGCAGCGTGAATCGAACGGAATTAGAGCGCTATTCGAACACTCTGCTACTCCAACCAAGAAGCACATCACTGGCAGTCCAGAGTGGGCGGCCGATGAAAAAAGAATTAGGAGGTTATGGGAGTGAGGCCGCGCTTAATGTTCGATCGAGGTCTGTCCCTTTTATTTTCTCGCTACCGCAATACTCTGACAGACACATAACAGCTTAATAGGAAGCGGGCTTCATATTCTTTTGAATGTTTGGTCTCAGTGCACGCGCGACACTTTTGAAATTGAAGATAAAATCATTTCGACAGTTAGGATACATCTCGCGCAAACGAGCCGTCCCGGTTTTCGCGCCCATGAAAAAGCCCCGGCAAATTGCTTTGTCGGGGCTTTTTACACAACAGTATCAGCTTACTTCTTGGCTTTCGCTGCCTGTCTTTCTTTCTCTGCTTCTACCACAGCGTCAGAGACTGACTGCGGGCAAGGCATATAGTGCGAGAACTCCATAGAGAACTGACCACGACCGGAAGTCATGGTACGCAGGCTACCAATGTAGCCGAACATTTCCGCAAGCGGCACATCCGCCTTGATGCGGACCCCCGTGGGTCCAGCGTCCTGGTCTTTGATCATGCCGCGACGACGGTTTAAATCACCAATCACATCACCCACGTGATCTTCCGGTGTGAAGACATCGACCTTCATGATCGGCTCGATGAGCTGGGGCGCAGCTTTCGGCATTGATTGTCGGTAAGCGCCACGTGCAGCAAGCTCGAAAGCCACCGCGGAGGAATCCACTGCGTGAAAGCCACCATCATAGAGTTCGATTTCAACATCGAGCACCGGAAAGCCCGCGATTGGGCCATGCTCCATCATGCCCTCAAATCCCTTCTCAATCGCCGGGAAGAATTCTTTTGGTACATTACCGCCCACAACTGTGGAGCCAAATGCATAGCCGCTGCCTGGCTCGCCGGGCTTGATGCGGTAATCAATCTTACCGAACTGACCAGATCCACCTGATTGCTTCTTGTGGGTGTAGCTATCTTCGATTTCCTGAGTAATGGTTTCACGGTAGGCAACCTGAGGTGCACCGACTTCCAGCTCAACGCCGTAGGTACGCTTCAAGATATCGACTTTAATATCCAGGTGCAGCTCGCCCATGCCTTTGAGGATGGTTTCGCCGGAATCTTCGTCGGTCTCAACTCGGAATGAAGGATCTTCCGCGACCATCTTGCCAATTGCGATGCTCATCTTCTCGACGCTGCTCTTGTCTTTCGGTGAAACTGCAATTGAGATAACCGGATCCGGAAAGATCATGGGCTCAAGCGTACAAGGGTGATCAGGGCTACACAGAGTGTGACCTGTTTGCACGACCTTCATGCCAACAATGGCAAAAATATCACCGGCCTGCGCTCTATCAATTTCATTTCGGTCATCGGCGTGCATTTCCACCATGCGGCCAACGCGCTCGGTTTTGCCTGTGAATGAGTTCAGGATCGTGTCGCCTTTGTCTACTGCACCGGAGTAAACCCGAACGAAGGTCAGGGCTCCAAAGCGGTCATCCATGATCTTGAAAGCCAATGCACGGAATGGCTCGTTTTCATCAACCAGAGCGACTTCACCGTTGGGCTCACCTGCCTCATCGGTTAATGGCTGCGGGTCAACCTCAGTCGGATTCGGCAGGAAATCAACAACCGCATCCAGAACCAGTTGAATACCCTTGTCCTTGAACGCCGAACCACAGTAAGTGGGGAAGAAGTCCAAAGCGATCGTTCCCTTACGGATGCAGCGCTTGATGTCATCGATGGAGGGCTCTTCACCTTCCAGATAAGACTCCATCAAGTCGTCATCTTGCTCAACAGCCATTTCAATCAGCTTTTCACGGTATTCCTCAACCTGATCAACCATGTCTTCCGGCACATCGCGGAGCTCGAATTTTTCAGGATTGCCTGGATCAGGCCAGATGTGTGCTTTACGGGTCAGCAAATCTACGACGCCGATAAAATCATCTTCAGTGCCGATAGGCAGTACCATGACCAGAGGATTCGCGCCAAGCACGTTCTCAACCTGACCAACAACTCGGAGGAAGTCTGCGCCCACACGGTCCAGCTTATTGACGAAAATAATGCGCGAGACTTCTGACTCGTTGGCGTAACGCCAGTTGGTTTCTGACTGAGGCTCAACACCGCCTGAGCCACAGAAAACACCTACCCCGCCATCCAGTACTTTGAGCGAGCGATACACCTCAACAGTGAAATCGACGTGCCCCGGGGTATCAATTATGTTCAGACGGTGATCTTTCCAGAAACAGGTGGTCGCCGCAGACTGAATCGTGATGCCGCGCTCTTTTTCCTGATCCATGAAATCCGTTGTTGCGGCACCATCATGCACTTCGCCAGTTTTATGAATCTTACCGGTCAGTTTAAGGATGCGCTCAGTGGTGGTGGTTTTACCGGCGTCAACGTGGGCGAAAATACCTATGTTTCTATAAAGTGATAAATCAGTCATTGTGCTGCTCAAAGGTTAGCTATCGGGATACGTGAAAAAATGGTGCGGTATGATACTAGATTTCACCTTGAAGCGAGAGAGAATAATGAAGAAAGAGCTGAGAAACGGTCAAGAATTCACCTGATTTGCCACAAAACTGACCTCCCCGGCTGCTCGGAGCCTGAAAATAGGTCGCTGAACGACTAACCCGGGAACCCTTGGCCTGATTAACAGCCATAAAAAAGCCGAGCAAAGCCCGGCTTTTCTGGTTCTCTCGTCTCGAGAACAGGAGCAGACTTAGTCGTCGCCTCCCTGATTGGTGAACTTGTAGTTCACCACACCGAAGAACATCTCGTCCCAACTCTCATTACCCCAGGGCACGGTGCGCTCAGGGTCAGGGTTGGCTGGGTTCTGGGTGGAGTTGTCGAAGGCACCCACTACACGGATCTCTGTGCCTGCTGGAACCAGCTTGGGCTCTTTATACAGGTATGACAGCTGCCAGTTGTAGTTGTACTTGGCGACATTGATCAGCTCTTCAGTCGTGCCGTCTGGATAGTCAGCGTAGAAACGCATGTACTTGCCGCGGAAGTGCATATGCGGCGTGAAGCTATACAGATGGGCTTCGCGATCGATGGAGATGGTCTGAACCTGCTCAAAGGCGGGATCGTTTGGCGGGATATCAGACCAGTTGAATGGAAAGATACAGGCGCACTGACCTGACATTCTCTCTGATGGAGGCTCATCCTCTGGATAGAACCACACACCAACCTGACTGTTGTCAGTGGTTTCCTTACCGTAAGGCGTGTAGTGCATGTTCAGGTGCAGCACGGAACCCGCCTTAATCAAACCGCCAGTATCGGGTGGATTCATCTCTTGAATGAAGCCTGGAATATAGGCTGCAATATTAGCCTTGTCTGGGTTACCCGGTCCGCGCAGGAAGCCCCGACGAGGCTCATCACCCGGGAAGTCCAGGCGATTGACCGTATGGTGCAATACCGCGCGGTCTCCAGCGATTATCTGGCTACCCTTCATCCAGCGATCTTCAGGCATGTCGAAAACGACTTCGACGTTAACAAACACGCCGTTGCCAGTGGCTGGAACCGTAGTCGCTGGAATATCCAGGATCATGTCTGGCTCACCATAGGCCCACTTGGTTTCTGGCCAGGTCAACTGGGTCAGCGGATCTTCGTTGCCATCTTTAGGCGCACCGGCTTCAGCCCAGGCAATGATGTTGCGGACGTCCTGTTCTTCGATCTGGCGGTCATTCAAGAAATCACCAATGTGACCATCGATGGCGCCTGGCGGCATGCGCTTGGTCATCAGGACCTCGCGAATCATGGGAGACCAGCCCTGCACCATGGCATGGCTGTCCATCGCGAAAGGCGCAACCCCGCCTTCGCGGTGGCAGGCAGCACACTGCTCAGCCAGCACTGGCGCAATGTCAGCAACATAAGAAGGCACAGGCGTCTCTGCGTAACTGATCTCGGCACCAGCGACCGCAATTTCTGGGGTGCTCACGTCGTCACCAGCCAGAATCTCAGTCAATGCAGTCTCTGCACCGTCAACGCTACCGCGGTATTGCACGGTAAAGCGGCTAGGGTCGAAGATCAGCACCTGGCCAGTGTGGGATATCCCCATGGCCTCGGAGATAACACGATGGTCATCCATCAATACCGGGATATCGACGCCGTATTCGGCGACTTCAGCCGCAACGGCTGCCCGATTCTCGAGACCCATCGGATTGATCATCAGGAATTCCACACCCTTGGCGTCAAATTCTGCTTTCAGCGCAGTGAACGCAGGCAAAGCTGCTTCCGTTGCATCGCTGTCGACCGCCTGGACCAGGAAAGCAACGGCTTCATGGTCATCCAGATAGCTCATGCTGTGGTGATAACCATCCTGGTCAATCAGCGCAAAGTCGCCAACTCTTTCCTGCGCCGCGGCCAGTCCTGGCAACATTGCAGCAGCGAGAAGCGCGTATTTCATCTTGCTCGGCGTTTTCACTTATTTCTCCTCAAACAGTCCCAAAGGATTCAATCGTTTCGCTAGCGCCAGCGGGCATCGGCGCTGTCGCGAGTAAGCAGGGATTGGTGATAAACAAACCTATATCCCCCCGGAATTCAGTCCTGTAGCCTAAGTAGTACGACGTATTGCGTCAATTAGATTCGCCTCGACTCACCCCGAGATTTAGCCGCCTTGCGGCTAATTCAGGGCTGCCCTCTTAACATCAGGGTATGCGGATCAGCTCCAGCAACTTGGGGTAGAGCTTGGGATTGGCGATCAGCAGGTTCTTGTTGTAGAACTGTGGATCTATGTCAGCGGGCACGGGTCCGAAGTGCCCACACCGCGCACCAGCCTCTTTGGCAATCAGGCGAGCGGCAGCAAAGTCCCATAAACTCAGGCTCTCGTAGTAGCCATCAAGACGGCCAGCTGCGAGCCAGCAGATATCCAGGGCCGCGGAACCCAGGCGGCGAATATCCGCACAGTTATGAAGGATATTGCGCACACGTTCCACCATCTCATCTATGCCTTCCTTTATGTAAGGGAATCCGGTGGCAATGATGGTGCGGGAAAGTTCAGCTTCCTGCGCCACCCTGATGGTCTCACCATTGAGGGTGGCGCCTTTACCTAGCTCAGCGCAGAACATTTCGTCGGTAAAGGGGTTGTACACCACCCCAAGGCTGATCTGGGCATCGACGCAATAGGCAATTGAGACAGCGGACTGGATGTGACCATGGGCATAATTTACGGTGCCGTCGATTGGATCAACGATCCACACCGGTGCATCAGATTCCCATACGCGCTGCAGCTCAGGTGATGACTCTTCTGAAAGAATCAGGTGCGCAGGAAATTGCTGTTCGATGCGCGAGCGAATAAGTTCGTCCGCCATGATGTCAGCATTGGTGACCAACTCGGTGCCACCCTTATAATCATGGGTCAGGTCTGCCTGTTCCCGCTCCAGCACGATCAGACCGCCCGCTTCCCGCGCTACCGCCTGGGTAAATTCCATTAGCTCTGTCATTGCCGTTCCCGATTCATAAAAAATGTGCTGATACTAAAGAGATGTCACGCTGCTGATGGTGATGCCGATAAGAATCTGGATATGTCAGCTCTCAACCGCGCGTTAAAATATGGTGTTTTCGCCACAATTGCCACCCTGATCAACCTGTCGACTCAGGAACTTGCTATCAGGCTCTACAGCGGCCCCTTCGACATTTACGTTGCCCTGTTGCTTGGCACGGTCACCGGCCTGGTAAGCAAGTACACCCTCGATAAGCGCTATATCTTCGCCTACGCCACCAAATCTCACCGGCATAACCTGAACAAATTTCTCGCCTATACGTTCACTGGTGGTTTTACTACTGCTGTGTTCTGGGGGCTGGAGCTTGGCTTTGAATACTGGTTTGGTGGCAAAATCGCCCGCTATACCGGCGCCGTGATCGGATTGAGCATTGGATATGTTGTAAAATATCGGCTGGATAAACATCTGGTGTTTGCCCGCGCAGCTGATTCGGCAAGCCATAGCTTAAGCAGCCCAACGACAGAAACTTGATCGAAAGCTAAAAAGCCTGCAAACACAAGGCAATCAATCCACCAACAGCGAAGAAACCACTGATGCTTCTCACCGGCTGGGGTCGTTACCCAACTGTCACTTCACAAGTGACTGCACCTGGCAATGTCGATGCCCTGACCAAGCAACTGCCCGCGTACCCAAGCGGCACGCGCCTCATCCCTCGGGGTGCGGGCCGCAGCTATGGTGACAGCGCACTGGCCGAGCAGGTGGTAAGTAGCCGCTTCCTGGATAACTTTATTGCGCTCGATGCTGACAACCTGCGCATCAGTTGCGGTGCCGGGGTAACCCTCGCTGAAGTTTTGAGGCTGTGCGTACCGCAGGGGCTGTTCCCGCCGGTATTGCCAGGCACAAAACACATCAGCATGGGCGGCGCAATTGCTGCAGACATTCACGGCAAGAATCATCATGTTGATGGCACATTCTGTGATCACGTCGAATCCATTTCCCTGGCACTGGCCAGCGGCGAGCTAATGCACTGTTCTCGAAGCGAGAATAGCGAGCTATTTCATGCCACCTGCGGCGGTATGGGACTCACCGGCGTAATCGTGGATGCCAGGCTTAAGCTGGCAAAGGTTCCAAGTGTCTCAATTAACACTGAATCAATAGCTGCGGCTAATCTCGAGGAGAGCC
>Ga0222718_10004724_pt1 | contig 11239 bp, 14 predicted proteins | sample C33_27DmetaG_FD_165045 | JGI IMG/M metagenome (GOLD analysis project Ga0222718, IMG submission 165045) | Estuarine water microbial communities from San Francisco Bay, California, United States - C33_27D | ecosystem: Environmental > Aquatic > Marine > Unclassified | place: USA: California... | reverse complement strand
CTGGACAATATACAGCAGGTGGTGGCGCATTAGTTAATGCAGGAACATCACAAACTGCCGGTGTAGCTAGAGTTGACTTTAACAATTTATCATTTACTGGTGTAACACTAACTGCTAGAGGTGCATTAATTTATAATACATCTGCTACTGTAACTGACGCAGCTGTTGCTGTATTAGATTTCGGCGCAGACAAAACTGCAACTTCTGGTACGTTTACAATCCAGTTTCCAGCAGCAACATCAACAGCAGCGATTCTAAGGATCTCTGGTTAATTAGGAGGTAAACTCCTATGGCCGGATGGGGCACAAATACTTTTGGCTACCTCAATTGGGGTGAGTTTGGAAATAAGACAGTTAATGTTGTAAATCCAAATGACACAGTTTGGGGAATAGACTCCTATGGAAATTATTTTTGGGGCGGAGGTGGAAACCTTGACGCTTCTTTAGGTGAGACAACTGTAACTGCCGAAGTCAATGTAGGCTGGTCTGCAAAAGAATGGGGTTATGCAAACTGGGGTGATCTCTTTAATGCAAATGTAACTCTAACAGGAAATGAAATAACTTCAAACGTTGGTTCTGTAACTATTGATGCAGAAATAAATTCAGGTTGGGGAAGAATAACTTGGGGAAATAATGGTTGGGGTATTGAAGGTACTTTACAGGCAGAAGGATTTTCTTTATCTTCTAATTTAGGTTCAGTAACAATTGATAATCAAATAAACACAGGTTGGGGCTCTGATACTTGGGGCACTGAAACGTGGGGTCAATCAGGTTTAGTTGTAGATTTAACAGGAATAGAATTATCAAGTAATTTAGGTTCACCTACATTTAGTATTACAGGTAGCACGGATGTAAGCGGTGAAGAAATGACTGCTACTCAAGGTGATGCACAAGGTTTTGCATCATTTGTTGCAGAAGTAACAGGTCAACCAATGACTATGACGCTTCAATATCAAGAAGCAGTTGTAAATGTAACAGGACAAGAATTAACAGCTAATGATGGCACAGCTGATTTAGATGCAAATACTATAGTTGAAGTATCAGCAACTTCTGCTGCTACTTGGAATGGTAATTATGCATGGGGCTTTGGTGTATATGGTAATCAACAAGTAACTACACTTGCTATGTCTATGCAGGAAGGAAACCTGGATCCTGCTCCAGATGTATCATTAACTGGTCAAGCAATGGCCATGGTTCAGGGTGAAGAAACTGTTACTGGAGATGCTAATGTAACAGTTACTGGTCAAGCTATGACAATGGCTGATGGAACAGCTGAATTAGACGCAAATACAATAGCTGCTGTTACTGGTGAAGAATTGACTATGCAGGAAGGTGATGAAACAGCCGCTGGAAATGCATTAGTAACATTAACAGGAAATGCCTTGACAATGGACGAGGGAACCCTTAAAACACTAATATGGAACCAAGTAAATACAGGCACAGCACCTACTTGGAGACCAGTTGACACCGCTGCTTAAAAATAATATATTGACTTTAGAGTCAAAATTTATAAAATTTAAATAATTGGAGATAAAAAATTATGGCGAACTCAACATCAGCTAACTTAAAGTTAACGGTTCAAGCTACTGGTGAAAATTCAGGAACTTGGGGACAAATTACAAACACAAACTTATTAGTTTTAGAACAAGCAATTGGTGGTTATTCTGCAATTACAGTTAATGCAACTACTGGTGCAACTTTAACTTTTTCAAATGGCGCTCCATCAAATGGTAAAGATGCCGTAATTAAATTAACAGGAACAATCACTGGAAACATTGATGTAATAATTCCTGACTCTGTAGAAAAAACTTACATAATTCAAAATGGAACTTCAGGTGCATTTACTGTAACTGTTAAAACTACTTCAGGTTCTGGAGTAACTTGGGCAGCAACAGACAAAGGTACTAAAATGGTTTACTCTGATGGTACTGATGTTGTTGATACAGCTTTCACAGATTTATCTTCAGACATTACTCCACAATTATCTGGAGTACTAGATACAAATGGAAATGATATCATCATTGATGATGCAGGTGCAATTGAAGATGATTCAAACAATCCATATTTAAGATTTCAAAAAACAGCTTCAGCTGTAAACTATTTTGATGTAACAAACCAAGCAACTGGTTCTTCTCCATCGATAGCTGCAGTTGGTTCTGATACTAATTTAGATTTTCTTTTAAATCCAAAAGGTATTGGAAGAGTTACATTAAATGGTAATGGTAAAATTCAAGGTCTTGCAGAAAAAGTAAATGTTAATGGTACATACACTTCAAACATTAACTTTGACACAAATACTCAAGCAGTTCAATTAGACACTGCAGCAGCTAATGCAAACTTTACAGTTAATTTAAGAGGTGATGGTTCTAGCTCTTTAGATGCGTCTTTAGATGTTGGTGAATCAATTACCGTTGCATACATTTCAAAACAAAATGCAACAGCTTATTACAATACTACAGTACAAGTAGATGGAACTACAGTAACTCCAGTATGGCAAGGTGGAGCAGCGCCAACTGAGGGTAATACAACATCAAATGATGTATATACTTACACAGCTATTAAAACAGGTGGTTCAGTATTTACTGTACTTGCAGCTCAAACGCAATTTGCGTAAAACTAGGAGGATAGAAAGATGCCAATTATAGGTTCAATCGGAGCAGGATCCGCAGGAGGATTTGGTCAAAGAAAAGGTGGACCAAAACCTTATGATGCAGAATATTTAGTTGTTGCTGGAGGAGGTGGTGGAGGAAAACAAAATGCTGGAGGTGCTGGAGCTGGAGGTTTATTAACTAATTATGGTGGTACAACTATTGGTTTAACACCAAGCGAAACATATACAATAACTATAGGTGCTGGAGCACCTACTACAACATCTGCTGGAAATGGTACTAATGGTAATGATAGTGTTTTATCTGGTACAGGAATTTCAACTGTAACTGCTTTAGGTGGAGGTTATGGTGCTACTAATGGAACAAATGGTGGAACTGGTGGTTCTGGTGGAGGTGCTGGTAATGGTGCTTCTGGTGGTTCAGGAACAGTAGGTCAAGGAAATAATGGTGGTAGTAGTTCTAGTGGTGCACCAGAATTTGGTGGTGGTGGTGGAGGTGGTGCTGGTGCTGTAGGGGGAAATGGTACTGCTAGTGCTGGAGGTAATGGTGGTAATGGTTCTTCAAATTCAATAACAGGTTCAGCTATTACTTATGCTGGAGGTGGAGGAGGCTCTACTGATACAAATAATGGTGCGGCTGGTTCTGGTGGAACAGGTGGTGGAGGTGCTGGTAATAGAGATGGTGCGGCTGGAAATGGTACAGATGGATTAGGTGGTGGAGGTGGTGGAACACATGTTGGAGATGGAGGTGCTGGTGGAGATGGAGTTGTTATTTTAAGGGTAGCAACAGCAGATTATACTGGTACAACAACAGGTTCTCCAACTGTTACAACAGATGGTACAGATACAGTTATTAAATTTACAGGAAGTGGAAGTTACACAGCATAGGATATTATTATGGCACATTTTGCAAAATTAAAAGTTGGAAATATAGTTGAAAGAGTTGAAAAATTATCAAATGATGTTGCAATAACTGAACAAGCTGGAATAGATTTTTTAAATAATCTTTATGGCACAAATGATATTTGGAAACAAACCTCTTATAATACAAAAGGTGGTGTTCATTATGAATCTGATGGAATAACACCAAGTGCAGATCAATCCAAAGCATTAAGAAAAAATTATGCTGGAATAGGTTTTAAATACGATCAAACAAGAGATGCTTTTATTTCACCAAAACCTTTTAATTCTTGGACATTGAATGAAACAACTTGTCTATGGGAAGCACCTATTTCTTATCCTACAGATGGACAAACATATGATTGGAATGAAGATAATCAAACTTGGGATTTAAGAGAATAAATATAAATTAGTGGTGAGTGGTGTGAGAGAATGTAAACATAATTCAAATAATAATTTTATAGATGGATATTATTTATCTGATTTATCTATATGTGATGATTTAATTAAATTATTTGATAATTCAAACAATAAAGTATTAGGAGAAAGTGGAAAAGGACAAGTTAATAAAAAAGTTAAAGATAGTTTAGATTTACAATTAATAATAAATGATGTTGTTAGATTTCCTATATTAGATAAATACTTTAAACAATTAAGTCAAATTATAAAACTTTATAAAACAAAATATAAGTTTTGTGATGAAAATGTTGGGGAATGGGGAATACAACATGATTTTAATATTCAAAAATATAAACCCTCACAAGCATATCATAGTTGGCATTGTGAACATGCAAATATTCAAACATCAAAAAGACATTTGGTTTGGATGACTTATCTTAATGATGTTAAACAAGGTGGAGAAACAGAATGGTATTATCAAAAATTAAAAGTAAAACCAGAAAAAGGATTAACTGTTATTTGGAGTACTGATTGGACATTTACTCACAAAGGTCATACTACTATTGATGAGGATAAATATATTATAACAGGTTGGTATGAGTTTAAAAAATGATTAACTCTAATATACATAATTTATTTCCTATACCTATTTATATGACAAATATAGACAGAGAATTTACCAATGAAGAATTAAATTTTGTTAATGAACAAAAGAATAATACAAAACAAAATGGTGGTGGTAATATTCCAACACTTAATTATAATACAAAAGATAATTATATATTAAATAGAAAAGAATTTGAAAACATAAAAAAGTTTTTAGATACAGCTTGTAAAGATTATCTTGAAAAAATTATATCTCCTAAAAATAATATAGAACTTTATATCACTCAATCTTGGTTAAACTATACAGAAGAAAATCAGTATCATCATCAACACTCACACCCTAATTCAGTTGTATCTGGTGTACTCTATTTTGATTGCGATAAAGAAAATGATAAAATTAAATTTATTAATTCAAAAGACTATCAACAAATAAAACCAGAAATAGATCAATACAATATTTGGAACTCTGATACTTGGTGGTTTGCATTAGAAACAGGTCAATTAGTAATGTTTCCATCGTCAACAACTCATCAAGTAGATACCAAGAAAGGTAATAATACTAGAGTAAGTCTAGCATTTAACACTTTCTATAAAGGTACAATAGGTTCAAATAGTAGTTTAACAGAGTTGATACTTTGATTTTATAGTGATATAATCTTATGATGGGTGCAACGGACACCACCACATACCACCCGTTGCATCCTTTATAAGAATGGAAGATTTTAAAAACTATTTAAAAAATATTGAGTATCCAAATAAAAAAGAATCTTGGAACGTAGCAGGTATTATAAAAGGTCAGAATGGTTTTTATAAATTTGATACTAGACCTATACAAAAAACTAAACATGGTGAAATAGGTAAATATAGTTTTTTTAGTACCAAAGCAGATAAAATGGTATTTGACATGGAGAATGAGTGGGTAATAGTAGATATAGAAGAATTACATCAATATTTAAAAGAAAATAAATTAAAAGAAGTACATTTACAAGATTTGCTATCTCAATTAGATTGGAATATAATACTACCAAAATAATAAAAAGCATATATAATGAGGTGCTATGCTTCAAAAACTACAGTTTAAACCCGGTTTTAATAAACAAATAACACAATCAGGAGCCGAGTCTCAATGGACTGACGGTGATTTTGTTAGATTTCGATATGGATTGCCTGAGAAAATAGGAGGTTGGTCACAACTTACTACAGATAATTTAACAATACCTGGTGCTGCTAGAGCTCAACATGTATGGACTTCTTTAGCAGGAGAAAAATATGCAGCAATCGGTACATCACAAGGTTTGTTTTTATATTATGGTGAAGATTTTTTTGATATTACTCCACTCGATACAGCAATTACTGGGGCAACATTTAGTTCAACAACAGGTTCTGCAACTGTAACTGTTAATAAAACTAGTCATGGATTAACTGCTGGTAGATATATAAAATTTTCATCAGTGTCTTTACCTGGCGGTGGAGAAACAGATTTTACTGTAGCACAATTTGAAAATAATACTTTCGAAATATCTAATGTAACATCGAATACATTTGATATTACTATGCCAGCTAATGAAGGTGGTACTGGTATGTCAACTCAAGGTTCTGCACAAATAGATCCTTATGTAGTTGTTGGTCCAACATTTCAAACTGCAGGTTATGGATGGGGCACGGATACCTGGAACGTGTCAACATGGGGCACTGAAAGAACAACTAGTAACGTGGTTCTGGATCCAGGGCTCTGGAGTCTTGATAACTTTGGTCAAATATTAATTGCAACAATACATAATGGTGAAACATTTACTTGGGATGCAGGAGCAGCATCACCTAGAGCAAATAGAGCAACAGTTATGTCTGGTGCTCCAACTAGATCACGATTAACTTTAGTATCAGATAGAGATAGACATCTATTTCATTTTGGAACTGAAACAACCATTGGAGATTCATCAACACAAGATCCAATGTTTATAAGATTTTCAAATCAAGAAGATTATAATACTTACACACCTACAGCAACAAATACTGCAGGTACATTTAGATTAGATACAGGAAACAAAATTGTAGCAGCTGTTCAAGGTAAAGATTATGTATTTGTATTAACAGACAGTGCAGCATATGTAATTCAATTTGTTGGGCCACCGTTTACTTTTTCAGTTAGACAAGTTGGAACTAACTGTGGATGTATTGGACAAAATGCAGTTAGTTATTCTAATGGTATGATATTATGGATGTCAGGTGAAGGTGGATTTTTTGTTTACGATGGTACTGTAAAAGCACTGCCATGTTTAGTAGAAGATTTTGTATTTACAACTACAGGAGATAATTTAGGTGTTAATTATAATGCATCACAAATTATTTATGGTGAACATAATACACTATATAATGAAGTAACTTGGTTTTATCCAAAAGCAGGATCAGAACAAATTGATAGATGTGTTACTTATAATTATGGAGAAAACTGTTGGACAACAGGATCATTAGCTAGATCATCATATGCAGATACAGGTGTATTTGATGTGCCTTATGCAACACAATATATCTCAACAGCTACCCCTAATTTTGCAATACAAGGAATTACAAATACCTATGGAGCATCAACTTATTATGCCCATGAAACCGGAACCGATCAAATCAATTCATCAGGAACCACTTCTATTAATGCATATATTCAATCAGGTGATTTTGATATTGCTGCAAGACGAAGCGCATTAGGAGGTACAACTGGACTCGCTGATTTTAGAGGAGATGGTGAATTTATTATGTCTATGAAAAGATTTATACCTGACTTTCAAGTATTAACTGGTAATTCTAAAATAACATTATTATTAAATGATTATCCAACCGATACAGCATCAAGTTCACCTCTTGGCCCCTTTACAATTACATCATCTACTGATAAAGTAGATACTCGAGCAAGAGGAAGATTGCTTTCAATTAAAATTGAAAATGATGCCATAGGTGAAACTTGGCGTTATGGAACATTAAGAGTAGATGTAAGACCGGACGGTAGAAGATAATGACATATGATGAATTAAGATTACAGCAATTACTAGGTCCTTTTAATAAACCACAAGGTATTGCAACTTTAAATCCATTAGCATTTCAATATCAAGATCAATTATATCCTGATTTACAATCAACTGATGTAGGTTATTCTATAGCACCTCCAGGATCGGCAGATGAAGGATATGCAATAGGACCATATGGAACAGCAGATGATTTTTTTGGAACAGGTTTTGCTCCAACATCTGATATTGGTTTTCCTTCAGTTACAAGAGGTAATCCAAAAACTTTTCAAGATTTTTATTCAACTGTTTATGAACCTTACGATCCAGAAAAAGATGATGAACAAGTTAGCTATAATGAATTAACTGGTAAATCTTCTATTAAAGATAGTATAAGTAGTTTTATTCAAAACATTGCAGGTAAACCAGGTATTAGTTCTTTAATAGGTTTTATTAATCCTTTAGCTGGTGTAGTATCAAAAGGATTAGGTTATTTAGGTAGAAATTTAAGTCCAAGTTTCGTTGGACCAAAAGGTGCTCGTCCATATGGAAGTGAAAGTATTGGTGGATTATTTGCTAGATCAAATACACTTGCAGATTTTTTTCAAAACGTAAGAGATAAAAGAGCAAGAGATGCAGCTGCAGCAAGAGGTGCAGCTAAACAAAACAGGGCAGAAGCTAGAGCTTTATCACAAGCTGCAGCTAGAAGTGCAACTAGAGTATCAAATAGAGATGCAGCTAGAGGAAATCCAGGTGGTGGAGGAGGAATGTCAAATGCTCAAGCAGCTGCTAATAGAGATGCTGCAAGAGGAAGGTACTAATGGCTAAAGTAACTGCATACATACCTGAACCAAAACAAGAATATGAAGTAGAAAATCAAAGACAAATTCTACAATCTATTTCAACATTAAAAACAGAATTAAATTTTGCATTTCAAGAAGAATTGAAACAAGAGATAGAAAGATTTAATTGGTATAATACGAGGTACTAATGTCAGCGTGTAATAATGTTAATGTAGAACCAACAGTTATTGGTGGTGGAGATGGCTCTACTGCTTATGATGCATTTGGTAGATTAAGAGTATCTAATCCTTTAACACTATTTGATTCTTCAAATGTAATGTCAGAGAATAATTTGTTTGATGAGTCATTAACAGGATCAGCAACAGTTACTTACACAGCAAATAAATCTACAGTTAATTTAAATGTTACCACTGCTAGTGGTGATAAGGTTATCAGACAATCAAAAAGAGTTATGTCTTATCAACCAGGTAAGTCATTACTTATATTTAATACTTTTGTAATGAATGCACAAGAATCAGGTTTAGAACAAAGAGTGGGTACGTTTGATGCAAATAATGGAATATTTTTTGAAGACACAGGAACAGGTTATCAAATAGTAAGAAGAACTTATACATCAGGATCTTCTGTAGATAATGATGTGGCACAAGCATCTTGGAATGGAGATAAACTCGATGGTACAGGAGCAAGTGGTTATACACTCGATCCAACTAAGGCAACTATATTATTTACAGATTATGAATGGTTAGGAATGGGATCTGTTAGAGTAGGTTTTGTAATTGATGGAAAATTTATTGTAGCTCATACATTTTTAAATGCAAATAATTTAGACACGGTTTATATGCAAACTGCAAATCTACCAATAAGATATGAAATAGAAACTACAGGAACTATTTCTGGTGCCGCAGTATTACAAGAAGTATGTTCTTCTGTTATGAGTGAAGGTGGTTATGCACCTCAAGGTTTAAGACAATCTATAGGAACAGCATCATTAGCTGGAGTGAATCTAACAACAGCAGGAACTTTTTATAATCTAGCAACAATAAGAATTAAAACTGGAAGACCTTATGCAGTTATTATACCAATAGATGTTGCAGCATCTGCTATTTCTAATTCTGATTTTGAAATAAAATTAATAAGAAATGCAACACCATCTACAGCGTTTTCATATACATCTTATTCTGATAATGTAGAATATGATCTAACAGGAACTAAAACTATTACAGGTGGAACTGTTGTAGGTCAGGCTTATTTATCTGGTAAGGGTGCAAATAATTTAACATTTGCTCAAGATGGATTTAACTTTTCTTATCAAATAGGTCAGACAATTGCAGGAGTATCTGATACATATACTTTGTGTGCAAAAGGAGCTAGTAATGGTGATGATATTTGCGGCACAATAAAATGGGTTGATTTAACATAATGGCAAACTTTTATAAAAACGCATTCTACGATCCAACGGTTACCACAGCAGTAACTACTTATACTTGTCCAAGTAATGCAAATGCAATTATACAAAACATACAAGTTACAAACTCTGGTGGATCAAAAACATTTAAAGTACATATTACAGATAATTCAGCTACTACAAGTTATGTAGTTGTACACGCTAGTATTACAGGGCCAACCATTTGTAATGTAGCAAAAGGACCATTGATACTAGAAGATAGTGATTCAATTGCTCTTGAAACTTCAGATACATCTGGTATAAGTGCAGCACTATCAATCTTAGAAATAAGTAGAGAAGATCAAAATGGATAATGATATTTTAAAAATTAATTGCACAACTCATGTTGTAATTAAAAATAAATTGACTAATAAAGTATATAAAGACGAAGCAGAAAGAGATGCGGATATCAACGACCCAAATACAGAGACAACTGCAGATCATATACAACAAGATCTAACAGTTGAAGTATCACCAAAAGGTCTTGAAGCGCTAAAGAAAGTAATGAGTAAGAATGACAAAAAATCCTAGAGGCGGAACAGAATTACAATTTGAATATTTAAGAAAATATGTTGATCCTAAGTTACTGGATCAAGTACAAATCACAACATCTGTACCAGAAAAAATTCCATTACATCCAACTAAATTAAATATACTTTGGCAAAAGAATTCATATGATCAACCGAATCTGGCTCCATGGTTCAATGACCCAGAGAATCATAAAAAGTATGATTGGTATGTATTTAATTCTAATTGGAATTATGAAAAATTTAGAATGGCCTTTAAAATACCAACGGAGAAATGTGTAATTATAAAAAATGGTATTGACACAATAGAACCTAGAAAATTAGATATAGATAAAAACAAAAAGATAAAACTAATACATCACTCTACACCATGGAGAGGACTATCTGTATTGTTAGGTGCAATGCAACTCGTAAAAAATAAAAATGTACAACTTGATGTATATTCTTCTTGTGCAGTCTATGGAGAAGATTTTAAAAATCAAAATGATAAATACTATCAAGGTCTGTATGATCAAGCTAAACAATTACCAAACGTAAGTTACATTGGATATAAACCAAATGAATATATAAAAGAAAATTTAAAAAACTATGATGTATATGTTTATCCAAGTATATGGGAAGAAACATTTTGTATATCTGCATTAGAGGCAATGGCTGCAGGTTTATATTGTGTGGTAACTAATTATGGTGCTTTGTTTGAAACATGTGCTGAGTTTCCAATGACTATACCTTATTCAGATAATTATAGATCATTATGTCATAAGTTTGCTGCAGGGATTGATATAGCTGCTGAAGCAGTTAAAACACCTGAGATACAAGACCATTTAAAGTGTCAAATAGATTATGTAAATAGATTTTACAATTGGGATTTAAAAGGTAGTGCTTGGACTAGATTTTTGAAAGGAGCTATAAATGCAAAACAATGAACCGATTTGGTTTAATGGTAATGAAAATACA
>Ga0222718_10004722_pt1 | contig 11245 bp, 2 predicted proteins | sample C33_27DmetaG_FD_165045 | JGI IMG/M metagenome (GOLD analysis project Ga0222718, IMG submission 165045) | Estuarine water microbial communities from San Francisco Bay, California, United States - C33_27D | ecosystem: Environmental > Aquatic > Marine > Unclassified | place: USA: California... | reverse complement strand
TAAATATATTAATGAAATCAATATATTTTTTTACTGGTGTAATAACAATACGTTATCTTTATGTAAATAAAAAAACAATAATAGATAAAATAATTAATTTATTTGGATTCAAAACAATACAAAATGAAGAAAAAACCCCTTTGGAGAAATATTATGATAATAAAAAAGAATATTTATTGAAAACCTATAATAATAATAATGAGTATTATAATAGTAATATAGATGAAGTATTTTATAATAAAGATAATTTGAAGAATGTTTTAGAAAAAGAAAACAATGAACTAGAAAAATATTGGAAACGTAATATAATGTATGAATCAACTCCTAGAGGTAATATAGTAATGTATTATAATCCATTTAAATTAGGTTTTGTTTATTATAGTGATACAAGTAGCATACCTTATTCTTTATTAAATGCAGTAGCAATGAAATATAGTGTGATGTTTAGATGTCGTAACTTATTTATAGATAATGAAATAACACCTGAAAATAAAGAGTCTTCATTAATAGAAATTCATTATAAAGAAACAAAAAAGAAAGTAGAAGAAAAAAATAACAAAGCAAAGTTAAATGCAGATGTTTTTGTAAAATTAAAAAATTATAGTAAGCCTTCAACTAAGAAAGACGAAGAAAAGAAAAAAGATGAAGATAAAGAAATAAAAAAAGAAATATATAAAAATAAATTTATTAATATGGGTAAAATTTGTAATTTTAGTTTCGTACAAAAACAAGAAATAAATAAAAATAAATTAAATGGATTTTCTTCAAAATATATTGATGATTTAAACCAAGAAACAGATTTACAAAAAAATGTATTAAGTTTTAAAGACTTTAAAAATAGGAATAGGAATATTATTTAATTTTATTTTCTTTTTTCCAATTTAGATAACCAATACTTTTTTCTAATTGAAATGTGGTACCAAGATGTTCTTGTGCGATATCATATGCTTGTTTTTCTTTTTTATTGAATGTTTTTAAATATTCTTCCATATATTTCCGTTCATTTTCATTAATATGTGTAGTTTCCATAATAAGATATTATTATTATTATAGAATATTTTGTATCAATTTTTTAAAAATTAATTTATGGAAAGGGTGTTCTATTTACAGAAACTGGAACATATTTAATATCATTTGTAATACAACGATTTTTAATATTTAATACGTGTTCAGTTCCTGAAATAGGTATATATTCACTTTCTGGTTTAGTGTAATAGCTAATTTTACCACATTTATTATTACAAACAGAATTTTCGTTAGTTGTACTCGTAGTACTACATTTTGTTACTTCTTTCTTTTTATATTCAATAATATTACTCATAGGACTATGTGTTGGTTTGACTACATTGCAAGAGTTGCAAGCAAAACGAATATCTAACATACCATTAGTATTTACAACACTTTTTTTAACAACAGAGTTATCTTCAGTAGATTTTACACCTGATTGAATAATAGGTATAATTGTATATGTTCCACAACAGCCTCCGTGACCTCGAGGAGTATTACCTTTCATTAGTGTTCTAGGTAAGGAACGAGACAAAGAAGTTTGTCCTACATATCCTTGATTACGATATGTTCCATTAAGTGAAAATCCTTCTCCGGTATTAACACTTGAGTTATTATATTTTGAAAGAGTTTTTCTTTTTAGAGTAGCAAGAGACATTATATATATTTGTTGTATATTTTTTAAATACTGAAATAATTATATTATTGTTGAATATGATTATTAATAAATATTAAATTTTATTTAAAATTGTTTGATAAAACTTTTATTACCAGCACTATTATTCATACTAATATCACCATTAGTGATATTGATTTGACCTGCAGTTACAGTAAAATTACCAGTTGTTATTTCAGCTTCTGTAAATTTACCACTATTAGCGGTAGTTGCTCCTATACTACCATTTACATTACCTAGTAAGTCAGCTTCAAGAGTTGATTTTGTGATGGTTAAGCTACCAGTTGCAGTACTATCGGCTGCTGTTGTTCCCATTATAAATTTAAGACCACTATGGTCCCAACCCATGAATGCATTATCAACACCATCTCCTCTTTCAATTAATATACCTGCATCACTTGCTGCTGTTGTTGTTCCCTTTGATAACATAATGATATTATCACTAACATCCAAGTTTGCAGTACTAAGAGTTGTTGTTGTTCCATTAACTGTAAAATTTCCACTAACAACCAAGTTCTCAGCAATTGTAGCTCCACCGTTAAATGTAACATTACTTCCGGTAGAACCTGCGCTTGTTAGACCAGTCATAGTGGTTGTTCCAGTAAGAGCAATATTTGATGCATTAATATTTATATTTCCATCACCTGCACCGCTATTTGTAGCAGAAATAGTAAGAGTTTTTGCATTAGCATCATCAGCGGTCATTGTAAGATTAGTATTATCAGTGCCATCAATAGAAATACTTGTGCTATCAATTGTAATTCCATTAGCGGCATCAATATCAATTGAACCATTAGAGGCATTCATATTAATAGCATCATTTCCAGTTCCTGCAGAAGTAATATTAAGTTTTTGTGCTCCTCCACCAGCAGCAGCTAATGTTAAGTGCTTACCTTCACCTGTAACACTAAAGTTAGAGCTATCTGTGCCATCAATAGAAATTTCTGTTCCATCAATTGTAACTTTAGTAGTGGCATTAAGATCAATAGTGGTTGCAGCATCAATATCAATTCCACCAACCATAGAATTCAAATGAATGCCTTTATCTCCAATTCCTGCGGATGAAATAATAACTTTTTGAGCTGATCCTCCACCAGCAGCAGCTAATGTTAATGTCTTATCTTCACCAGTAACAGTTAAGTTACTATTTCCTGTTCCATCAATAGAAATATTTGTACCATCTACAGTCAAATCACCGGTTACTGTTAAATCACCTCCAACAGATGTATTTCTAAAAGTAGAATTACCACAAACATCCAATGTACCATCTAATAAACTATTACCATTAACGTCTAATTTGTAACCATTTGTTATCGAGTTCTTATTAAGACCTAATCCACCACCTGACATCATTGCTTGTGTAACATTATTTTCAGTAATATTAATACCGTGACCGCTGGCGCCATTAAGGTATGTTTTTCCAACTGAGCTTTGACCTATTGCATAGTCATTTTCGGCTACATCTTTATGAGCAAGACGACAAAATGAACCATTATTTACAAGTTTACTTGCACCAGAAATTACACCTTGACTTGCCAAAACTGGTCCATTAAATGTTGTATTTGTTCCAGCAGTACCAGCCATGATTAAACCTGTCATAGTCGCAATCGTATTTTGTGTTGCGGTTGTAACTGTACCACTTAAATCAGCATTTAAAATAGGTCCAGTGTGATTATTACTGGTAACATCAAGGATAAGAGTATTTCCATCAGCAGTATGTACTGAACCATTCCATGTACCTTGAGGTTTTGCCGCTGAAAAATCAATTACTTTATTATTTTTAAAACTAACCGTTTCTCCAAATACAGTAGCACTAGAAACATCCAATGTACCTTGTATTAAAGTATTACCACTAACATCTAATGTAGTAGCAACATTGAGACCTTGTAATTGAGAAGCACCAGAAACATCCAATGCACCTTGTAATAAAGTATTACCACTAACATCCAATGTAGTAGCGACATTGAGACCTTGCAATTGAGAAGCACCAGAAACATCCATTGTACCTTGTAATAAAGTATTACCACTAACATCCAATGTAGTAGCGACATTGAGACCTTGCAATTGAGAAGCACCAGAAACATCCATTGTACCTTGTAATAAAGTATTACCACTAACATCCAATGTAGTAGCGACATTGAGACCTTGCAATTGAGAAGCACCAGAAACATCCAATGTACCTTGTAATAAAGTATTACCACTAACATCCAATATAGTAGCAACAGTGGCTGTCTTTTTACCAATAGCAACTTGACCGCTAATATCAATATTTGAATTAAATGAAGCATCTCCATCAAGATATAAATTTTTATTAAATGTAACGTTATCACTAACATCTAATTTCATATTTAGTTCTGCATCTTTATTTAAAACGAATGCAGTTCCACTTGGAACACTAACAGTCTCAGTACCAGCATATATTTGTAGATATGGTGTATATGTTGATTCTCCACCAGTAAATGCATATGTATAACCACCATTACCACTTACAACAACAGATGTATGATCAACACTTGCAGAATTTGTTGCTGCATCATCAACAATTGTGACACTGTTTTGTGCGTTAATTACCTTCTTTACTTTTCCAGTATCTGCAGTCGTGAGGTATATATATTCACCATCAATTAATGGAACACCTCGAGAATATGTACATGTAACACTGGTATAACCATTTGTTTGTGCGTATTTTGTCCAACTTGCACCATAATCTGTTGATAAATATAAACCATTCGTAGTTGTAATACCAAATAAAGTTCCATCATTGTTAATAAATGAATCAGTAACATTATATAAGTTCATATCAGCGTGTTTTGAAGTTGTTTTATCTACCCATTGACCATTATATAATGTATCACCATTAGGATTTGTTACGTATAATTTACCATCTATGTCGGTACCATTTCCTCCACTAATAGCCATACAGTAAAAGCCTGCTCCATTACAAGATATAGATTTCCAGTTATTATATTGTGTATCAAAAATAGGAGAAGCATCAATAGATACCAATGAACCGCTGTCAGTAGAAACAAACAATTGACTGTTAGTACCACCTACAATTAATGTTTTACCATTGCCTGACATACCAATAGCTGAAATTTTTGTTCCAGTTTGTGATTTAAGTGCAGTAGTAGCAATATCATTATATGTTAAACCATTATTAATAGAATAAGCAATTGTATCTATACCAGCAACTGCAGAAATTTTACCAGTATAGTCCATTGCCATTAAATTGTTCATATTAGTACTGGTAGTATCATTAAGTGAACCAGATACTGTCTTTGCAGTAAATGTTGTACCATAATTGCTAGATAAATATAATTTTGAACTTTCAGCTTGATTAAAGAGTATTTGATATTGACCGGTTTCTGATAATACACCACCTAACCATTTTCCAGCAGGTAAATTGGTAATATTAGAATCAATATTAGACCAATCCGCATTTAAGTTAGTTGTTGTGTTTGGTAATCCACTAGCAATAGCAACATCGCTATAAGTAACGAATGTCAACATATTATTTATTGCTGGAACTGTTAAATTACCAACCATATTTGTGTCTCCAGTAATAAGAGCGTTTCCATCTAATGTAGAATCTTGACCAACAGCCAATCCTCCAACAACTGATAAATTCTGCCTAAATGTAACTAATTTGTCAACCGTAAGAGTGTTTTCTATAGTTGTTGCTCCAGTGAGTGCAGTAGTTTCACTTGAACTACCAACAATTGCACTAGCAGGAACAGATTCTACTCTCCAGTCAATTAGATCAACATCAATACTATCAGCAATACCAGTGACAGTGGTAGCATTAAGATGTAAATTTAGATCTTGTGCTGGAGCACCTAATACCATTTGATTTGAAGCAGTTATGGTAGCACCAGCACCAATAGCTGTTGAATTTTGATAAGTAGCTGTTGAATTATCAATAGAAGTATCAGCACCTAAGAATGTTAATGAAGAACCTAATGAATTATTAGAACCAGCATTAGCACCAATAGCAGTATTTGTAGTAGCCTGGGAATTATTGGTACCAAATAAAGCTTTATAACCAACCGCAGTGTTTTTATTCGTATCAACTGCCGCAGATAATGCTGATGATCCAATGGCTGTATTTTGATTACCACCATTTAACAAATTGTTAGCATTATAACCGAAACTGGTATTATTAGAACCAGTAGTATTCGCTTGCATAGAGTCATTACCAACAACCGTATTTGTAGAAATATTGCCACCGCCGGTTCCAATGCTGATTGTATTTACAGAAATATCTTTTGCTACAAACATTTTATTGTTAAGAGAAACATCACCATCTAAGGCTAAAGCTCCGCCAATTACTACTTTTTCAGTATTTGTTCCTAAAACTATTTGATTACTTGCTGTTATTACTGCACCATAACCAATAGCTGTTGAATTATTGTAATTGTTAGCATCAGCACTAGTTTTACCACCAACATATGTATTGCGATTACCGATTTGATTCTTTATATTAGTCTCACTTACGCCAGTGCCAGCTGCAAGATTACCAATATATATATTATCTTGACCTATGCTGTTATCATGGCCGGCTTTATTTCCTATAGCAATATTGTAATCATTACTATTATTATAAAGAGCTTCTGTGCCAATAGCTATAGCATTACTGTATTCTTTATTGTCTGCAGATCTTAAACTATTTCTACCTATTGCAATATTATTGCTACCATCTTTTAAATATCTTAAACTGGAAAAACCAAGACCAATATTATCATTGCCTGTTACCATACTTGATAATGGTTCACTACCAATACCAATGTTTCTAGAACCAGTTGTAATCGTAGACGCACCATCATTACCTATAACAGTATTATGATCGCCTTGTGTTAGACTATTGAATACGTACGTACCAATTCCTATATTCTTCGTAGCACCATTAAGATTTGCGTCAGCGGGAAATTGAGTGCTATCTCCTATTATTAATGAATTAGCAAAACCACTGCCTCCGTATTTAACACCAGAGAGATCATTAAGAGTAATAGGAGCACCATTCTTCTTTATATCACCTATTACATCAATATTACCACCAACACTTAAATTGGAATTGAAACTAACATCTTGGTATGTTAATAATGTTCCACCTAATGCAGTGGCACCAGAAACGTCCAATGTAGAAGTAATAGCAGTGGCACCAGAAACGTCCAATGTAGAAGTAATAGCAGTGGCACCAGAAACATCTAATGTAGAATCAAGTGTAACACCCTCATCTACATTTAATGTGCCTTTTACAGTTGTCATTACACCAGTTGCAGAAATATTTACCACACCACCGCCAGTAGCAAGCGAAGTAGCACCAGTAGAATCAAATGTAGTTACAGATGTATCTCCAGTAACATCTAATGTTCCACCTAATGTGGTTGCACCATTACCAACTGTTAATGTTTTACCAGCTGCAATAGTAACATCATCATTTAATGTAGTTGCTCCAGTAACAGTTAATGTTCCATTAGCATTAATATTATTAGCTGATAAATCATCACTGTTATTTTTTGTTGCTAAATATTGAGGTGTTCCACCAGCTAAACTAGGTAGTTTTACAACATATCTTGCTTTGTCTGCATCTACACGAATATATCCTGAATCGCTAGTTCCATCTTGTTCGAAATCAATACCTGCTCCACTGATAGTATCAGCACTACCACCCTTATTTAATGTAATATTCTTATCACTAATATCCATGTTGGTAGAAGTAACTGAAGTTGTAGTTCCGCTAACAGTTAAATTACCTAAGATATTAACAGTATCATCACTAGCACCAATAGTTACAGTACTAGAAGTTCCAGCACCAGTTGCAATATTAATATTAGTAGATGTTCCACCAACATTTAATGTAGTAGCACTATCAAATAATGAAACAGTTTCTGCTGCATCTGTAGTATCAATACTTCCACCATTAAGTGTCATTGTTCCAGTAACAGTAGCATTTCCGCCAACATTTAAACCAGTTAATGTACCAACACTAGTAATATTAGGTTGAGCGGTAGTGGTAACTGTAGAAGCAGAACCAGTAACACTTCCTACAATAGGGTCTGTAACAGTTAAACCGGTTAATGTACCAACACTGGTAATATTAGGTTGAGCGGCAGTGGTAACTGTAGAAGCAGAACCAGTAACACTTCCTGTAATAGGGTCTGTAACAGTTAAACCAGTTAATGTACCAACACTAGTAATATTAGGTTGAGCGCCATTGGTAACTGTAGAAGCAGAACCAGTAACACTTCCTGTAATAGGGGCTGTAACTGTTAAACCAGTTAATGTACCAACACCGGTAATATTAGGTTGATCACCATCAGTAACTGTAGCAGCAGAACCAGTAACACTTCCTACAATAGGGGCTGTAACTGTTAAACCAGTTAATGTACCAACACTGGTAATACCAGGTTGAGCGGCAGTGTTAACTGTAGCAGCAGAACCAGTAATACTTCCTGCAATAGTATTTGTGGCAGTTATTGTACCATTTACAGTTAAATTCTCTTTAATAATAGATGTTCCTGTGCCATCAACAAATAAAAGTCCTCCAGACGAAATATCACTGGAAACAAATAATCTTTTATTCATAGATACATCTTCACTGAAATCGGGAGCACCAGCATTGTTAGTAATAAAAGTAGATAATCCATCAACAGCAGATGTAGGAATAGAATTATCTTCATATGCAGTAGCATTTAAAGTACCTTCAATATTCACACTACTTTTAATAATAGATGTTCCTGTGCCATCAATAAATAAAAGTCCTCCAGATGAAATATCACTGGAAACAAATAATCTTTTATTCATAGATACATCTTCACTGAAATCTACATTACCTGATCCACCGCCAGCGATAAGTGCGGTTAATCCAGTAATTGCAGTTGATGGAATACTATTATTTGGATAATTACCAGTAATATTTCCATTAACAGATAAATCACTATCTACAAATAAACGTTTTTGCATATTAATATCTGTATCAAAGATTAACCCGGCTGCACTTTGGTTACCATCGGCTAATCCAACTACAGCTGATTGAGGAATAGAATTATTTGGATAAATACCAGTTATACTACCGCTAACAGCAAGGTTACCACTAAGAGTAGAATCTCCACTGACAAATAATCGTTTTTCAGCACGAATATCTCTTTTTACAGTAATTTTTCTATTGAATGTAGCATCATTTGCTACAGATATTTTTGAGTTAAAAGATGCATCACCGTGTGTAGTGGCTTTCATTGCGAATGTAATATCATTTGATAATGTATCACCTGTCAATGCAACACCAACAATCTTACTTGGTTGTATAGAAGCATCATCAAATGAAGCAGTTAATATTCCTCTAACAGTAGCATCACCATTGACAAATAATCGGTTTTCGCCACGAATATCATTCTTTACAATAACTTTATCGTTGATTATAGCATCATCACCTACATATATTTTATCATTGAATGAAGCATCGCCACCAACTGTTAATTTATCAGTGAATGTAGCGGGAGTAGTTAGTGTAGATAAAGGTAATGCACCACCAATAATCTTACTGGATGGAATAGTAGCATCATCAAATGAAGCAGTTAATATTCCTCCAACAGTAGCATCACCAATGACAAATAATCGGTTTTCGCCACGAATATCATTCTTTACAATAATTTTATCATTGATTATAGCATCATCACCTACATATATTTTTGAGTTAAAAGATGCATCATCAATTGTAATGGTTTTTTTACCGAATGTAAGATCATTTGATAAGGTATTTGCTGGTAATGCACCACCACTAATCTTACTGGATGGAATAGCACCATCATCAAATGAAGCAGTTAATATTCCTCCAACAGTAGCATCACCATTGACAAATAATCGTTTTTCGCCACGAATATCATTCTTTACAATAACTTTATCGTTGATTATAGCATCATCAGCTACATATATTCTTGAATTAAAAGATGCATCAAATGTTGTAGTAATTCCTTGTGAGAAAGTAACATTATTAGATAATGTATCTGCTGGTAATGCACCACCACTAATCTTACTGGATGGAATAGAACCATCATCAAATGAAGCAGTTAATATTCCTCCAATAACAGTATCACCATTTACAAATAAACGTTTTTCAGCACGAATATCGTCTTTTGCAGTAATTATATTGTCGAATGTAGCACGATTTAGAACATTAAATTTGTTATTAAATGAAACATCACCATTGACTGTTAATTTATCAGTGAATGTAGTGTGACTAGTTAGTGTAGATGAAGGTAACACTCCTCCAATAATTTTACTAGGTGGAATAGCACCATCATCAAATGAAGCAGTTAAATTTCCTGAAATATTAACATCACCAGCAAAAGTAGCTTCTCTTGTAACAAATAAACGTTCTTCTGCGAGAATATCATTTTTTGCAATAACTTTATTATTGAATGTAGCATCATCAGCTACAGTTAATTTATTAAGGTTACTATTATCATCTACAATTAAATTACCATTAACTGATAAATCTTCAGTAGTGATTATAGTATAATTATTAGTAGTGGTGTTAATTACAGAATTATTTTGTGCAACATTTAATGTTCCATCAATAGTAAGGTTTTTTGCAATATATATATTTTCGTTAAAGCTTGCGTCACTACCAATATATAATTTATTGTTTAATGAAAGATCTCCATTAATAACAGCTTCTCTTGTAACAAATAAACGTTCTTGTGCGCGAATATCGTGTTTTGCAATAATTTTATCATTAAACGTAGCATCATCACCTACAAATATTTTAGAATTAAATGAAGCATCATTATCTACAGTTAGATTATTACCAATTGTAACATCGGCATCCAATGCATTTGCAGAAAGAATACCACCATCGATAGCACTAGGCTCGATAGTACCTGGAGCAAAGTTTGCGGTTAAATTTCCTGAGATACCAACATCACCACCAAAAGTAGCTTCTCTTGTAACAAATAAACGTTCTTGTGCGCGAATATCATGTTTTGCAATAATTTTATCATTGAACGTAGCATCATCGCCTACAGATATTTTAGAATTGAATGAAGCGTCATTACCAGTTGTAAGTTTTTGTGTAAATGTAACATCAGTAGTTAATGTTGAAAGTGGAAGAGCACCTCCACTAATTGCAGATGATGCAATAGTACCTGGAGCAAAGTTTGCGGATAAATATCCTGAGATACCAACATCACCACCAAAAGTAGCTTCTTTTGTAACAAATAAACGTTCATCTGCACGAATATCATTTTTTGCATTAATATATTCTGTAAATGTAGAATTACCACCAACTTTAAGATTATCATTTAAAGATAAATCATTCATAACAGTCAAACTATTACCAATAGTAACATCGGCGTCCAGTGCATTTGCAGGGAGTGCTCCACCATTAATTGCAGATGATGCAATAGTACCTGGAGTAAAATTAGCACTCATAGTACCGGTTACTATAACGTCTTTTGCAAAAATAGCATTTTCACTAACATTTAATGCGTTCATTGTTGTTGTCCCACCAACTTTCAATGCTTGATTTAAAGAGGTATCGGCCTCAACAATAAGCTTGTCTTTGGC
>Ga0222718_10004718_pt1 | contig 11256 bp, 10 predicted proteins | sample C33_27DmetaG_FD_165045 | JGI IMG/M metagenome (GOLD analysis project Ga0222718, IMG submission 165045) | Estuarine water microbial communities from San Francisco Bay, California, United States - C33_27D | ecosystem: Environmental > Aquatic > Marine > Unclassified | place: USA: California... | reverse complement strand
ACTGAAAAGACCCATAATCATAAATATTTTTAGATAAACTGAGATCACGGAGAAAAATTCATGGCGACTCCTCAATTATCTCCAGGCTTAATTGTCAGAGAAGTTGACTTAACAGTAGGAAGAGCAGATAACGTTCTTGATAACATCGGTGCAATTGCCGGTCCATTTGAACTTGGGCCAGTAAATGAGGCGATTGACATCACGACAGAACAAGAACTCATCAATTCCTTTGGTAAGCCACTTTCTACTGACAGACAGTATGAGTACTGGATGACTGCTTCATCCTACCTGTCATATGGTGGTGTACTGAAAGTTGCAAGAGTCGCAGGTTCTACATTGGGTAACTCCAATGCTGGTGCTGGATTGGCTTCTACATCGATGACTGGTGACGGTAGAATTGATAACTATGATGATTATCAAGCAAACCATATTACCGACACATCATTCAACTATGCAGCAAAGAACCCTGGTAAGTGGGCAAACAATCTGAAAGTATGTGTTATTGATAACGCTGCTGACCAAACAATCGGAATCAATACTACTGACCCTGGTTCCAGTGGAGCACTGGTTGGTAACGGTGTTACTGTAAGTCTCAGTAGTGTTGTTATTCCTGGTGCAGGTACTACTTCAGTATTCAACGGTTACCTCAAAGGTATTATTACTGGTGTTACTACTGATTCTGGTGGTTCTAGTTCAATTGACGTTAAAATTGTCTCCAGAGTTTCTTCTGGAAACACCGAAACTAAAATCAGTTATCAACAGAGTAATATTACTGCTTCAATCGCTGTTTCTGACACTGTAAACTTTGTCAATAACTCTGGTATAAACACTGGTACTTCACAAGTAGTAACAACTTCTGTTGACTGGTATGATCAACAAAGTCTTGGATTGACCAACTCAACAGTATTTTGGAAGTCGATTGCACCAAGACCAGTAACGTCAAACTATGTTACTCAGAGAAACGGTGGAAATGATGGTATTCATGTTGTAGTTGTTGACGATACTGGTTCAATAACAGGTATTCAAGGAAACATCCTTGAGAAGTTTACGAATCTTTCTAAGGCAGTAGATGCTACCTCTGATGGTGACGCACCAACGAAGACTTACTATAAGAACTTTGTTGCTGACAATTCGGCATACATTTATGCAGGTAAGAATCCTTCTTCTGAATCGGATTCTTATTGGGCAACTACTCCATTGGCTTCAGGTTTCTCTACAGCATTCACTCCAATCGTAACTGGAGCCAGTCTTTGGGGATTAGAAGCACAAGGTGTTACCTTCTCGTCTATCGGTTCAGTAAGTTACACCTTTACTGGTGGTGTTGATTATTCCGCAAACGGTGGAATGGAGGCTCAACTGGGAGACTTGAATACTGCTTACGATTTGTTCTCCAATAAAGATGAGATCGAAGTTGATTACGTGATCATGGGTCCTGGTTTGAGTGATGAATCACAATCACAAGCCAAGGCAAATAAAGTCATCTCTATTGCTGAGTCGAGAAAAGATTGTGTTGCAACAATCTCACCACACAGAGCAAATGTTGTTAATGTTACTAACACAACAACTGCTACAAGTAATCTGTTGAGATACTACTCACCACTTACTTCTTCTTCGTATGCAGTCTTTGATAGTGGTTATAAGTATACTTTTGATAGATTCAATAACGAGTTCAGATACATTCCATGTAACGGTGATGTTGCTGGACTGATGACTAGAACTAACCTAGTTGCCTTCCCATGGTTCTCACCTGCAGGTACTCAAAGAGGAACTCTGAATAATGCCATCAAGTTGGCATATAATCCCACTAAGGCCCAAAGAGATCAACTCTATCCTGCAAGAATTAACTCCATCATCAATCAAAAAGGTAGTGGAATCATTCTCTTCGGTGATAAGACTGGTCTTGGTTACGCTTCTGCATTCGACAGAATCAACGTAAGAAGACTGTTCCTCACAGTTGAACAGGCGCTTGAAGGAGCTGCAAATTCTCAACTCTTTGAACTAAATGATAGTAACACAAGGTCGAATTTCGTTAATATTGTTGAACCATATTTGAGAGATGTTCAGGCTAAGAGGGGTGTTTACGACTTCCTCATTGTTTGTGATGATACTAACAATACTCCTGAAGCGATTGACAACAATGAGTTTAGGGCAGACATCTACCTGAAACCAACCAAGTCGATTAACTTTGTCACTCTCACCTTCATTGCTACAAGAACTGGTGTTCAGTTCTCTGAAGTTGCAGGTCGTGGTTAATAACTATTACAAATATCTAAAACAGGAGTACTAAACCAATGGCAGAAGCAAAAACCATTTCTCAATTCAAATCAAAATTGGCGGGTGGTGCAGCCCGTAATAATTTATTTGAAGTTTCAATCCCTTCGTTTCCTTCAGCAATAAGTGATGCTTGGAACTCTGGTGACAATGGTGAGAACGGAGTTTTCAAATTTCTCTGTAAGGCAGCCAACCTTCCAGCATCAACCGTTGCCGCCATCGATATTCCTTTCAGAGGTAGAAATCTGAAAGTTGCTGGTGACAGAACGTTTGCTGATTGGACTGTCACCGTCATGAATGACGAAGACTTCAAACTCAGAACCGCTTTTGAAAAGTGGTCCAATGTTCTTAGTAAATTGGAAGACAACACAGGTGTAACGAATCCAGGTTCTTACATGACTGATGCATATGTCCAACAACTTGGTAGAGGACGTGAGAAGTTCTCCACTTCAAACGGTGGTGGTGAACATTCTGTTCTTAGAACTTATAAGTTCTATGACATTTGGCCAAATGACATCAGTGCAATTGATTTGAACTATGATTCAGCCAATTCAATCGAAACATTCACTGTAAACTTCAGTGTTCAATACTTCACCATCGGTGAATCACCTGAATCCAACACTGGTTCTGTGACAGAAGAATTGATTCGTTGATAAATACTAGAACAGAAGTTTCTAGTCAATAATAATAATGGCGAGATTATTTGGATTCTCAATTGAAGATAACGAAAAACCCTCACCTGGTATAGTATCTCCGGTTCCACCATCTAAGGATGATGGTTCCGAACACTATGTTAGTTCGGGGTTTTTTGGTTCATATGTAGATATTGAAGGAACATATAAAACAGAAAACGATCTAATTAGACGTTACCGTAGTATGGCTCTCTATCCAGAGTGTGACAGTGCAATCGAAGATATTGTAAACGAAGCAATTGTCTCAGATACCAATGACAGTCCTGTTCAGATTGAACTATCTAATCTGAATGCTAGTGATGGTATTAAAAAGAAGATCAGAGAAGAATTTAAGTATATTCTTGAGTTACTTGATTTTGATAAGAAGGCACATGAAATCTTTCGTAACTGGTATATTGATGGAAGACTATATTATAATAAAGTAATTGATATAAAAAAACCTGAAGAAGGTATTCAAGAACTGAGATATATTGACGCTTCTAAGATGAAGTATGTCAGACAGTTGAAGAAGAAAGGTAAGGATAGTGTTCAGACAGCACAAAATCAGTTCACAAGTAGTGAAGGGACTGGGTATGACTTTCCAGAAATTGAAGAATATTTTATCTATACACCAGGTGGTCAAGGTGGAAACAGTTCTGCTTCTGGATATGGTGGTGCTGTAAAAGGTATTAAGATGACCAAGGATTCGGTCACTTATTGTACTTCTGGATTAGTAGATAGAAATAAAGGTAATACTCTTTCCTGGTTGCATAAGTCAATCAAACCTCTTAATCAATTGATGATGATTGAGGATTCTCTTGTTATCTACAGACTTTCAAGAGCTCCTGAAAGAAGAATCTTCTATATTGATGTTGGTAACCTTCCTAAGATGAAGGCAGAACAGTATCTTCGTGATGTTATGATGAGGTATCGTAACAAACTGGTATATAACGCAGACACAGGTGAAATCAAGGATGACAAAAAGTTCATGTCTATGATGGAAGACTTCTGGCTTCCTAGACGTGAAGGTGGTCGTGGTACTGAGATTACTACACTTCCTGGTGGTCAGAACCTTGGTGAGATTACCGATATCAACTACTTCCAGAGGAAACTTTATAGAGCATTGAATGTTCCTGAGACTAGAATTGAAGGAGAAGGTGGTGGTATGTCACTGGGTCGTTCTTCTGAAATTCTAAGAGATGAAGTCAAGTTCTCCAAGTTTGTCGGAAGAATGAGAAAGAGATTCTCTGCAATGTTCAGTGACATGTTGAAGACTCAACTTATCCTGAAGAATGTCATTACTCCTGAAGATTGGGAGTACATGAATGATCACATCCAGTATGATTTCCTATATGACAATCACTTTGCAGAACTTAAAGAAGCAGAACTTCTGACAGAGAGACTTAATCTTCTTCAGACTGTTGAACCTTATATTGGTAGATTCTATTCACAAGATTATGTAAGGAGACATGTTCTTCACCAAACTGATAGTGACATTATTGAACAAGACACTCTCATTGAAAAAGAAATTGAGAACGGTGTCATTCTTGACCCCAATGCAATGGTAGATCCTATGGCAATGGAAGGTGGTGAGGTATTACCACCAGATCAAGAATCATCTGGTGACCCAATTCAGGCACCTCCAATTCCTAAAGATCCAGATATGGGTGGTCAGGGAGTTATCTAAATAACAACGTAATGAAATTATTAAACTATGGATGAACTTATGGATCTTTTGGTGACGGACGGAAGTTCTTCTCAAATCAGTGATCGAATTAAAGATGTTCTTTTTGCAAAGAGTGCAGAAAATATTGAAACAATCAGACCCAATGTAGCAGCATCTATCTTCGATGATGATGTAAATCTTGATTCTCAAGAAGTTTCTACAGAATTTGAGTCTTATGTTGATTCTGAACCAGAAACAGAAGAATAATAAATAACTATTATACAACAATTGTAATTAAAGATAATGGCGACCAAACCAGTAGGTGTAAATACAACTTTTGCAACAAGTTCTTCTTCAACACAATCTGTAGTTTTTGCACATCAGAGTGATTCTTTAAGAGTTGTGGCAGAAGGTGTTGGTGTTCATGTTGCATTCGGTACTAATCCAACCGCAACAGTCGATGATTTCTACGTTTCCTCTGTTGATACAACTGAAATTTCATTAGGACCTGTTGCAACAAATAGAATTGTTGGTATCACTACTGGTACTAAAACAACACTTGATTTTCCAGAGGGACAGGCTTCACCATTTGTTGTTGGTGATGCAGTTTCACTTACTGTATACGGTGTTTCTGCCTTTGACTTTGAACATAAGATTGTAGATGAGGTTAAGACATCATCGAGAGTTGATGGATATTACAGTACAAGAATTGTCATCAATCATGATTCTAGTTCTGTTACTGAAGTTTATGACCAAAACAACTGGGCACAATTGAGAGGTTCTTTCAAAGTTGCCGTCAAGACTAATGCCGGAACTGGTACCGTCTTTTTACAACAAGTACAAGTATCCTGAGAAAACAAATGAAACTCATCAGAGAAGAAATCGAATCAGTTGAATTTATCGTTGAAGAACGCAACGGTAAAAAGAATATGTACATTGAAGGTATTTTCCTTCAAGGTGATATATGCAATCGTAATGGAAGAATGTATCAGATGGAGGGCCTGAGAAAGGAAGTCCAAAGATACACAGAAAACCATATTGCTGCTGGAAGAGCTCTTGGAGAACTGGGTCATCCTGATGGACCTACTGTTAATCTTGATAGAGTTTCTCATAAAATTATTTCACTTAAGGAAAGTGGAAACAACTTCATTGGTAAGGCAAAGATCCTTTCCACACCAATGGGAAATATTGCAAAGTCTCTTATTGGTGAGGGAGTTAAACTTGGTGTCTCTTCTAGAGGTATTGGTTCACTTAAGCAATCAAGAGATGGTGTAAATATTGTTGGTGACGACTTCATGTTGGCAACAGCCGCTGATATTGTTGCTGATCCTTCTGCTCCTGATGCTTTCGTCGAAGGTATCATGGAAGGTAAAGATTGGGTATTCGATGGAGGTATCCTTCGTGAAAAGTATGTTGAGAAAACATATAAGCAAATTAATACACTTGTCACACAAAAACAATTGGATGAACAGAAACTTAATCTGTTTAACGATTTTTTAAACAATCTGTGATAAGAATAACAAATTATAAATAAATATAGATTATACATAGGTTAATCGGAGTAAGTTCAAATGTCTCGTGGAGATTTACAAGAAATGGAGCAATCTAAGACTGCTGTGAATGCGAACGCAAAACCTGCTGAGGGTATGCCGAAGCTTTCAAATCCAGGCGAAGGTCTGTCTACTTCATACGAAGATCTTGGTGGTCCTACCCCTGAGAACTACAGTCCTACTAACGATTCTGCAAAGCTCAAAGAGCCTAAGATCGCTACTGTAAAGGATGTAGTTAATTCTAAAGCTGTAAAAGCTGACGCAATGAAGAGTATGGCCAAAGAAGAAATCGAATCAGAAGAAGAGGTTCTTGAAGAGGACCAAGTCACTACTGATGAGGTTGTTGCTGAAGTTGAAGAGTATGACATCGATGAAGATGTTAATGCCCTCCTCGGTGGCGAAGAACTTTCCGAAGAGTTTAGAGAAAAAGCCAAAACAATTTTTGAAGCGGCTTTGACTTCTAAAGTCAAAGAAATCCAGGAAACCCTGGAAACACAATACGCAGAAGCACTTGCTGAAGAAGCACAAGCTCAAAAGGCCGAACTTCAAGAGCGTGTTGATTCCTATCTTGAGTACGTTGCTCAAGAATGGATGTCTGAGAACCAACTCGCTATCGAGCATGGTTTGAAGACTGAAATGACCGAATCATTCCTTGGTGGAATGAAGAGTCTTTTTGAAGAACATTATGTAACTATTCCTGAAGATAAATATGATGTGCTTGAGAGCATGGTAGAAAAACTTGATGATATGGAGACAAAACTCAACGAGCAGATTGAGAAGAACATCTCCCTTAACGGCCGTCTCGCAGAGTCGGTTGCCGATGGAATCCTTGATTCCGTTTCAGAGGGTCTTGCATCAACTCAGAAAGAGAAGCTCGCTTCACTTGCCGAAAGTGTTGAGTTTGAAAGTGAAGAAGAGTATCGTGAAAAGCTGGAGACTCTGAAGGAGTCGTACTTCTCCAGAACAGCTACAGCAAAATCAGAAGCCCCACAAACAATTTCTGAAGGAGTTGATTCAACTCCAGCACCCACTGGTTCAACCATGGATGCTTATCTCAGAACGTTGGGTGCATTCAAAAAGTGAATTTAATATTAATTCAAACAAAGCAAACTATTAGGTAAAAGCAAATGTTTCAATCCGAACATCTGCAGGAAAAGTGGAGTCCACTTCTCGATTATGAGGGTCTTGATCCAATCAAAGACGCCCATCGTAGAAGCGTAACTGCAGTCCTGCTCGAAAACCAAGAGAAATTCCTCCGTGAGGAGCAAGCATTCAGTCAGGGTATCAACCTGATGGAATCCCCCACTAACTCTGCAGGTAGTAATCCTGCTGGTTTTAGTGGTTCCGCAACCGCAGCAGGTCCTGTTGCTGGTTTCGACCCCGTTCTGATCTCCTTGATCAGACGTTCAATGCCTAACCTGGTCGCATATGACCTGGCTGGTGTTCAACCAATGAATGGTCCTACTGGACTCATCTTTGCAATGCGTTCCCGCTACTCTGAGAGAGGTCAGGGTCAAGCTGGTTCAGAAGCATTGTTCAACGAAGCCGATACTGCCTATTCAGGTCAGGATGCTGGTTTCGATCTGACCGGTGGTATGACCGACGTTCGTGCTGGTCTTGGTACCACCGCTCAGTCCGGTTCTAACCCTGCTGTTCTTAACCCTGTTGGTACTGCCAACTCTGAGGGTTATGTCGTCGGTCAGGGTATGCAGACAGGTGATGCTGAAGCCCTTGATGGGGATGCAGCTAACGCCTTCAACCAGATGGCCTTCTCGATTGAGAAAGTCACCGTTACTGCTAAGTCTAGAGCACTGAAGGCTGAGTACAGTCTTGAGCTTGCACAAGACCTTAAGGCAATTCACGGTCTTAACGCTGAAGCAGAACTTGCTAACATCCTCTCTACTGAAATCCTTGCGGAAATCAACAGAGAAGTCATCAGAACAATCTACAAGATTGCTGAGCAAGGTGCTGTTTCTAACACCGCAACTGCTGGTGTGTTTGACCTGGACATCGACTCTAATGGTCGTTGGTCTGTTGAGAAGTTCAAAGGACTTCTGTTCCAAATCGAAAGAGATGCCAACGCGATTGCACAACGCACTCGTAGAGGGAAGGGCAACATGGTTCTGTGTTCCGCAGACGTTGCTTCCGCTCTGACCATGGCTGGTATCCTTGATTATACCCCTGCATTGAATGCAAACCTGAATGTCGATGACACGGGTAACACATTCGCTGGTACAATCAACGGTAAGTTCCGCGTATACATCGATCCCTATTCTGCTAACCTTACCTCCGGTAATGCCGCAGGTGGTAACCAGTATTACGTCGTTGGTTATAAGGGTACTTCACCTTATGACGCAGGTCTGTTCTACTGTCCTTACGTTCCTCTTCAAATGGTTCGCGCCGTTGGTGAGAACAGCTTCCAGCCCAAAATCGGCTTTAAGACGCGTTATGGTATGGTTGCAAACCCATTTGCAGAAGGTACTACAGTCGGTCTTGGACGCCTCCGCGTCAACAGCAACCGCTACTACAGAAGAGTTGCAGTCAAAAATCTTATGTGAGTCACTGCCCTACGGGGCATCACATTCACAAGAGACCTTCGGGTCTCTTTTTTTATGCTCACACATAAATAGTTGAAAACAAATATACTAGTGGCTAATAATACATCTGGTGTAAGGATCGCTCAAAACAGTGGTCAACCCACTAACAGAAACTTTCTAACTCCATCTGGATTTACTTTTCAGGTTCAAAGGGCACCTAAGGTTACCTATTACGGTAATCTAATAACACTTCCTGGATTAGATTTACCATTTGTTGTTCAGAATACTTATCTCAAAGAAGTTCCATATCCTGGTGATGTTCTTGGATTTGAAGACCTAAGATTAAGATTCTTGGTAGATTCAAATCTTGAGAACTATATGGAGATGCAGAACTGGTTGAGAGGGTTAGGTTTCCCAGAAAGTCTTCAAGAAATTTATGATTTTCAAGATGAAGAAACACCCTACAACAGAGGACAACCAGAAAAAAGTCAGTTGAACTTATATTCAGATGGTACTCTGACCATACTTGATCAACTGAACAATCCTAAATTCAAAGTCGTATTTAATGACTTGTTTCCAATATCATTAACAACCTTGACCTTTGATGCCACTTTAACAAGTGAACAATTCTTTACGGCAGAGGTGGTTTTCAAGTATACTATATACGAAATACGTGAAATTGATTGTAGTCAATGCTAGTTGATCTTGAAACAATTCAGAAGATGTGGGAAACAGATTCTAAAATGGACATTGATAATCTCCATACAGACTCTTTAAATATCCCTATTCTTCACGGAAAATACCATGAACTTTATAATAATATTCTCCTTCTGAGAAAAAAGGCAGAACAACAAAGAAAGAATATCCGACATGAGAGATATGAATATTTTAGTGGGAAAGCAGACCCTGAGGTCTATATTGAAAATCCATTTCCCAAAAAAATTAGAGATAAAGACACTATGCAAAAGTATATGGACGCAGATACAAAACTCTCAGGAGTTTCGTTGAAGATAGAGTACTATGACGTGATGTTACAGTATCTGGATAGTATTCTCAAACAGATTACACAAAGAAATTATCAAATTAAGAACGCCATAGATTTTATGCGCTTCAGTTCAGGAATGGGATAGTGAAATAAATAGACATAACTGATTTTTATGTTATGTCTCACTTGACAATTGAAAAAATAAATGAGGTATATCTAAAAATCACCACCGAACCACACGTTGAGCATGAGTTAAAAGATAGATTTACGTTCGAAGTCCCTGGGGCTAAGTTTATGCCTCAATACAGAAGTAAGTATTGGGATGGACACGTTCACCTTTTTAGTCTGAAGACTAAAAGAATATATTGTGGGTTATTAGATAAGATTATTGCATTCTGTGAGAATGCGGGATACACCTATAACTTCAATGAAAACAAGTTCTATGGAATGCCTTTTGAGGTAAATGAATTTGTAAATAAGGAAGGTGTAAAGGATTATATGAAATCCTTATCACCAGAAATTACACCTAGGGATTATCAGATTGATGGTGTCTATGATGCATTGAGATACAATAGAAAGTTATTGATTAGCCCAACTGGTTCAGGTAAGTCATTTATGATTTACTCAGTTGTACGCTACCATGTGAGAATGGGTAGAAAGATTTTACTAGTTGTGCCAACTACCTCACTGGTTGAGCAAATGTATAAAGATTTCTCTTCCTACGGATGGGATGCAGAAAACCATTGTCACAGAATCTATGCTGGTCGTGAAAGAGTCAATACAAATGAAGTAACTATCACTACATGGCAGTCTGTCTATCAGTTAGATAAGAAGTTCTTTGAGGAATATGATGTAGTGATTGGTGATGAGGCACATTTGTTCAAAAGTAAGTCACTAGTAAGTCTTATGGACAAACTTGCTGATGCCAAGTATAGATATGGATTCACTGGAACATTAGATGGGTCACAGACCCATAAGTGGGTGTTAGAGGGGTTGTTTGGCCCATCATATAAAGTCACTCAAACAAAGAAACTACAGGACGAAGGTTATCTTGCGACTCTTGATATTCAGTGTCTTGTTTTGAAGTATAAACCAAAGAAGTTTGATACTTATGAAGATGAGATTCAACACTTAATTGGTCATGAAAATAGAAACAAATTCATAACAAATCTTACTGTTGATTTGAAAGGTAATACTCTTCTTCTGTACGCAAGAGTAGAGAAACATGGTGCTATACTTTATGACTTGATAAATAAAAAAGTAACAAGTGACAGAAAGGTCTTCTTTATTCACGGTGGTGTTGATGCCGAGGATAGAGAACAAGTAAGAGAAATTACTGAAAGAGAAAATGGTGCTATCATCGTTGCATCATATGGAACATTCAGTACTGGTATCAATATTAAAAAACTTCATAATGTAATATTTGCCTCTCCATCCAAATCAAGAATCCGTAATCTTCAAAGTATTGGTAGAGTCCTAAGAAAAGGCAAAGATAAGACTAAAGCAAAACTATATGATATTGCAGACGACTTCACAATAGGGTCAAGAAAAAACTACACCTTGAATCATTTCATTG
>Ga0222718_10004717_pt1 | contig 11257 bp, 16 predicted proteins | sample C33_27DmetaG_FD_165045 | JGI IMG/M metagenome (GOLD analysis project Ga0222718, IMG submission 165045) | Estuarine water microbial communities from San Francisco Bay, California, United States - C33_27D | ecosystem: Environmental > Aquatic > Marine > Unclassified | place: USA: California... | reverse complement strand
AAAAAAAAAGAGAGGGAGATCGAATCCCCCTCTCCTATCATAATATTACTTCTTATTCCAGATTCCCCATAGTACCCATACGGCAATTAAGCCCATGATACCTTGAGTTCCGAGTGTTGCCAACATACCTGAAACGTTGTCAACAACGCTCAAGCCCTCAGGCATAAACGGCATATTGCCGAGCCCAAGTACTTCAAGTACAATAGCAAGTGCAGCTAAGCTGACACCTAGATCTGCTAGGCCTGCAGCCCAACTTCTTACTTTTGTAAGCATTTCCATGAGAAACCTCCTGTTTTGTTTCATGGTAAAGATTATTTATTAAATTTTTTCTTTTTAAATGAAAAAAAAATACATTTAGGGGGTTTACAATATCCTTTTTTTATGACATAATAGTACAGTAACAATTAGGAGATATTATGAAATATTATATCGATCTTGATATTGCTTGGGATTGCCCAAAAGAGGAATTAGAACACTTGGTTGAAAAACATCGGATGACTATTGCAATTTGCAAAGATCCCTGTGGTCCAGGTGGTGGTAATCCAATCTATAGGTTCTATTCACGTTATAAGAACCGTATCAAAAATTTCCTATATCATGATTATTGTATGGGGGATAAAGAACATGCAGATTGGTTTGCTACACACATTGTCGAGCGAGTATAAACGCGGTTAAGCCTGCAAACGACGTTAAACTAAGACGCAGGTGGGTATGAAGAGCCCTCAGAAGGAATCTTCAAAGGGAATGGTCCGTTCGTCCTTGTAAAAAATTAAGGAACGCGAAGAAAGAGTCAGACTGAAAAGTCTGGCTCTTTTTTTATATAAATAGAAAGGTAAATTTTTTATTCAATGGGTTAGCTGATGTTAAGATTTAGACAGTATCTTATGGAGAAAGGTATGCTATTCAAAGTTAAACTGACCGCTGGTGAACTTTTAAAACCAGGTCGAGAGGGTCGGGGAGACACTTTGATAGCAAAGCTCCAAGATAATGATCCTTTCATTCTTTCTAACGGTCAACAAGTTACCATCCGTTCGAACGACGAACAAATCAAAGCAATAAGACGATATTTAGATAATAGAGATCGCAAAAGCCTAAATGACCTTAAGTTTGCTGGCACAGATGGTGGCAATTATAAATTATCTGACTTTGCTAAGACTGCAGAATTTGGTGGTAAACCGTCTGGATACTCAGTAAGAGGGGAGGACGAAGCACTGACTGCTTTCAGAAAAGAATTACAGAAAGCTTTTGATGAAGATACCGTACCTTACATCTTTATTCAAATTGGTAGAAAAATCGAAAAGGTTGCCAACATCGAATCAACCCCAGGCACCCCTAAATCAGATTTCCATATGGAAGACGAAAATGGTAATGAGGTCTTTTGGCTTTCGCATAAAGTTGGGAGAAGAGCAAACGACTTCCAGCAGTATGGAGGTATGCCAGAGCTTAAGGGTGAGAATTCTAAAGACATGGAAAGCTTTGTTGATGCGGTTAAGGAAGAATTAAAAACGCTAGGTGCAACCCGCCGATTCCCAATGAAAACAGCCTTTGCAAGAAAAGTTAAAGATCAAAATATTAAATTGAAAACTTTATTTGGTAAAGAATACAAAGCTGGGGAAGGGGGAACATCCCGCCAAAATATTGATGTACTTTATCAAGGGCCTATGAAATTAAAGAAATTAAGATATAAGGGTAAAATACCCGTTTATACAATCACGTCAAATCATACTATTTTACACGGCAAAGTAGGCACGGGAGATTACGAGCCCTACTATTATGTAAGACCAGAACAGGCAAAAAATCAGTTTGGTATTGGCGGTGCAAGATTTTTCATTGTAGCAAAGACTACAGCTCTTAAGAACAGAAATACAAAGGAGATATAAATGATAAGTGGACTCTACAACAGATCTTTACTTTTTGCTAAACTAGCAGCTATAGCATACCAAGACGAAATTAGTTCGGAAGAATTAAAAGAATTAGGATTTACAGATAAAGAATTTTATAATCGTGATGGTGCACAGGCTTGGAGATTTGAGAATGATACAGATATTGTTATTGCATGTCGTGGTACACAACCAAATCAATGGAATGATCTCAAAGCCGATCTCAGAGCTACACCAGTCAGAGCAGAAACAATTAGTAGAGTTCATAAAGGCTTTAAAACAGAGGTAGATGATCTCTGGCCAATGGTACTAGAAGATCTAAAAGAAACCAAAAAGACTCTTTGGTTCTGTGGTCATTCACTTGGTGCAGCAATGGCTACAATCATGGCAGGACGTTGTTACTATGATGATAGGTTACCAGATCCTGAACAACTTTATACGTTTGGATCACCTCGTGTTGGTTGGGGTAGATATGTAAGAGAATTTAAAACAAAACATATTCGCTGGGTAAACAATAACGATATTGTTACACGTGTCCCATTTGCTATTATGGGTTACAGACATGATGGTGAAGAACATTATATGAATGCCTACGGAAAAGTACGTCCATTGACTGGATGGCAAAGAGTAAAAGATAGATTCCGTGGTATGTGGATGGGTATTAAAAAAGGTAAGATTGATAACTTTGGTGATCATAGTATGAGTGAATATATTAAAAATTTAGAGAATCATATTAAGGAAAATAGTTAATGCCTCGATTGGCCCCATCACAATATCTTGAACACCAGGGAATACAAATTGCAGCTGGTAATGTGCTTCATACAACGTCAGTGCATAAATTCGGTGCTGTACCTGCTATGTCTCAGAACCAATCTGGTACAATTTGGGACGTGAATGACACACTTTATCCTTGGTCAGCTTTCTCTTCTGCAGCAGTTATTAATGTTGAAAGAAACAATGTCGCTGATGAAGGTAAACAAATTACCATACAAGGTCTAGATGCAAATTATAATTTAGTTGAAGATACTGTTACTATTGCTGGAGCTGATACCCTATCTACACAAACTTTTATTAGAGTATTCCGTGCTTTTAAAAGCGCTGGAACAACAAATGTTGGAGATATTGATCTTGAATATGGTGCCGCTGGCGGAACAACTGTAGCAAGAATTAATGCCGGTAAAGGTCAGACACTTATGGCGATTTATACAGTTCCAGCTGGATATACAGCATTTCTCCTACAAGGAACAGCGACTTGTCAAGATGGTGCTGATGCAACTGGTGATATGTTTGTAAGATATTTTGGCCAAGACGCATTCAGAACAGGTCATAGTTTTGAAGTTTCTGGTGATGGTGGTCAATATTTTTATCCTTTTGCAGTACCAATTAGAATTCCAGCAAAAAGTGATATTGATGTTCGAGCATCAGTAAGATCAAACAATGCTAGACTAACAGCTGCCTTTGATATGATATTAGTAAAAGATTAATGGGTTTACTTTTAATTAGAAACATGGTATAATACAAGTATGGAAAACTTCAAGAACTATATTACTGAACAAAAGAATACCCATATGACCCACATTGAAGATAAGGTCATATATGGTGGAGTGAATGGTACACGTCAGGCTATCAATGCATTACGTGAATTAAGAGATATGTTAGGAGGTAAACATGCAGGTTCTGTTTCTGTTAAGTGGGATGGTGCACCTGCTATCTTCGCTGGTACTGATCCTCGTGATGGTAAATTTTTCGTTGCAAAGAAAGGTATTTTTAACAAATCTCCCAAGGTCTACAAGACACCAGCAGATGTTGATGCTGATACTTCTGGGGATTTGGCTGATAAGCTTAAGCTCGCACTTAAGCACTTACCCGAACTTGGTATAAAGGGAGTAATACAGGGTGACTTCTTGTACGGTCCAGGAGACGTTAAAACATCTAAAATCGGCGGTGAATCATATCTTACATTCCACCCCAATACAATTGTTTACGCAGTTCCATCAGGAAGTGAAGCTGCGAAAGAGATTAAATCGGCGAAACTGGGGATTGTGTGGCACACAACGTACAGAGGACGAACATTCGAAACAATGAGAGCATCATATGGTGTAGATGTTTCAAAGATGCGTAAGTCTAGAAACGTTTGGTCACAAGATGCTATGTTACGTGATATGACAAGTTATACTATGTCAAAACAAGAGACAGACGAAGTGAATACATACTTGAGTGAAGCTGGAAAGATATTCAATAAGATTTCTAGTTCTACACTCAAGCAACTAGAATCGAATCCAATGTTAGCACAACATGTAGAACAACATTCAAATAGTTATGTACGTGCTGGTGCACTTCCACCTGATCCAACAAAAAGAGTAGAAGCACTTATCAAGTTTATTAAAGACAAGTACCAGAAAGAGATTGATAAAAGATCCACTGAAGCAGGTAAAGGCGCACAACAGAAAAAACTAGATACTATTCTAGAATTTTTCTCAGAAGATAATAAAAATAATTTAAAATTAATGTTTGAATTACAGAAAAATATAGTTTTAGCAAAATTAAAACTTATAAATACATTGAATAAACTATCAAATGTGAAGACTTTTGTTAAGACAACTAAAGGTTACAGGAGTACAGGCCCTGAAGGTTATGTAGCAATTGATAAGCTTGGTGGTGATGCGGTAAAGATTGTTGACAGAATGGAATTCTCGTACAACAACTTTTCGCCTGATATTTTAAAGGGATGGGATAAACCGGGAAGAAACTAATGGCAGAGAAATTAGGTTTTAAGCATTTTATGACAGTCAACTATCGCCCAGGCGAAGATGACTTAACTAACTATAGAGCACACAAAAGACGTCGTGGACAAGGCGCCGGAAGTGATGCTGAATATTCCTCAACAAATTCCCCAGAAGAAACTGACGAAGCTCTAACCCCTTCTCAGAGACTTGCACGTGGTAGACAAGCACGTAGGATTAAGTCTAAACTAAAAATGGGTAGAGCAAGAGCAGCTCGTAGAATTGCATCAATGGCAGTTCTAAAGAGACGTGCACGTAAATCAGCACGTAAGGCACTTTATAAGAAAATCGTCAGAGGTATCCCAAAAGCAGAACTATCACCAGCACGCAAACAAGAAATTGAAAAGCGTCTCGAGAAACCAGCTTTCCAGGCTAGAATTTCTAGAATCGCTAAGAAGACTTTGAAAGATGTACGTAAGAAAGAATTAGAACGAAAGCGTAAGTGATGATCGGTTCATTCCGCCAGTATCTGGTCGAAGAAGAAAAGGTCGTTTATTTTTCCTTTGGAAGAATGAACCCACCTACTATTGGCCACGGTAAATTATTAGATAAGTTAGCAGCATCTGCAGGACGTAATCCATATCGAATGTACGTATCACAATCTGTTGACCCTAAAAAGAATCCACTAGAATATAGATCCAAAGTTAAATTTATTCGTAAGATGTTTCCGAAACATGCACGGAACGTTCTCCTGAATAATAAAGTAAAGAATGCAATGGAAGTTGCATCAGCACTATATGATGAAGGTTACCGTAAGATCGTAATGGTTGTTGGTAGCGATCGTATGAGAGAATTTGATGTTCTTCTCAATAAGTATAACGGTCAAAAAGGTAGACATGGTTTCTACAACTTTATGGATATTAAAGTTATTTCTGCTGGTGATCGTGATCCAGATGCAGAAGGTGCTACAGGTATGTCTGCATCTAAAATGCGTACAGCAGCATCTGATAATGACTTTACAGCATTCTCACAAGGTCTACCTAAGAACTTCTCTAATTCAGATTCAAAAGCACTCTTCAATGCTGTACGTAAAGGTATGGGTCTAAAAGAACAAACTGAATTCAAGAAACATGTACAACTTGAACCAGTATCAGAAATTAGAGAAAGCTATATTGATGGTAAACTCTTTGAAGAAGGTGATCAGGTAGTTATTCTAGAGACTGGTCAAGTTGGTAAGATTAAACGTCTAGGATCAAATTATGTTATTATTGAAGCTGAAGAGAATATGTATCGTAAGTGGCTGGACGATGTAGAAAAAGTTGATGGATATAAAATTGAATATGATACAGCAGAATTCAGTATGCCAAAACCACTACAAGAAGAAATGAAAGATTCTTGGGGTGAGACAGAAGGTGCAAATAAGTGGAAGAAAGCTACACCAGGTCAATCAGAATCACAACACCCTAATATTTGGGATAACATACGTAAACGTAGAGCAAAAGGTTTACCACCACGTAAGCCTGGTGAAAAGGGTTATCCAAAGACATTAGATCTACCTGAAGCTGGACCATGTTGGCCTGGATATAAACAGGTTGGTACAAAGATGAAGAATGGTAAAGAAGTTCCTAACTGTGTACCAGAATCAACTGTAAACGAAAAGATTGATGTTAGACAAGATCCAGATATTGATGAGCTTCCAGGTTCACAACCAGCTACATTTCAAAAAGGTATTAAATCAAAATCTACAAAGGCAGCACGTCATCGTCATTTCCAGAGAATGACAAAGAGACGTGATGATGATCCAAGTGCTTATAAAGATGCACCAGGTGATAAGGCAGCACGTAAAAAAGGTACTAAGCCATCACAATACACAAAGAAATTTAAGCAGATGTATGGTGAACAGCAAGATCCAGTAGATGTAGCCAAACAAAGAATTGATAGAGAAAAAGCAGCTGATGCACGTCGTCATGATAGTATGCTAGATCGTGCACGTACAAAAGCAACAAAAATGAAAAATAGAGATACGAAGCCAAATGTATAATTTTAAGACATATCTCAAAGAGAACGCTGAAGCAGCTCTTAAAACAAAAGCTGATAAAAGTGGTTTCTCTTTAAGTATTCTTCGTAAGGTTTATAAAAGAGGTGTAGCAGCTTGGAAGGTTGGTCATAAACCAGGAACTACACCACAACAATGGGGTATGGCACGTGTGAACAGTTTTATTACTGGTGGTCGTACAAGAGTTAAAGGTGACCCTGATTTATGGGCACAGCAAAAGGGGAAAATCAGGAAATGAAAACATTTGATAAATTAAGAGAACAGCTTGATGCTTCATTATATGAAATGGAGATGCTCACTCATAAAAAGAAAATAGCAGCTGCTCAATCAGTGTTAGACAAGGCAAAAGCTGCACACTCGAAAGCATCTGATACTCATTTCAAGCTCTCTGATGCAGCAAGAAAAAAACATGGTAAAGATAGCCCACAAGAAAGGGCTCATGTCAACATGGCAAAGATGCACAAACGAGCCGCACAAGGCGACTTTGGTGGATCTCATGGAGCTGCTACTGTGCGTCATGGAAACAGTTATGACTTCCATGGCAAGCACGTTCCTGAAAAACATGTTGACCACGCAGAAAAGCTACACAATAATATGGTTGATGCACATCATAAACTGCAAGCTGCTAAGAAAGCAAGTCCATTACACAAAGCTAAGTCTGCTATTCATAAATTTGCAAAGAAGGTCGGTATAAAAGAAGCAAATATAGATGAGATTTCAGACTGGGAACTAAAAGAGGAAAATCAAGAAATGAAAAGCTTTAAACAACTCCGCGAAAGTAAAATCGCACTGTCTGGATCGAGAGCTGCTTATGCATCAATGTATGAAGACATATATAAAGAACGAGAAAACAGAGCGAATGATCATGATGAAGCAGCACATTTCCATCATACTCTTACAGATGATGATGCGCATGTTACTCATGAACACGGTCCTGTGAATAAAGACGCACTCAAACATCATGAAGCAGCAGCTAAACATCATGAAGCAGCAGCTAGTCATTATAGAATAGGCAATTATGATCAAGCGGACAGACATGCGACAAAAGCTGGAATACATTCACAAGCTGCAAAAAAACTTGGTAGTAAGGATTCACATTACGTTCATCTTGATACAAAACATTTACACAATCAAAAGCCTCTTCAGCACCCTACATCGATTATAGGTGATCCTTATAAGAGGAGAACTAGACTAGGTTTTGATGATTAATTAATTGAATAAATAACTTTATGATGAACATTGAACTGACTGAAGATAATCTCTTCTTATACACTGCAAAGCATTAAACCGTTTAAAAGGAAAATAAGATGAAAACCTTTAAGAAATTAAGAGAAGAATCTACTGAAGTAGTTGAAAGAATCAGTGGTTCTGGTACTGATCGTAAAGCTCAACTCAAGAGGGCTTTTAGAGCTGGCCAGCATAATACAGATATGTATTATGGGGATCGTGGCAGAACTAGATCTATTCCTGCTCCAAAGGGAATGAGAGACGTAGGCCACTATATGTCTAAGCATAAAGATAAGGGGATTGAAAAAGCTTATAATAAAGGTAAGCATGACGATGATCGGATGAGTCCTCCTAAAGGTAAAGAGAAGATGAAGCCTCAAGATATTCTTAGAAGCAGACAGTCTATGGGGATTAAAAAGGCGCCGCGGTATAAAGGATTAGGCGGGCCAGATGGTAAATTACCAAAATAACCGGAGAAAATAAAATGCCATTGAAAGTATCAGACGGGATTGGAACATGGATCGACGATTTTAAGAAATCGAAAGCTCCACAGTTCAAAGGTAAATCAGAAAAAGAACGTAGGGATATGGCCATTGCAGCTTATCTTTCTGCTAAACGTGGTGGTAAACCTCAGAGTACTGCTAATGAATCAGTAATATATGAAGAATCAGATAAATCTACTGATCGTTTAAAGATGCTCGTACGTCTTGGGTTAATGGATAAGAAAGATATGACCAAGATCGTTCGTTCGATTGGTAAGATGAAAGAGGATAAGCCAGTTTCCCCTGCTGATCGCAAAATCCTTTTTGATCTCTTGAACGAACTGATTGGTATGGTTACTGGTGATGAACAAATCTTCCAGAAGGCAAAGAAAGCTGTACGTGAGGAGAAGGATCCAAACGAATATGATAAAGAAGGTGAAATGATGAAGAACCAACTTCGTCAGATCTGTTCTGCTAATGAGAAACTCATGAAGATGGTTGGTGACGATGATAACCTTCCGGAGTGGGTACAAAACAAAGTAACAAAGGCAACTGATTATATTAGATCAGTACGTGATTATCTTGAAGCAGAGAATGGTGACGATGATGAAAAGGAAATGGATGAAGCGAAAAGAACAGTCACTATTGATAAACCAGACAGGCTTTCTTCTATTAGAGTAATAAAACCAAAAGATCCGTCAAAGTTTAATCAAGATAAAAAATATCCACCTCATCTTCGTGGTGATTCGATTGGTAAAGCTCGTAAGACTTTCAAAGATATGCGACGTTCTAGTACAGGTAAGTAAAATGAAAAAATTTGCCCAGTTTATTGAAGAGAAAGATCCACGTCTAAAGGCTGCTGGTGTAAAAGGTTATAATAAACCAAAACGTACACCTGGTCATCCTGAAAAGAGTCACATCGTTGTTGCTAAAGATGGTGGTGAGATCAAGACTATTCGATTTGGGCAACAGGGTGTAACTACAGCTGGTGCACCAAAGAAAGGTGAATCTGATCGTCAGAAAGCAAGACGTAGATCATTCAAGGCACGTCACGCAAAGAACATTGCCAAAGGTAAAATGAGCGCAGCATATTGGGCAGATAAAGAAAAATGGTAGAATCAACTAATAGCAGATTAGATCGAATTGAAGAAAAGCTAGATAGACTGGCTGAAGCAATGATTGCTCTCGCCCGGGCTGAAGAAAAGATTATGTCAATACAAGAGAATCAACAGAATCAAATGGAACGGGTAAATAGATTGTCCGTCAAAATAGATGATATTGATAAAAAGGTTGATGACAATGCAAGAGTCGTTAACGTTATTAGTAAATTATTTTGGGTAGTACTAGTGGCAGCAGTAGGTGCCATAACAACAAACATATGGATGTAGGAGCATCAAATGAAAACAGAAGAAATTAGAAGAATGGCTCATGCTCTGCTGGCAGTGCAGGAGTCACAATTCCAGTACGTTGTGCCGGAAGAGATTGACGCACACGAAAGAACAGCCTTCCATGGTGCGGCAGCTGGTGCAGCTAAGGCAGGTAAATCACACTTCAGTTTCAAGGGTAAAAAATATCCTGTAACAATGAAGAAAGACGTAGCAACAAAGATTGCTGATTCCGTCGAGCATGATGAAGAAGAAGTTGTCGAAGAAGGTAAACTTCCACCTGCACTTCAAGCCTATATGGACAAGAAGAAAGGTAAGAAGTCAAAAGGTAAAGAAGACGAAAAAGATAATGGTGATGACAAAGAAAATGGTGATGATGAAGATGAAAAGGAAGTAAAAGAAGTAGTAACTTCTGCTGATAAGAAGCCTGAAAATTATGTTGGCCCAGATGGTAGGACAAGAACCCGTATGGTTCCGACTACAAAGAAATCTGCCCAAACAGAAGCAAATGCACCAAAGGGAACACATACACCAGATAATGGTTCTCCAATGGGTCAAGGACTTTCACCATCTGCTAAAAAAGAAGTAGGTAACAAAACACCAACCTCACAAGAAATTGATGAGCCAACTGTTGATAAGTTGAACTTCCAAAAGTTCAAGACAATGACTAAGAAATCACCAATGCGTCCAAATGATAATGCAAAGGGTGATACTAGTATTAAGCCAGGTGGCACACCAATGAAAGATCCTCTTCAAGAAGGAAAATATGTTGGCGGACCAGAGCACACTTGGGCCCAATGGATCGGTGGAATTAATAGTAAAAATTCAAATGCTATTAAAGCACATTTAAAAGCTAAAGGTCATAACTTTAAAGATCATGGCAATCTTCCTAATAATAAAAAGAATAATACACATTATATTAGTAATCTTAGTAAAGAAGGTCATGCAGAGCTTCAAAAAGTTAAGAAAAAACATGGTCTGCCAAAGAATCCATATGGAACACCTGGGCATAAAAAAGAAGGGCATAAAGGTAAAGCAGATAAAGCTGATTTGCCAAAGCACGTAGAACATGATCCAAAAGCATCTTATATGTAGGAAACAATAATATGGCAAGTAGAATTAAACCAGTTAAAAACGGTATTCTTACTTCTCGCGGGTGGGTACACGAACGTACGGGCGAAGTTCTAAAGGCAATGAAAGTAACACCAGAAATGCTTGATGAATATTATGGTGTTACTCCTTCAAGTCCTGAAGCAATACCTGTTAGTGTACCCGAATCCTGTCCAGGTTGTGGTTGTCTTGTATGTGAGTGTGAAACACTAACAGAAGATTCACCAATGGACTTAAGTAAAATGACAAAAAAAGAGTTATCAGCTCTAGCAGAAGATCAAGGAATAGAGGTAGATACTAAGGAGACAAAGAAAAGTCTATTAAGTAAACTTACCAGCGGATTCTTGAACTAAGGGCTAACTCGTGGAAGAATATGATGAATTACTAGACGAAG
>Ga0222718_10004715_pt1 | contig 11258 bp, 18 predicted proteins | sample C33_27DmetaG_FD_165045 | JGI IMG/M metagenome (GOLD analysis project Ga0222718, IMG submission 165045) | Estuarine water microbial communities from San Francisco Bay, California, United States - C33_27D | ecosystem: Environmental > Aquatic > Marine > Unclassified | place: USA: California... | reverse complement strand
ACAAGCAATACTATTGCAGGTGGAACATTCACTTTATATGGTTTAAAGAAGTAATGAATAAGAATATATATGATATAATTAAGGAGGTGAAATAATATGGCAACTTTAGAAGAATTAACAGTTGAGGCTCAAAGCGAAATAGACGCAGCTAAACCTCTATATAAACAAGTTAATAATGAGCGAATGGAATTTTCCGATGCTGATTACGAGCAAGCAGTTACTGATTTAGCTAACTCTAAATGGAATGACCAACAATTAGGTTATATCCAAGCTCGACAAGAAGCATACGGTAGTGTACAAGACCAACTCGATATGATATATTGGGATGGTGTAAATGGAACTACCTTATGGGAAGACCATATAGCACAGGTTAAGGAAGATAATCCAAAACCAGAATAATATTTAACCTAATCACCATTAGGTAAGAAAAGACGGGGCCACCACACACCCGTCTTTTCGTTTACTATAATCATTTAATAAATCAATTTAGAAAAAAACTTTTAAAAAAATACATGAAAAATGCATATCTTAGAGTATAATTTAGATTAATACTTTAAAAATATAGGAGAGTAATAATGGCAGATAATGCTAACGAAAATTCTGAAATAGATGTTCAGAAAGTAATGGAAAATAACGCAAAGCTAGTACAAATGGCTCAAAATCAAGCTGATGTAATTACTGAGCTTAGACAATTAAACTCTGACAAAGAGTTAAGAATTGCTGAGCTGTCTGCAACAGTCAAAAGATTTCAGCAACAAGTACAAGCAGCAGTTGCAGCTGGACAAGCTGAAAAAGAAGATGACGCTGTTGATGAGGGTGTTGAAGATGAGCAAGAATAATTTTTCTGAGGAATTAGAAGCTTTACAAGGTAGTAGAAAATCTTCTAGAAATCCTCTTAAAATTGACCAAATAATTAAAAAGTTAGTTAAAGATGGACAAAAAGACGAAGCAGACGCTATTATTTCAGCTGCTGGTAACGAAGAGTTGCCAATGTTTACTCTTTTTACAGCTTTAAATAACGCTGGACATGACATATCTTACACTGCTGTAAGAACAGCTAGAAGAAAGTATTCTAAAACGGAGGCATAAATGAGCAAATTTTCAGACGAAGTAGAGAAATTACGTAAGTCTAGAAGAGATGCTGAGGATGCGCGCAGGGCAAAAATGGAACATCCCAAAGGGTTTGAACCAGGCGTACACTTAGTAAATGGTGAAGGTACTCTTACTACTAAACCAGTAGAAGATAAAATAGAGAGCCGCAATCAGTGGGATGCACACTTGGAGCACTTTGGATTTGACCCTAAAGAGTTTGAAGTAATAGACAACAAGATAGAGTATAGGTCTTGGGAAGCACCAGTAGAAGGTGGCAAACAAACCATGCACTACTATAAAGTTGCTATTAGAGCTAAAGATGCAGGTGAATCTGCTTTTGACTTTGACAACATTATAAAACAAGTTAAGTCTTCTAAAACAACAAAGCCAACCAAACCTAAAGGTGCTGACATTAGCTATGTACTAGCACTCAGTGACTGGCAAGTCGGGAAACAGGATGGAGATGGAGTTGAAGGTATTGTAAGAAGAGTTAATCAAGGTATAGTTGATGTTAAGCAACATATCGCTGACCTTAAGAAGATAGGGTACAAGTTTGACTCAATGGTTATCGCAGGATTAGGTGACCTCGTCGAAGGGTGTGATGGGCATTATGCGCAGCAAACCTTCTCAGTTCAGCTAAATCAACGTGACCAAATTACTGTAGCTACAGCATTAATTGTTAAAGTTATAAAAGAATTTGCTCCGCTGTTTTCAAGTCTCAAAATTTTGACAATAGGAGGGAATCATGGAGAAAATAGGAGGAATGGCAAAAGCTATACTGATTTTGGTGATAACTATGACGTTTTATGTTTTGACCAAGCTCAAAAAATCTTAGCCGAAAATAAAAAAGCTTACGGTCACTTATCTTGGTTTGTGCCAGATAAAGATTTAGTTATGACTATAGACCTACACGGTAAGATTTTAGGAATAGCCCATGGCCACCAATTTCGTGTCGGAGGAACAAATCATGGTGCAAAAGTCTCTAATTGGCTATCTAAACAAGCTTTAGCTAAAACAGCAATAGGAGATAGCGACATAATGTTATCTGCTCACTTTCATCACTTGTCAGTCTTACATGAAAGAAATACTACTTTTATACAAGCACCAGCACTTGATGGAGGTTCTTTATGGATAGAGCAATCACACGCTTTAACATCACAACCAGGCATCCTTACATTTACAGTAGATGCTGACGGTATTGATAATATAAAAGTCCATAAAGGCACTATTGAATGAAGTACTATCTTATAGAAAATGAGAACCAACACGGCAAGCTGAGAAAAAATGGTAAGCATGGTTGGTACTATGCAACTAGGAAAAAAGGTATTCAAGGTATAGTTATACATACTGCAGAGGGAGCACCAGCAAAAAATGTAGCTAAGTATTTTACATTTAACACAAGACCAGCTTCTGCTCATGTAGTAATAGACGAGTCAGAAACTATAGATTTATTACCAGATAATGCTGTTGCTTTTCATGTTAAAGGACATAACTCTAAGACATTAGGTGTTGAAATAGCTTATTGGGCTCACAAATGGGGTGAAAACCTACAGTTAGAAGACTTGCTACTTAACAACACTGCTAAGTGGTGCAGGAAGAAGATTCTTGAACACAACATACCAGTAACAAGAATAAATAAGGATGCGTGGAATAAAGGTAGCAAAGGCTTTATTGCACATAGTGATTTAGACCCTTTAAGAAGGTCAGACCCAGGCGATGAATTTCCTTGGGATAAATTCTTATCTTATGTTAATGGTGAAAAACCAAGTTTTAAAAGACAAGCTCCACCTTGGGCTGGTAGAGTCTTTTCTTTTAAACAGCCTTATATGAACGGGGCTGATATAGCCCAATGGCAGGATGCTGTTGGTGGATTAGTTGCTGATGGGATATATGGTAAACTATCAGTAGGGCGTTGTAAAGAGCTTCAGAGAGAAGCTGGACTTGTCCCAGACGGATTAGTCGGACCACAAACGTGGTATGCAACATTTCAATTACCAAAGAGAGGAAACTAATGAAGTTAGAAGTATTAAGAATTAGCTCTCAAAATGACTCTACAAGTGGTGTTTTGTTCGATGTAACAGATGGGAAACGTAAATTTCTTTGCTATACATTAGAAGATGAATACAGAGCTGTAAAGGTCAAACATGAGACAAGAATACCAGAAGGAACCTACAAATTAACCTTAAGAAGCGAAGGAGGATTTCACTCACGCTACCTTAAGAAATTTGGTGCTGGATTCCATAAGGGTATGATTTATGTTAACAAAGTTCCTAATTTCGAGTATATATTATGGCACCTGGGTAATTTTGAAAAAAATACCAGTGGCTGTTTGTTGCTTGGAAATTCTCAAACAGAGAATATAACTGATAAAAAAGGTTATATAGGAGCGAGTACAGGCGCTTACAAACGCGTGTATCCAATTATTAGAGATGCGATATTAAGTGGTGAGGGTGTCTCAGTAACCTATGTGGACTTTGACCATGTAGAAGGGAAACCAACACCAAAAGTAAAACCAGTAAAGCCTTATAAGCCTTATGACAAAGCTAATGCTCAGAAGCTTATCAAGCGTATTGGACGATTAAAATAAGGAGGCTATATGCCAGACTATTGGAGAACTGCGTTAATAAGAGCAGCAAGAACTGCAGCACAAACTTTTATTGCTGTAATGATGGCTAATCAAGCAGGAATGTTCGAAGCAGACGTATTAATGGCGGCAACTGTCGCTGGAGCGTCAGCTCTTGTATCTGGAATACAAAATGCATTGGAAGATGCACCATTTCCATTTATGAGCAAGATTCCAAAAGGCTAAATGTACCTTTAATTAAAAGTACTATAATAGAAGAGGATGGGTTAGGAAACTAGCCTATCCTTTTTTATATTGGAGATACATGGCAGATAAAATATTAAATGGATGGTCTCTGTACTTTAACATTCTTAAAAGAATCTTTGCAGTCTTTATAGCTCAAAGTCTTTCAATATTAGGTGCAGGTTCTATTGTAGGTATAGACGTTTACCAATCTGGTTTATTAGCTGGAATTATGGGTGTTGCTCATGTCTTAGAGATGTTAGCAAGAAAATATATTGATGATGGGAAAATTACACTTAATGAAGTAAATGAGGTATTTAACAGCGTTCCTACGCGAAAGTAGGGAATGCTTAATAAATTTAATACCTTTATAAGGTTATTAGTTGTTGGATTGCTTATATATCCTTTACCTATTGCTATGGCTGACCACGTCCCTACTCAAGCACCTTATGGAACAAATGCTAGTAATGATGTTAACGCAGGAACTTTTACTATTGGTATATTAGGTTCAGATGGATTTGAAGATAGTCCACCCGAAAGCTATACAATATTCTTTAGTCAATCTAATGGTGTAACTGAAACAAATAGTTTTTGTGTAACTACTTCTTTTGGACATTCTGCAAACACTTGGCAGTATCACACATTTAGTCTTGACAACTTAAAGTATTATTTTAATGACCCAGCAGGAACAAATATTTATTATAGGGTTAGGTCTAACAACATAACTGATTACAGTTTTTCTACATTAACAGACCAAAATACTTGGAATTTATATGCAGGAACACCATTTGATTATAACCAAACAGATTGGTCTGCACCTACAGGAGATAATGCTTGTGATGACCCAAAGATACTTGATGGTATAGGAGACCCAAGTAACTTAACTACTTCAGCTAATTTACACGATGGAAGTATAACTATTGACTGGGACGCAGCACCAGACAGATATGAATATAGTGCAGAACGATACGCAATCGGTTTTGATAAAGCAAACCCAACTATGTATGGTATAGCTACAGGTAATGTAGGAGACGAAAACGCTTTAAATACAGAATACACTTTTAGCAAATCTTACTTACAATCAGTTCTTGATGCACAAGTAGGCGATACTTTATATTTTGAAATTAGAGCAGACAATGATACTAACTCTCAATACTCTAATTGGACTTCTATAGCTAGTTATACAATACAAGATGTAGCTAGTGGTGTTACAAATTTATCTATTTCCAATACTGAGTATCAAGGTTTAGATTTTAGCTGGACACAACCTAATACAGGTTGGTCAGCAGTAGAGTCTTATAGAATTGAATATAAACTATCAAGCGAAGAAACATATACAGGTATTGATATTGCAGACGCTAGTGCTACTTCTTACACAATAGAAGACATATCAGCAGGAACTTATGATTTTGCTGTTTATGCTTGCACACAAAATGGTGGTTGGTGTCATGGACCTCAAGCAGGTCCAAATACTAATTTTATAGTTAATCAAAATACTGCTACTACAACTACAACTGTTCCTCCAACGCTAGGACCTCCAATGAATGTAACAGTTGCACAAACTTATAATCAAGGTGTAAAGGTGGATTGGGATGTGGCTAATAGTGGTAACTTAACAGCTGAAACTTATGAACTCTACTTTAGAACAGACGCTAAAAATGAAACAGTTGTTTATAACATTACAGAAACTGAATATACTATACCTTATGAAAGCATTCCTAATGGAGATTACACCTTTTCAGTTAGAGGTTATAGCTCTGATGATAATACTTATAGTGGTTTTTCTACCGAACCGACACTAACTGTATTCAATCAAAAAGCACAAGACGATGCAAATGCAGCAGCTCAAGCAGCTTATGAGGCTGAGCAAGCTCGTATCGCTGAGGAAGAGCGTATAGCAGCTGAAAAAGCTGAGGAAGAGCGTAAAGCTGAGGAAGCTCGTAAGGCAGAAGAGGCTAGGATTGCTAAAGAAAAAGCTGAAGAGGAAGCCCGTATTGAGGCAGAGCGTATTGCAGAAGAGGAGCGTTTAGCTGAGGAAGAGCGTCTTCGTTTAGAGGAAGAAGCTAGAATCAAAGCTGAGCAAGAAGAGTTAGCTCGTATTGAAGCTGAAAAAGAAGCTAAGATACAAGCTGAACTAGAAGCGTCTATACTTAAAGATGTAGACACTGATAATTTATCTGACGATGAAAAAAAAGATTTAAAAGTATTAGTTGATAAAATACAAGAGTTACAAGAAACATTAGAGGTTGTTGAATATGAAGAAAAAGTTTTTGAGTTGGAAGAAATTGTTATTGTTGCTCCTACTACTACGAGCACCACGACTACAACCTTACCTATCATTGAAGATTTTGCAGATGAAGAAGTCGATGAGATACTTGAGGTTGAGCCACTTCCTAGTGAGGAGAGAGACGAAGAGATACCACTCACAGAAGAAGAAGTAGAAGTTCTTGTTGAGGAAACTGAAGAAGCTATCGCAGAAGTTATTACTATTGATATAGTAGAAGAGAAGCCTATCGATACCGAGGGTTTGACAGAGGAGGAAGTCTTTGAAGCAGAAGAAAAAGCTGACCAAGAGCTTACAGAAAAAGTCGAAGCAGCAGTCGCTGAATTACCTACAGAGGAAAAGGTTAAAGTTGTACAAGCAGTTGCAAAAACCAAGATACAAAATCTAGGTACAGCTGATAAAACTACACAAAAAGTTGTACAAGCCGTTGTCAAAGAAGTAACTAAAGTTGAAACAGTTGCTACCTTATCTGAGGAACAAAAGACAGAAGTTGGTCAAGTACTAGGTTTTACAGAAAAGGAGGCTTCTAAAGACCTTGAAATTATTGCAGAACAAGCATCTAAAGATGAAAATACAGCACAAGCACTAGATGAATTTGTTGAAAGGTCAATTGCTAGTGCAGATGTAGAAGATTATACATTAGCAGATGTTGTTACAGAGGTACAAGTAGAGGCCTTTCTTGAGGCACCTATATCTGCTATAATAGATATAGACTTAAGTAATGTGACTATTTCAAACATTGGTACAGATATGACAAATGACCAAAAAGAAAAAGCACAGGAAGTAGTAGTCCCAGTGATTATAGCTTCACAAATTATTGCACAAGCTGGTGCATTAATGACTAGGAGATTTTAAATGATAAAAAAATTAATTAAGTTCTTAAATAAAGTGTTAGGCATGCCCTATAAAATTATGCTATGGACACTTAAAAAAGTATATACAGTTTTAAATAAATTAACTGAATTTTTAGCTTATGGGTTACAATTTATAATAGAATTAATTTTGAGGACGATTAATACTTTATGGAAAACAGCAAAAGCACCAATTGTTTGGACGCTATATAAATTAAAAAATATTAAACCTAAAGCTGTGATTGTGTGGATAGTAGATATCTTAAAAGAGTCTGTAGCTCAGATTTTCACTCTCCTCGGATTTTTTATAGCCTGGTTCACATTAACAGGAACCGCACAAGATATAGTAGGTATAGCAATAGTTGTATCTATAATAATATGGTTATTAACAATAAGATGGAGAGAATAATGGATAAATGGCAATTAGACGATAGTTTTTTTAGTTTAGTATCTACAAAAGAAACTTCAAGTGCCAGAAGCTATGGACCAGAAGATGAGGCGTGTTGCAGTGATTGCGGATGCGGAAAGAAGAAATAATGGTTGATTCAAATAATGGTAATGGCTTTACGCAAAAGGAGATGTTGGTAATGATATTAGAAGGTCAAGAAAAAATAAATGAGCGAATTGACTCGCTCCATGAAAAAGTCAATGCAAAAATTTCAAGACAGGAACTCGCAGGATGGGTCGTCGTTGTAGGCACACTATCCGCACTATTAACACAAATGTAATCGGTCGCCTCGAAAGGAGGTATCATGACAGAAATCATATTAGTCGTAACAGTATCACTTATATCTATAGGAGGTTTAATTTGGTTCGGGATTATGACAACAAAGTTTTTAAAATATTTTACTGTAATTGTTGAGGAGGTGTTAGATGAAAGGAAAGAGAATTAACAGATGTGAAATCTGTAAGAAACCTTTAAAACACGTTCACAACAATCAATGGATGTGTCAACAAAGTTTATCTAAATGTGAAAAATCAACTAAGATTATTTTTATAAAAGTAGATGAGGAAGAGTGAATGAGGGTAAAGCTAAGAAAATATGTTAGGTATACACTAACTCTAGGTGCTTTTGCACACTTAATAGAATTTGCAAGCGCTATATATGAAACAGCTTATATTACAGCAGGAATATCTATATTTTTTGGAATACTAAATGCCCTAGCTGTATATGTTCTTAAAGACGAATGAGCGAATGGGTTATTATACTATTTTATACTGCCTTGCTTTATTTAGCCTCGTATATTGGTTCTACAAAGAAATAAGACTTTGAATCCCGATTGTCCTATTTGCAACAGCATATTGATAGAAATTCATGCTGGTCTATATTGCGATAACCAAAAATGTATGGGTTATAAACAAAAAGTAGTTGCTTGTTGTGAAGGTGGCGCGTGTTAATATCTAAAAAAACATTTAGTTTAAATCATATAGTCATTTAGAAAGAATGATATACTATATACATGAGAGAATTATATTTCTACAACGCTGAAGTTACTAAAATTGTTGATGGAGACACTATAGACGTCACTATCGACTTAGGTTTTAACATATGGATTAAGGAAAGATTAAGACTGTATGGACTGAACACTCCAGAAACTCGCACTAAAGATGCTGAGGAAAAGGAACGTGGATTAAAAGCTAAAAAATATGTAGAGAACCAAATAAATTCCAACTCTGGAATGGTTCAAATACAATCCTTCGGTAAAGGTAAATACGGTCGTGTTTTAGCAGAAGTATGGGTAGGTAAGAATAATCTTAATGAAGCTCTTATCGCCAATGGCCATGCTGAAATATACATGACTGATTAAAACTGGGACAGCTCCCCAAAGTCCTTATACTGTCTCAACGGTATAAATACCGCACTCCAAATATTTTCTATTCAGAAGACTCATCACTTTGCCCGACTACTAAACCGCATACTAACGACAGTGGTGATATACACGAATTCTGCCTTGCCTCTCGACTTGAGGATTCTATCCCCGCAGTGTAGCTTACCGAAGTGAATCTCGTAAAAGGTGAAAAAAGGAACTGCCCCACGAACTTAGACTTCTCGTTCTTGAAGCAACATTGAGGCTACTGTAATTCTCCTACTACCTAATCGTGTTTGTTCCTTAGCAATATCTATAAAAGCTGAAAGCTCTCCAGTTCTAAATTTATATATAGGAGATTGCTTATCAATCAAACCTTTGTTTTCCATTTCTTTGATACTCAGTTCAAGTTCTTTGGCCCTACTGTAATACGCTACAGCAACTTCGTATAGGGTATTGATACCAATATCTATAGGCATTGAAACTCTACCAAAGAATACATCAATATATCCTTTAATCTCAGTTCTCATCGTGTCTATGTCGTTCATACCAGCAGGCACTGGCACTGCAATATTTTCTAATCTAGCTATGTCTATTTCTTTCATTTGTTCTCCGTGTCTATAATTATTCGTCAGTGAATAAGGAGTAAAAGTAATTTAAGTATTGGTTTCTTTTTTCTTTAGGAATCCAACACATAATCATTGCCGCCGCATGTTCTAAATTTCTTTTTATTTTCTTATCCGCTGCTTTTTCGTTCATGGATTAATACTACTACAAGACTTTTTATATTTCAAGTTTTAACAAAATAGAAACAACTTTTCAAAATTGGTTTTTAAATATGCTATAGTTAATCTTTATGTATAATTTACAAAGTTACTTAGGAAAGATGTCAGCAGGCATGGTTAGCTCTAGTAGTTTAAATCAAGCCAAGTATGGAAAACCTAAGAAGAAAAAAAGAAATAAAGTTTCATCACAAGCAAACTTTCATCAGCAGTATCACATTAGCTGGGAACTAACAGAGGACGACTTACCTTAATTCCTAAATAATATTTCCTATATACATAGAGAGAGACATCTTATAGTTAATGAGTATAGTTCCTGGGTATAGTTAGTACGACAGCTGTGACGCCAGGTCACGACAGCCCTGTCGCCTGGTTACGTCTGGTTTGTCGTGTACTAGGTAAAAACCACACGTCAGATTTGGCGGGTACACCCCAACATATAGTATACGACAGTTCTGACGCTACTACATATGGTATGTTTGGCCTAGTTTGAGCTTAAAAAACCTCTATTTACTGCTTCTATACTAGTTTCCTAAACCTTTTTTTCTATATGAAACACGTTATGTTGCGTTGAGCCTAGAAACAACCACTCCCCTACTCTATGAAAAGGCCTAAAGCCTCGCTATATATCCTCATAAAACTCCTTATTGACACCTACAACCTAATAGGGGAGAGGAGTAACAAAGTAATAACTATACACAAGGAAGAAAGGTTGTTAATTCCTATGCACAAGTACCTAAGATTGTGAAATTCGAACATATGTTCTATGTTTTTTGAGATAACATGCTATTAATGTGTGGGCGGGCGGACTGGATAAAAACCAGACTTTTTACTTCCCGTCAGAATACTTTACATTCACCTCAACTGGAGCATCTGAGTCTCCAGAGATTTTGATATCGTTCTGTTTTGACCATTTCTGGAAACTTCGTTCCATCCACCAAGCTGCAGCCTGCCACACTCCACGTGTTGCAGCGTTCCTAATTGAACCTAAAAAGATACCCTCAGCTTGCGCTCTAGCTACCTCTATTGAGTCCAAGAACTCAGTGTAGATTGTCTCTTCTCCAGCCTCTCTGTCAGCCTTCGCTTTCTCTACCCAGTTGTAGAACGTTGACTTCGGAACTTTGGCCATTCGAGCAGCATCTTCAACGAAATACCCCGCATGGAGCCATGTACAGATGTTGTCTATTTTGTCTTGATTTAGTCCTGTTGGTCTTGCCATATATCCTTAATTATAACATCTTTAATTGGACGACTTTGTTATGTCATCTAACTCCAAAAATTTATTAAAAAAATTTTCAGAGGGCAGAAAATCAGTAAAAAGAGCTCCGCTCTGCCCGAAAGGTACCCCCCATATCATGTATATCTTGGCAATAAAAAAGGCCCCCGAAGAGGCCTCTTTTACTTTACATTGGAGATACAACAACCGAGTAATCGATGATGTATAACCATATGCTACTAGATGTAGTGGTAAAAGCAACTAACACCACTAAATCTACTACTGCTTCACTATAGTGTTGCATTTCTGCACAAAGGCTAGTCCCAGTTAACTACTAGAACTTCGTCTTCTAAGACTACATTGAATGCATCTTTGAGTATACCTTTACCAATATGGATGCATAGAGCATTTGAACTTGC
>Ga0222718_10004711_pt1 | contig 11262 bp, 21 predicted proteins | sample C33_27DmetaG_FD_165045 | JGI IMG/M metagenome (GOLD analysis project Ga0222718, IMG submission 165045) | Estuarine water microbial communities from San Francisco Bay, California, United States - C33_27D | ecosystem: Environmental > Aquatic > Marine > Unclassified | place: USA: California... | reverse complement strand
AACATCAAGCATGAATGCCAAATCTGAGATTGTGAGATTGAGAGAGAATCTGCATTCTCTCATCATCTTCTTGATTCTTTGCTCTTGCATCTTCTACTCCTCATCCAAATCAATAACAGGGCCCAAGATCACCTCTTGGAGGGCTTGCTCTTTGATCTGCTCAACAAGCTCAGGCACATTTGATTCTGAGATATCAATATTGATCTCAATATTGGCCTCAGGGCTGAGATTCTTCTCATATCTGTATCGCCTTTCAAGGAGCCAAGTTGAGGCCTGCAAATTGCCCTGAGAGATTGCTTGATTGACTGTGCCCAAAGCATTCAAAGCCCCTTGAGCCTCAGCATCCCTGCACGCTAGGAGAAAATCAAGATATTCCCCTTCCTCTTCTTGTTTGCCCCGTTGAATCCATCCATATAGCGTATCAGGATGAATCCCCGCATAAGAGGCTGCAATTTGATATGTGCCTCCAAGATTGAGAGCCTGCATAACCCTCTTCTTGATTGGCTCTGTAAATTTGCTGTTTCCATGTTTTCCCATTGTTCTTTGCTCCTGTTAAAATGGAATTTGTAATTGAAGGTTTTCATTGAGATATTCCTCTCTTGCCCATTTGATGCGCCCCTCAATGATTGGCACATATTCAGCAGTGAGCTCACAGCCTATTGAATCAAAGCCCTCAAGGGTTGCAGCTGCAAGGGTTGAGCCTGAGCCTGAGAAGGGATCAAGGACTGTGCCGCCCTTTGGAGTGATGAGCCTGCATAACCATCTCATGAGCCCAAGAGGCTTGACTGTGGGATGAGTGTTCTTGACCTCTGAGGCCGTGCGCCCTGCGCCTGCTCTTGGAGAATTTAGCCCTTTTGATCCTTTCCCTGCATGATCAACAGCAGGAGGAATCTGAGCCTCAAGATGCTCAAGGCCCTGCTCTCTTTCCCGCCTTGAGGCTTTGGGGCATTGATAGATATTTGCAGGCCACCTTCCAAGATTATGAGCTACTGAAAATGAATCATGTCTTTGCCTTTCACCTAAAAATGAATCATTTTCAAAGTTTGGATTCTGTGTTGTTTCATATTTATCTTGAGGCCCAATCCAACATTCATCCCCATATCCAAAACGGCACTCATCAATATTGATTGCCCCTGTTCCAGTGCTCAAAACTTGCCGTGCAATGCTCCCCTCCTCAATGGGTTTCCTTGCAAGGATTGCAGGCTCATAAGCAGGCTTGAGGGCTGTTCCCCATCCCTCCCATCTTTGAGCCTCTTCTGTTGAGGGGGCTGTCATATCTATATTTCCAGATTGTACTTTTCCCCCAACAAAATTGCCTTTTCCTAGACCTACATTTGTAACCAATTTTTGCCCAATCACCTCCCTCTCAGCCCCAAAATGCTTATCAATCGCCTTTGAAATATCAAGGCTCTTAGGGAATCCTGAATAATAACACCATGCAATCATATCTCTGATCTCAAATCCTGCATCCTCAATGGCACAGGTGATTCTGTGTATTGTTCTTGTGCCCCCAAAAGCTATGAGATGACCTCCCGCCTTGAGCACTCTGAGGCACTCAGCCCAAACTTGAGGATTGAATGCAATATCTCCCCCATCCCAAGTTTTGCCCATAAAGCCCTTTGAGGCTCTTGCATATACGCCTGATTGCTTGCTCTTTGCAGGGGCGGCATTCTCAGCAGAGAACTGCTTGACAATGCTTTGAAGGTGATAGGGCGGATCGCACACAACAGAATCAAGGCTGTTATCAGGAATCTCCTTGAGCCTTTGCAGGCAATCCCCAAAGAGGAGCCTCTGAGAAGGGATTCTAAGCTCGGCAATAATCTCAGAAGGCATTGAGAGATCTTGAGGCTGTTGAGAATTCATTGGGCCTCCTTCATCTGCTTGAGGCCCTGCTCAATAAAGTGATTGATCACTGAGCCAAGAGGCAGATCCTGCTCATCACAAATCTCTTGCAGCTGCTTGAAGATATGCGTTTTGATTCTGATCTGCTTTTTGATGCTCTCAGTTTTTTCAGCATCCCTTGAGGGGCGGCCTGCTTTAAGTTTTTTAATTTTCATTTCTTTGCTCTCTTTCAAATTAAAAGGTTATTTTTATAATGCAATAGATCGTCTGTTGCGCATAAGGGATGGGAAGGGGTTCCCATGTTGAGGGGGGGATCAATGATCCCCTTCTCTTTTTGTGTCCCAATAAGCTCTTTGAGTTTCGAGCTTGAGTTTGAAATCAGGATCAGCAGGGCCTCTCCCTCTTCTCTTGCTCATCATGAGCTTGAGTCTTTGCTGCTCTCTCTCTTGGCGCAGCTGCTCTCTCCTCTCCTCACGCCCTTCAAGATTCACAGGCTCAACAAGAGGCACATGAGCAGGAAAATCCTCATTCTGAGTTGTGGGATTGTAAGTGCTCACAGCATAATCAAGGATCTCAAAGTCCACAGGATCACGCTTGCCCAAGATGAGATATGCATGATCTGAGGCAAGGGCTTGAGCAAACTGCTCATAATTGTACGCCTTGAGATTTTGGGCTCCTCTTGCACAGGTGCACCTTGCAACCCATTCAAAACGCTTTGGAGGGGCTCCTGAGATGCTGATTGAGGCATAGATCCGTCTTGTGCCGCCCTTATCCTTCTTATCTCTTGGGGTGCACTTATTACAGCCCTCATCTGAGGCATTGGGGGTTCTCAGCAGGCTCTCTCCTGCCTTCTTGATAATGAACTCCTTGATCTCAGCAAAGGGGGGCACCTTCTTCGAGGTGTTGTCTTGGAGGATGATGAAAACGCAATCCTGCAAAGTTTCGTATTCATACTTTTTGAAGGTGGCCCAAAAGAGGAGGGCTGTATTGTTAAACCAGCTTTCTTGCCATTTGGTATCAAGAGCCCAATTGGTTCCAATAAGCTCAACGAGCTCATAAGCCTGTTCATGTGTGATTGTCATTGCTAGATCCTTTTGATTGCATCCCAATTGATTGAGCTGTTTTTCAGCTTTTCATGGAATCGGGAAATTGGTGATTGAGTTGATTGAGTTGATTGAGAAGATTGAGCAGGAAAAATAACAGGGGAATCATTCTCTTTGTATTCTTCTTTTTGTTTATCTTTCTTAATTATTGTAGGATCATTTGATCCTAAGGGGTAGGATCTTTTGATCCTAGAGGGTAGGATCATTTGATCCGCCCCCTTAGGATCATTTGATCCTATAGGATCGTTTGATCCTACCCTGTATTTTGCAGTTGAGATTGCGCCCTGATGATAGCCAATGTGCACAATCTTTCCTGCCTCTTGCAGCTGCTTGAGGGCTGTTCTAATATTGCGTGCTTTGAATCCTGAGAGATCTTCAAGGGTAGCCTGAGAGGGGTATGCAACCCCATTTGAGCCCGCAAATAATTTCAGGAGCATATAAACCGCAAATTTACAACCAAAGAGGGGAGCAAGATCCTGAATCTCTTGGAGGGTGAGATTTGTGTATTTATACATTTGAGCCCTCCTCTCTTTGCTGCATGAGAGCCTCAAGAGCCTGCTCTTTTTCAAAATAGAGTGCAATGCATGCCTTGAGATCATTGGAGCGGCTCACAACCTGCTCAGGGGTATCTGTCCATTGATTGCAGTGCATGTCATCAATCAGATTCATCATCTTGCTATCAAGTTGCAAAAGCTCAAGGGAGAGGGCTGTGATCTGTTCTTCAAGAGTCATTGCTTTTATCCTCATGAGAGATGAGAGCCTCAATTGCGAGCTTGATTATGTGTTTGCAGATATCAGCCCGATCGGGGCAATCGCAGCTGTGAGATTGCTCTGTGATTCTTTGATGATATAGGCCCGATTTGCCGTAAACTTGAGAGGTGAGAGTCTGCTCAAGCGTATCATGAGCAGTGTGAAGATTCTTGGCACAGCAATGAACATTGAGCGATCTCAGGTGGCGACCTGAATCAACAACATCAAATATCTCCTGACATTTGGCAAGGATGAGAGGGCGGAAAGGTGAATATCCCATTGCTACCCCCTAGCTCAGATCTTGAGGAAGGGGGAAAGCAGCTGCAGCCTCAGGAAGGGTTGCAAAGAGCTCATCTGCTGCAATTCGATTATATAGCTCATTGAGCCAAGCACGGATCTCAGGGCTATTTGCCTTTTGCAGTTGCAGCAAGATGAGGCCTGAGGTTATACTGATCTTGAGAGTCATCATTGGTGATTTTCCTTTTGTATTAAGTTGATTGTGAGGGGGGGCTGTGATTGGCCCCCCTTCTTTATTTGTTGATTATGCGATTTGCTTTGGCTCTTCTGATTGGGCTGCAATGATTGCCTTTGCCTCTTCAAGAGTTACATTTTGCTCAAGCATGATTGTGAGCTCTTTATTCCATTGCAATAAAATACCTGAATTCAGTTCCGCTAAGTAAAAGTCATGATTCTTGATGAATTCATGTACAGCTGCTTGCATTTTTTTGATAAAGTTAAAAGCTCTTTCAATATCTTCATTGATTTGCTCTCTTCTTTGCATAAGTTCATTGATATTCATGGTTAAGTTCCTCATTGATTAAGTTGATTGAGCATCATGCTCTCAATAATAGTACTCCCTTTTATTTATATTGTCCACCCTTTTTTTATTTATTTTATGGTTTTTGCCCAAATGCGCTCATGCACCTCCAAAATTGAGAATTCTGATCAGAGCCTGATCCCTCATCCCAATACTGCATGCATGAATCAATCTTGAGCTTGTTGACAGCAGCTGCAGATATGGATGAGCAATCTGATTCTGTTGCCCCTGCTCCTCCTGAGCTATTGGCTCCCCCGCCTTGCCTGTTCATTCTGCAAAACATCTCACGGCAAAGCAGATCGCCCCTCTTGGCAATATACTCCTCAGAGCAGGGCACCTCAAGCAGATCAGGCTCTGTGAGATTGTGAACGGCTTGAGCTTGAGCCTTCTCAAACTCAGATTGCATTGCCTGGATAATCTCAGCAGCATCTGAGCTCTTGTTTTGAATCAAAAATATCGCTCCTCCTGTGAGGAGAGAGCCTGAGAGGGCTGCAATAATTATTGTTGTTATCATGTTTCGATCTCCTATCATATCAACCTCAAAAACAAAGAAGGGACTCAATGAGTCCCTTGAATATAGCACAATGAGCAGGCCCTAATTGGGCAACTCCTCAAAGGCTGTGAGCCCAAGCCCTGTTGCATCTCTCAGAGCTCGAGCTTTGGCTCTTGTTGAGGCCATCCTCAAAGCAGCAGGATAAATCATCTTGTTTGTATTGTGCTTTGTGCAATCCCCATAATCCTCAAAGGTTCTCTCAACCCCTGAGGCATCAAGCATGATCACAGTTGCCTTGAAGATGAATCGCCCATGCTCCCAATCAATCTCAACAGGCTCTGCTGTGATTGACTTGAGGCCCATCTCATGAGCAAGGGAGAGGAGGCCTGTGTATAGGATGAAATCCTTGCCCTGCAATCGTACAATATAGCCTGCATCTCTCAGTGCTTGCATTCTGCTCATTTGACACCTCCTTTGAGGTTGAGAGTACCAAGAGCCCAAAGCATGATCAAGCAGGTTGCAATCAAACTCAGGTGCATGAAATGGACTGCTTGAGCAGCCTCATGAATTGCTATCAAGATATTGCTCAACATAGCAGATCCCCATTTGCAAAGGTCATTGGATGATTGCAAAAGATGCAATAAGGTTCAGAGCCAAGATCCTCCTGAATCTGCAGCTTTAGGCACTCAGGGCAGATGATGCGAAAGATTGAGATCTTGTGCTCCTTGAGATTCTGCTCTGCTTGCTTGATTTCATCATGTGATTGGATGATTACACAGATCATATCATGCAAAAGCTCTTGACAGGGATTCTCAAGATCAAGCCATCCCTTGCAGCGATCTGCTGCTGCAACTGCATTCTCAAGGCTCCCCTGAGCGATCTTGAGCTTTTGCTCTAACATAAATTGGTCTACTGATATCATTGTTTGTTTCCTCATTGAAAGGCCCTCCCAATCAAGGGAGGGCGGTTGATTGTTTATTGAATCGGGGCGATCAATATTGTTGTTGTGATTTGATACATTTCATCCTGAGAGTGAAATGCAATTAGTTTTGTCTGATTGGGCATTGCTGCATTTTGAAACAATGCACAGATTTGAGATTGATCCAAAGTTGCCTGCTTGCTCATGTGGATTGATTGACGATTGCGAAAACGCAATTTGGGCTCCTTGTCAATATTGATCTCTATTGAGAACAGAGCCTGCTCAGGATCGGGCTTGATGATTGAAAGTGTATTCATAAATAGTTCATTGATTTGCATGGTATTTCCTCATTGAAAGGCCCTCCCCCAAGAGAGGGAGGGCGGTTGATTGTTGATTAGATTCCTAGCATATCCCAACAGTTTTGCATGTGGTTGCAAAGATCGGAAAGCTCGCCCTCAGTGTATCCCTCACGCACAATTTGCAGCTCATACAGATCTAAATCAATCATATAAACATTGTTATCAGAACACTTAACTATAGGAAAAATACGGCCTCTTTCCTTACAATATACAGAATCAATTTGTGAAGTTTCAGATCCTGTACATTCTTCAATAAGGTGCTTAATATTCTCATCAATAATTTTATTAAGGATGTTTGATTCTACATCTTGCATAAATGCTCTGCAGCCAGATGGGTTGTACTCGTATGTTTGATTATCTAAGTTGATCATTGCTTGTTTCCTCATTGAAAGTTGATTGAGCATCATGCTCTCTTTTATTGTACTCCCTTTTATTTAAACTGTCCACCCTTTTTTATAAAAAAAATATCTCATGATCATGTGTTAAATATATCTTGTCGATTTTATCGGCTATCTTTGCTCATGAGCAGGGGATTTTTCCTCATTATCCCCTGCTCTCTTGAGCAATCAATCTTGATCAGGCTGAAAGAAGGAGCGATCATGGCAACAAAAACAACCTCATTGATTAAAAAATCAGTTGATAGCACTCAAAAAACCTCTGTGGGGACAGCTTACGCAACAGCAAAAAAAGCTACCCTCCCATTGCAGATGCCCTCAGGATTCCCTCTCAATTTCCATCTTGAGGGGCTCTTTGTTCAAGTGAGCTCAATCTCATCTGCAACTAAGCTCACAGTGAAGATCACAACAGACTCAGGAGGAGATGAGGCAATCGTGACCTCAACTGAATCAAATATTGATGTTGGCGTGACCACCTCAAGCGATGGGAGCGCAATATTCAAGATCGATCTTGATTATGTCTTTGATGCAGCTGATATCTATTGTTTCATCAAAACTGATGCAGGCTCTGTTTCAGTTGATTCTGTTACTCTCACTTATCACGAGTAGATCAATGAGCATCAAGAACGTTTTTAATGCCTCAGGGGGCACAACAGCAGAATCAGGAGGTGCAGCTGATGCGGGAGCATGGACTGAGATTGCAGCAGTTGATCTCTCAACAAATGCCCAAAGTTATACAACCTTCAATTTAGCTGCCTCAGCTGTTGAGGGATATGCTCACAGGATCAATATTGGGGCTGATGTTGGGGGTGTTTCAAATACAACGAGAATGTCAGAATGTGGGATTCTCTATTTTGACACAGGAATCAGCCTTGATTCTCTCACAGCAAATGAGGGCTCAAATGGGGTTGTACAGTTGCAATTTGAGCCCTCAGGGGTTGATGATCAATCGGTCTATTATACTGACACAGCACGCCCTCAAACTGTTATGTTGTGGTGCGGTTTTGATGGGCCTCCCTTTATATCGGGTAATATGGTTTATTATGGTCATGGATTGCAGTTAAGGCCCAATTTGAGCAATACAAATAATGATGGATATTACAATCAAACAAGAATCATGAGAACTCAGGGCACAACAACAGCCCCTCAAGGTTCAAGCTATGCATTTGGTTATAGATTTCAGAACCTTCAAATGACATTGACATTCGGAAAAACATATACAAGTCAACAAGAATTAGCAATTGGTCAGGTTGATTGGAATGGTACCATTTTCCGAGATGATGTGGGCTATAACGATTTTCAAATGCTCAATACAATTAGCCAAGTAAGCGATCTGTTAAATACCAAAACCACTAGCACAAGTGAAACAATCAAAATTGGGGTAGCTTTTCAGGTTGCTCTTTCCAGTGATAACAGCGTCACAGGATGGGATTTCAATCTCAAATGGCGAAAGCTCTTGAGCACAACATAATCAGAGCCAATCAATCAGAAGGGCTCCCAATTGGGAGCCCTTCCTGCTTTTATGCCTCAGGTGCAACAGGAGGGGGATGATTGGGGTTTTGAGGGAGATTGAGCTTAAGGCGGATATCTCTCAGATCATCTTGCAAAGGATTGAATCTTTGGTGCACTCCTGCAAGGCTCTTCCTGAATGCCTCAGTTTGCATTGCATGCTCTTGAGTCACAGAGGCTCTCATCTCTTGCATGCTGCGATTCAGTTCCCTTTGAGATTCCATTTGCAGATCAAGATTGGCAATGTGTTTTTCAACGACTCTAGGAAGATATTTAGCTGCTAGCCTATACAGCCCGATCAGGATGCTCAAGGCAATGAAGAGGCCTGAGGCAGGCCCAATAACAAAATCAATCCAATTCTCAGGCATCTTTTCCCCTCTTCTTGCTTGGCTGTTTTGGAGCAGGCCCTGTTGCAGGCTTGCGATTGAGTGAGCTCTCATGGATCAATGTATACGAAAATTTAGATCCTTGCCCTGCCTCAACTTGTGATTTTGCGAGGGAGATGAGCCTTGAAAAATGAGAGGGATTTGCGAAAACTTGGCAGCCTGCACTCCATCTCTCAACAATCTCTGATTCTCTGTGCTCATTGGCTCTGTGACAGTTGATCCCAAAATAGCCTGTTTCCTCAGGGCCTTCATAATCTGCAATGATATCCTGATTGTCATCTCTCCAAACTGTGCACTCATTGCCCTGTTGAACAAGAGCCTCATATCGACCTTGATGCAGCCCCAAGATCCAAAGGCCCCGATATTGCATGTCATGCTTGAGGATTGCTGTGCCTGTTACCCTTGAGGGATTCAAGAGCCAATATGAGCCTGCGATTGAGGTGAAGGGATATTTTTCCCATATCCAAACATCATTTTTTTTATAGATGATATTGAATGAGTCACAGAATTTATTGGGCTCCTGTTCAGCTGCTCTCACCCCAATGAGATTGAGATTGTAATCTCCTGAGGTGAATATTTTATATCCTAGATCTTGAGCCTTCTTCAGTAGCTCAGGGATTGCTTGCTCTGTCATTATTTCAACCTCTTGGGCATGAATAGAATTGTGATAATTGCTGCTCTTGTGGAAAAGTCGATATCAACAGATGAGATCATGCCTCTCCTGTTAAAGGTTTTTCCAAACTCCTCATCAAGCCCATAAATGATATCACTCTTGAGCAAAATATCATCTCCTGCAACAAGGGTTGCGAGGCCAATCTTGCAATTGAGCGTGATCTTTTCAGGAGGATAGAGCAACCAATTTCTCAAGCGATTGAGATCCCCATTTGCAAGGGCTGATCTTGTGAGAGATGGATTGAGCGTGAGCCCATCCCCCCTGAGATTGACCTCATTGTAAATGGGGAGGGTTGTTGCGTCAACAGGCAATGTTGAGGCAAGATTCTCATCTTGATCATATTGGATCTTGACTTGATGATATACAGCATTGACAGAGGGATCATAGAACTCATGAGAGATCACGCTTTGAATATCTGCATCAGTGATGATTGCTGCAATCTGCTTGAATTTATTGGGAGTCACATTGTAATAGATATCTGTGCAACCTCTCCAAGAGATCCGCCCTTGCCTGAGCACAGCCCATTGACCATGAGAGGAGGCCTTTGAGGATATCACCCTCAGGAGCTCAGTTTCAGGAGCATCAAATGCAAGCCTCCAAGAATAGTTGCCCCCAAGATTGCTCTGAATGTAATCCTTTTGGGCATCTGCATCTGAATAATCATAAATATCAACCCCAAGATCGCCCCCAACCCTCCAAGAGGCAGGAAGAGCAGGAGAGCCTCCCAATTCAAGCAATCTATAAATGATATGAGGGGGAAAATCTGAGATCTGAGCTGCGTTATAAACAGTCGTGTGAGCTGCTTGGATCGTGGTTGGGACTGAAACAGAAGAGGGAGAGGGATATGAGGGAGTGAGGGGCCCTGTTGGCGTGAGCGTGAGATATCCTGCGGGAGCTGTTGTTGTGGTTTTGCTTGTCCATTGAGCAAAGAAGGGAGTGCCATGCACAGTATCATCAATCAGGATGAGCCCATTCTCAAGGCTGCTCTTTTCAAAGAATGAGATATCTGTGAGATATAGCTGAGTATCAGATCCAGTGTTGAAATTGGCTGTGAGCGCTGTGCCTTGTCCGATCGTATAAAAGAAGGCACTCCTTGAAACATTGCGCCCCCCAAGAATGAGAGAGGGATCAACCCTCTTATCTTGTCGAGTGTTCAGGCTCATGAGCGCATCCCCAAAGACAAGCTCAAAGGTTTCAAAATTTATCTTCCTCACGGCCTCAAGATTGCCCCAAATGAGCCTTTGGTAATCAGAAGGAGCATAGCCCTCAAAACCTGCATAGAGAACCGCAAGCTGCCCCTTTGCGATCTTGTCATTCACATATCTATAATCCCCAACAACAACGATCGAGAATTGCCCAAATGTTGCAGAGAATGATTGAGGCTGTATTGAGGTTCCATTGATTCGAATGCTTGATCCCTCAATCTGAATGTATTGGCTTGAGTTGTCAATGATATATTCAGAGCCTGCCCCGTGAGGAGAGGGCAAGAAATGCAGCCTGAATCTGAAAGCAAGAGAATCTGCCTTTTGCAGCTGCCTTATAAAATCAGAGCTCCAACTCATCAGATCCGCCCTGCAATCTTGGGCCCGATCTCAGGCTCTGTGATGAGATTTGTGCCATCAGCAAGATTTGTTGTCGCTCCTGAATCAATCAACCCGCCCTGAGCAAGAGGAGAATCTGCACTGTCATCTGCATATGCTTGATTGACCTCTGAATCAGCAGCAGGATCGCCCATAATGGGAGTGATGAGATCAAAATATTCCTCATAATCGGGCACAAGAGTCACATCCAAAGAGAAGAGGAATCCCCTCTCATTTGTGATCATATTGCTCCCCAAGTTGTTTTGAGGCCTCTTGAGAGCAGGCCAAAACCGATAATATCGAACAGCTGCAGCCCCTGCCTCAAAATCAAAGAGGATCGGGGTTGTGAATGTGATTGTGCCTGATGAGGATGCTGTTGCAGTCAATGAGGCAACCTTGAGCATTTGATATCTCATTGCAGGATTGGGGCTCTCAA
>Ga0222718_10004710_pt1 | contig 11263 bp, 15 predicted proteins | sample C33_27DmetaG_FD_165045 | JGI IMG/M metagenome (GOLD analysis project Ga0222718, IMG submission 165045) | Estuarine water microbial communities from San Francisco Bay, California, United States - C33_27D | ecosystem: Environmental > Aquatic > Marine > Unclassified | place: USA: California... | reverse complement strand
ACTTCATGTCCGTCCACTCAGGGATTAGGCGCATAGCGTCAGGCGACCTCACCAACACAATGGCTGGTCTGGTCGGTGAGCATATAGCGGCTGCGGCCATATTACAGGCTGGCTGGGGCGTGGCAATGGCCCAGCAGGACAGCGTTGACCTGATTGCCTTTAACAAGGTCACGGGCCAGCGGTTGCTGATTCAGGTGAAGTCCTGTCAGAGCAGTTTGCGGGGTGATGCCAAGCTGTCCTTTGTCATAGGTCTGGGCGGCGTTAAGCAGCCGAATGGCACGAAGAAAAAACGGATGCCAAACCCAAGCGATTATGACATACTTGCGCTTGTGTCTAGTGAGCATAGGTCATGCTATTTCATGCCCGTCACAGCTCTCAAACACCAGAAAATATCACGAGCGATACGCTACTTCACAGACCCTCACCTTGAGATTGAGAGCTGGGAAGAAGCAGTCAGGAGCATCAATGAAAAATCTACCAAATAGACGGCCCTGCATCACCGAAAATATCGGAGCCGGGCTTGCAGTCACTGTCAGCTTTCACCCGTCCACCGGGGAGGCTGTTGAGGTGTTTATGTCCGACCGTGGCAAGGCCAGTGACAATGAGATGACCAATGCCCTCTACAATCTGGGCGTAACAGCATCGAAGATGATGCAAGGTGAATGGGAGCAAGATAATGAGCGAGAGCATAGACAATCTGCTGCAACAGCTTAAAAAGCATGAGGGCTTTGTAAGCCACGCATATCAAGACCATCTGGGCTACTGGACTATCGGCTACGGTAGGCTGATAGATAAGGAGCTAGGCGGCGGCATATCTGAGAAGGAGGCCGAGTTCCTGCTGGCAACCGACCTCGACAAGTTCTTTGATACGGCCAAGACCTATGACTGGTTTGCCGGGCTGAATGACCCGCGCAAGGCCGTCATTGTGAATATGCTGTTCAATCTGGGCCAGCCGCGCTTTAACAAGTTTGTGAAGTTTCAGGCTGCCGTGGCGGCGGGTGACTTTACTGAGGCTAAAACGCAGATGCTTAATAGCCGCTGGGCCGCACAAGTATCACAGCGGGCCGTGGAGCTTGCCAGACAGATGGAAACGGGTGAATGGCAGGTATAACCCCTCAGAAGCTGGATGCGTGGCGTATAGTGCCGCGTATGCTCATTCTAAGCTATATGGTGGTGTTCTATCAGACCTGCCAGTGGTTCATGTCCCTGCCGGAGCCTAACAACGCTCAGGCGGGCTTTGTGAGCGTTATAGTAGGTGCTGGTGCCGCTTGGTTCGGCCTGTATGTCAACAGCAAGGGTGCAAGCAGTGACAGAGCGCGAGATGACAGATTACCTTGAGCAGACGGTGAATCTGCTGAAGGCTAGGATAGAACTGGCAAAGAGGATGATAGGTTATGATTCAGGCACTGATACCAGCGGTAGCGGAACTGGCCGGGGGCTGGCTCAAGGGCAAGGCAGAGAAGGCGGCAGCCGAGACTAGGGCTAAGGTGGCCAAGGCTGAGGCCGAGGCTGAGGTGATGAAGGTCGCTGCCACGCATGAAGCTGGCTGGGAAAAGATTATGGCTCAGGCTTCCGGTGACAGCTGGAAAGATGAGGCGTGGACTATTCTGTTCATCGTCATCATAGCTATGTGCTTCATACCGCCATTGCAGCCCTATGTGGACAGAGGCTTTCAGGTGCTGGAGACAACGCCGGACTGGTTCCAGTGGGCTATGTATGCCAGCATTGCAGCATCATTCGGACTGCGCGGCATCAAGGGGCTGAAGAAATGAGTTGGCGTAAATATCTCAGGGATGAGGCCAAGAAGGAAAAGGAACAGCGCGAGAAGCAGCGCAAGCGTCAAGAGCGAGCCAACACAAAGACCTTCTGGCAGAAGCAAAGTTTTGGCGCGGCCTCCCCGGTGCGTAAGATAGACATCTCCGAATACAAGTAAAAGACCCCGGCAACAGGGAGGGGTCGCCGGGGTCAGGAGGGAGGAAACAGAGCCATCAAGTCTGATAGCTCTCTGCTACTTCTACCCAATACATCGCCGCATTGCAAGTTGTGAACTTACAAATGCGGACAATCTTGTTGCCCTCCAAAATCTGCACCCAGCAGTCACGCTTCTTCGGACGCTGCTTTACCTTGAACCTGTATTTGCTACGCATGACTTCCTCCTGTTGCTTAACATAACCTCAGTGTTAAGCAGGAATTAACATCTGTCAAGCATTTTATATCTGGCCAGTCACGCCGAGATACACAAAGTAGCCAATAGCGCCTATAACGCCGATACCGAGGATGGAGGCCACTGTGAGCAAGGTTACCTCCACTATCTTCTTATTGCGCCTCCTACGGGCTTCCTCGGCGGCCTGACGGGCCTTTCTGGCCTCAGCTTGGAACTTCTGCCAGTCTGCCCACATCCCCGGCCTACCAGCCCAGACCATCATCTCCCTGAGCTGGTTCTCCTGCTCCTTGATTTTTTCCAGAGCCATAAACTCCTCAAGGTCACCGCCACCAGCGAACGGGCTTTTCTTCTTCTTCTCGCCCTTGCGGCGGAGTTCCTCCTTAGCGCCCACAAAGTCAGCTATAGCCGACCCGGCATTGGCTAGGTCGCGCCCGTTACTGACAGCTTGCTTGATAATGGCGAAGGCGGCGTTGGCAGCGGCAAGTTCGGCTAACATTAGTAAATCTCCACGCTGCCCTTTGCGACTTGCTGGGGGACACAGTAGGCAATCACCCTGTCGCGGGGGTCAATGCCGTCCAGACTTCCGTAGCTTCCAAACCTCTTCGCTATCTCGGCTGCAAAGTAGTTGCAGTCTATGATGCTCTCGAAGTGCATCGTATTGCTGACCTGCCGCCTGTCATCCCCAACGCCCAGATAGACAAGCAGCAGGAATACATGAATCATTTTTCCATAAGGCGGTCGAGCTTGTCCTCAACCCTGTGAAGCGCCTGCATCACCTTGTCCATGTCGTCGCGCAGTTCGTATTTGGTGGCATAGTCCTCGCGGGTGCGGTTGAGCAGAATCTCCAGACGCTTCTGCTCTGACTGCATAGTCCGCAGCCAATAACCGCCACCAGCGATTATAACACCTATTAGAACATCAATGAGGCCGGACATTTCCATCTTTAGCTCCAGTTAGCAGGCAGCTTCCCTACAATCGGCGGATTGACCAATGCAGCAATCTGCTCGTCCAACATTGCTTGCAGTTCTTCTTCAGTCTTTTCCAGCCCAGCCAGCACCAGTGCCTTGCACCAGTCTTGCGTCAGGCTGTCAAAAGCCGTGAAGTCGTCCGGGTCAGCATCGCCCACCCCGGTCGTGCCGTAAGCAGAGACAGACAGCGGTGCGCCTTCTTCATTGGTCTCTGTGTCACTGGTAGCAGTGAACCGCCAGTGAATAGTCTTGACCACATCGGTCAAGCTGCCCTCAGTCGGGGCGGTGTCAAGTTGCGGGAATTCCCAGTTGTATGTGTTAGCCATTTTAATCTCCTTAACAGGCCATCAAGACGCAAGGCACACAGTATGAGCCATCGTCATAAGTATGTGACACATTTGTGCTTGTCACTTTAGCAATAGTTTTTGAGCGAACAATGTCATCGCCCTGTGGCTTTGCAGTGCCATCACCAGCAGACATAAGCAAGTCGCCCCTAGCCACAGTCGTGCCTTGTGCAATACGAATAATCATGTCACCTGTCATTGCAACATAAAAATCATTCCACTCGTCATCATCATCCCAGCTAACGAATACCCCGGCAACATTTACATCGCCCTCAACAGATGACACAGCGGTTTTGTTTAGCTGCTCGTTGCCCTCGTCACCCCATTCAACCATCGCATCAAGGTTGGTCATCACAGTGCCTTTGACAATGCTGGTGTCCTTGCTGTCGTCAGACAGCCGTGACCAACGGGCAAGGTGTCCGCCGCCGTAGGTTACAGTGGTGCCAGATACGCTGATGCTGCCTTCTGCCGACCCATTTTGAACAAATGTTACAAGTGTGCCATCGTTGGACGCCCTATTTATGAATAAAACAGGGTTGCCTTCTCGTAGCATCTGCGTCGAACCGGTGGCGGCATCATAGATGAAGCCATTGCCGCTGGTGTTGTTAAACAATGAGGTGTCTGTGGTTCCGACTAGAAGCCGGCCGCTGCTGTCTATGCGGACGGATTCGCTGCCGCCATTTGTAAAGGCAATAGTGTTTGCAGACGGACGGAAGATGCCCAAGTCGGTGTCGTTTAGAAACCGGATGCCGGGATTAGATGACCCACCATCTTTGAAATAAACGGTTCCACTGCTGTCTATGCGCATTGCTTCCGCGTCATTAGTATTGAAGCGAATAAAGCCTGTGCTTCTGCCATCTGCATCAATGGATGAATATGCAGCCGTTGTTGAGCCATTTTGCACAAAGGCAAGGCGTGACAGATTGCTGCTGTTGTTAATCATAGAGATGGTATTTGTATTACCATCTGGATTTTCTACAGAAAGAGGATGTGCGGGGCTGCTAACTCCGATGCCGACATTGCCGCCCGATGTGATGCGGAGGCGTTCTGCCAAATTTGCTCTGTCGTAGAACCTAAAATCATTTCCAGTGCCTTGCAAATACATACGCTGAGTTGAGCCGTTGCCAATCTCAACAGTGCCGCGAACATCCAATTCGTTTTGAGGGCTGGATGTAGAAATTCCAACGTAGCCACTGCTGTCGATGCGGAGTGCTTCTGAGCCACCAGTGCTTAATAACATATTGCCAGTTGTAGAAGTGTTGCCGTGGTCTGCACGAATATCTAATTGACCTGAGTTTTCAATTATTTCGTGATAAACACCTGCTTGGTCAGTATCTTCTAATCTAACAGCAGAAGCAGAGCCTTTTATGTGTAGTTGCCTAGATGGGCTAACAAGTCCAATACCGACCCGGTTATTCGTGCTGTCCACATACAGGGTGTCGGTGTCCACCGTCAGGTCATTGGCGAAAGTGCCGTCAGCTAAATCTCTTGCTCTAGTCATTATGCGCTCTCCAATGCGGCGACTCTTGCCTCAAGTTCCTGTATAGTTTTCACCAGCAACGGAACCAGCTTTGACTGGTCAATGCCCTGCATCACTGCGTTACCATCATCGTCCACTTCGTCTTTCGTGCCGCTGATTGCTTCTGGCACGATGTCCTGCACCTCATGTGCAAGGAAGCCATCCACTGTGGTGTCAGGTTCGGCAATGAAGTTGAACCGCACAGGGTTCAGTTGCTTCAAGCGTGTGGTTGCATCCCAGTCTGCCGTTACATTTTCCTTGAGACGGTAGTCAGAAGATGTGTTATAGGCTGTTGCCGAGCCTGTAACAGAGATTGTTCCCACGCTAGTAAATGAGCCGCCAATAGTGCCTTGTCTAAATGTAACTACACTGCCAGTCCCGCCCCTGTAAAGGTTCATCATATTTGAACCTTTTGTTTGGTTGAAGTTGCCGTTTGACAACAAACCTATGCCAGTGTCACTGCCATCAGGATTTTGCGTTACACCCACCAGCAGATTGCCGCTGCTGTCAAATCTTCCAACGGCGGTTATCCCCTTGTAAAATCTCAAATTACCGGCATTGTTTGCGTCAATAGTCCACTTGTGCGTTCCATTTTCAGATTCAAGCGCAAGTCCGCCAGAACTACTGTCAGAATCTGGCTTCAGATGCAGGACTGAAGTTGGCGATGATTGGCCGATGCCGACATTGCCATCACATTTTATGACTACTTTGTCCTCTTGAGTTCCACCAACATTTGACTGAAACTTTGCAATGTCCCGTGCTGATGTGGATGTCGGATGGTATGCTTGTAATGCAAGGTTTCCATCACCAGCCGCACAAGTGCTTTCAACTCCATCAGCCGTCACACTGCCTGTGACATCAATTCCAGAGGCGGTGGTGGCGAGTTTTGTTGAGCCATCATAGTAAATCCGAAAAGCCCCATTTGTAATGCCTTGAAAATAAGGCTCATCCAAACTGTTCTGCGCTAATAAGTTGTTGGCTCTAATTATAAGGCTTCCAACACCTGTGGAGATAGTTTCATCAATATAGCTGTTACTGCCATCGTGATAAATCTGCAAGTCGTCGCCAGCACCAAACACGGCCTTGTCGTTGTCACCGAAGGTAGCATCTGCCGCAAAAGCCACATTCGCAGAGAAGGTGCCTCCGGTGGATGCAGACACAGTGTCAGCCACGCTGAAGCTGGTGAAGGCGTAAATGTTCAGCACATCATTCAGAGCCGCACCTGAGGCCAGCACAACGCTTGTGCCGTTGGTGGCGGTATAATCTGACGGGTCAAGCACAACGCCGTTCAGCATCACCTGAATGTTGCCAGCGGTGTATGACAATGTAGCGGCATTGTCATCAGCCCCGGAGAAGGTCGTCTGGCTGGCTGTGGCAGTGTATTCAAAGACTGTAAAGCTGTTCTCTGCCCCGCCGCCGATTGCACCCCACGCAGAGCCGTCATAGCCCTCAAAGCTGCTGTCTGTGCTGTTGAAGCGCAACTGCCCTGTGGCGGGCGTAGGGCGCTGTGCAGTCGTGCCTACAGGAACCTTGATAGCACCAGTGCCAGTAATCTCTGCATCAATAGCTGACAGCTTTGTAATGCCGTTAGTGCCGTCCTCAAACTCCTTCAGGTGCGTCATCACCTCGCGGATGGCGTTATTCACATCGGAGGGCAGCATCCCCTCGTCAATATTAACGCCGCCCACATCAGTGTTTGATGCGTTAGTGGCTGAGTAGTCTGTCAGCTTATCCTTGGCCATCGGAACCTCCTAGTGGCGCTTAACCAAAAACCAAGAACTCAACAAACCCGCCTGTGCCGGGTGTCGAGTAGGTCGCATTGCCCGGAGAGCCACCAGCACCAACGGTGAAAGAAATCGTCTCCTCTGTCGGGTCGTCAAGCTCTGCAACAACCAAGCTGCCAGAGCCACCTGAGTGACCGGAGCCTACTGAGCCAGAGTGACCGCCCGGCTGGCCGCCGTTTGACCCACCACCGTCAAGCACAGTGCCACCAGTGGAGCCAGTAATAAAGCCGCCAGTGGAGCTGGTGTTCTCACCAGCCTTACCAGCGCGTCCACCCTTTGCCGTAATGCTGAGGCTGAGAGTGGCCTCTGTCACAGTGGTGTCGCCGCCGTTAGTGCCATTCTGGGCAGAATAACCAGACGGGTTGATGTTAGCCCCACCACCGCCGCCGCCAGATGCACGGATAATCAACTTCTTTGTGCCAGCTGGAACCGTGTATGTGCTGGAGGATGTGAACAGGGCATAGTCTATAAGCCCCTTAGACTGCTCTGTGATGGCCTGAGCCGTCCGCAGCGGGGTCATCATATTGGTGTTATTGGTTCCGGCCTCTGCTTCCGCCTGAGTGGCGATAGAACCCCAATCCAGATTGGCGGAGCCGTCAGTCACCAGAAACTGATTCGCAGAACCATCGCCGTCCGGCAGGGTGAAGGTAACAGTCGTAGTCACCGCTGACGGGGCTTGCAGCTTGATAGAGGCGCTGTTGTCGTCATCCTGAAGGTTCAGGACATTGATGCCAGTTGTGCCAGCAGCAAAGTCAGCCAGATGGCTCATCTGCTCCCGGAAGGCGTTATTGATGTCGCTGGGAACCATTGTCCCCTCGCCCAGACCAACGCCGCCTATGTCGGTGTTGCTCGCCGCAGTGGCGGAGTAGTCGGTTAATTTATCCTTCGGCATCTTAGTCTCCTAGCAAGGAATAATTGACGGGGCCGCGCTCTTCATCTTCAAAAAGCGGCCCAAGAAGCGGTGCGCCAGCCATCTGGCCAGCCTGAAATAGCGCTCCCCTCGGAACAATCCCGGATAGCGCCTCTGCGGCTCTGCGTGTCGGCCCCGGCTGATAGGGGACTGCTTCCGGCATAATACGGCCTGCAAGCCCAGCTTCCCGCACTTGCCTGATTGCCGCTGCCCTAGCGGCTGGCTCAGTAGCGAACAGCATACGACCAAGCTCTCGGCTTGTTTGCGGGCCAACACCCATAACTGCTGGCATACCATAACGCTCTGCAAACCCAGCGACAGCGGAAGGCAACCCACCCTGACGCACATCTCTAATCATTTGCCCGGCCATTGCAGCTTCTTCTGCCGCAGACTGACCAGCCTCCATCATTGTTTCGGCTGTCTGGCTGCCGCCCAGAATACGCTGCCTGCGAGCCGCCATAGCTGTCTCAGCATCAAGCGCTCTCTTCAACTCCTCAAAAGAACCATCCGGGAAGGCTTCCTCTATCTGCTGAATTTTCTGCCTGCTGCCTGAAATCACAGCGGCCATATTTCTGCCCGGCGCGGCCCTGTCCATCTCATTGCGGATTGACTGAGCAACGCCAACGCGGAAGTTGTGCAATTCATCCTCGCCCATATCTGCAACAAGGCGCTTAATTTCACCAGCATCTTTGAATCGGCGGAAGCTCCGGCCAAGTTCAAGAGCAGCTTCCTGCGCGGCAGAGCCAGCATACATAGACCGAGCTTTGGCAAAGTCGGGGTTGTAATTGTCAACAATATTGAGCAACTGCTTACGCATATCAGCGTAGATGCCGCCTAGCTCGCCATTCCCCTCTTTGTATGCCTTTGTGGCCATAGAACGAAGCGTTCTTTGAATCTGGTTGAGGCCAGCCATATCAATGTTCTGGTATGTCTCGCCACTAAAGTCGCGCCCTGCGAGACGGGCCGTTGATTTGGCCTGATTGATGATATTGCGTGGCAAGCGCTTGAAGATTGGCGCAAGCTGGTTTCTCATTTCAACTGGCGGAGCAAAAGCCTCTGCCTTTGCATACAAGTCCGCAGCCTTCTCCTTCTTGATTGCCCGCAGACCATCCTTTGCCTGCAAAGCTGTTTGCTTTGGCGCTCCAGCCCGCAACAAGTCCTGCTCAATGCGCTCAGATGCGCTGCTAATAGCCTCAGAGCCAAAGTGCCGGGCGTTCAAAGCCTTTGCTGCAATGTCTGAGCCTTCACCCGGAGATTGAGCCACCAGCCGGGCCAGACGGGCCACGCTTGCATCTCCCAAGTCAGCAATCGTCTCCGGCTTTGCCGACTTCATAAGAGCCTTCATCTCTTTGCCAGTGATGCCTGCATCTCTTAGCCGAGAGGCAATCATTCGGGCAGCCCTTTTAGACGGTTCAGAAACGGCGGCTTCAGCAACCCGGCCAACAGTTTTCACAACAGGCCGACCAACAAAGCCAACGGCGGACGGAACAGCCGCAGCAACCGGGCCTGTCACAGCGCCGATTGTCCCGGCAAGAGCAGCCTCACGCGGTATATCTGCAACCTCTTCGGCTTCGCCAGCGCCAAACAATGCACCAGCCCCAGCACCTGCGAGTGCTGCGCGAGCGCCCCGCCCAAGCAAACTAGCACCGCGGCCAGCGGTGGCCAACGCCCCACCCGGCAGAAGCATCCCGCCGCCGAGTTCAGCCGCTATTGCTGTGGCTGGCTCTCTTGCCATAAAAGCGGACTCTTTGGCTCGCTCTGCTGTTCTGGCTCTCTCATACTCTTCCCCCCGGAAGAATGACCCAGTGGTTAGGGCTGCTACAACTTCGTCACGAAAGCCAAACATCAAGCCTTTTGCAAAGGCTCGACCAGTGCCGGATATTGCGTCCTGCATGACAGCATCTTCAACAATCTTGTCCTGTTCCTCTTTGGACAGTTTCAGAAAGCTGTCATCAACCTCAAAGCTGAAATCTTCTAGTTCAATAGTCGGCATATTACCTCACAGTGTAGCCTATCCCGCTGGATGTCTGAGATTGCTGTTGGGCCTGAGCCGGAGCAGGAGCAGCTCCGCCAACAGTCGTGGCAGATGCCCAATTAAAGGTCGGCGTATATGGCTTCATCACAAGGCCGGGAGGCACTATAGGCTGCCGATTGTAGAAGTCAATGTTCTGCATATAGCTGTCCAGCGGCCCCTTGCGGAACTGATTGAGCCTTGCGATTGCTTCCTGACTTGTCAGTTTGTCAAAGTCGCCCACAAAGATTTCTCTTGCGAGGGCTTGTTCAAAGTCGGTCATAACGCCGGGGCCAAACAGCTCAAGACGAGCAGAGCCAACCAACTGCGTCAGCGTCCCTCTGGAAAGAGCCAGAGCTATTTCATCGTCCGTGAACTCGTCTCTTGTTACCCTTTTGATTTTGCTTATAAAGCTCGCCTTGGCGCGGTTTGCCCAACCTTGAGGGGACGCTTCAATCTGGGTTGCAAGGTCGTCAACCAGCTTGAGCATTTTTTGAGGGCCAATGATTGAATCGGTCTTGAACTTTTGAACATCCTTCATATTCATTGAGCTATATTGGTCAATGAACTTTATTTGAGACGGGTCAATTTCTTTTCCCGCTTTTACATTTCCAACCTCATAGAGAGTGCCATTCTTGTCATAAACAAGCTGGGTCAATCTGCCATCTTCAAGTCTGGCCAAACCAGCCTCTGCTTTCACTTCAATCGGCTTGGTAACATCCCCGCCCAGCATTTCAATCCGGCCATCTGGATACTGTCTGAATATCTTGTCACCAGCCACCTTGATTTGAGGCATCTGAGCTTTCGCAAGCTCAATGTCTGAAAGCATCCTCTCTCTTTCAGATTCTTTTGCCTCTCGGAAAGCTGTTTGCCCAGCCGCCATCATAGCGCCCAAGCCCTCGGCTGTGGTAATGGGGGTCGGGCGATAGCCAGACAGTTGCAGACCAGTAGCGGCTGCTGCTCCTAACGCCTGACCAGCGGCGGAAGTCGGGTCGATAGCGCCTATGCGCTCCAGAAGGTTCGGCTGACGCGGTGCGGGAACAGCAGGCTGAGGCCGTGGCGGCGGCGCAAAGCCAGTATAGCCAGCGGGAACTTGCGGGCGCGGTGGGGCCGTAAAGCCTCTGAAGCGGAAGTCCTCAGCCGGGCGCGGGGGAGCCGCATAACCTTGCTGGCTCATAACATCAAATAGCCCGCGAGGTTGCGTCCGAATGTCTCCGGGCAGGACACCGGGTGTTCCAGCATAACGCGGAGGTATAAACTCTGGTGTCTGGCCACGGACTAAAACTCCTTGGCCAGCATACACAGAAGCCCTTGGCCTTACGAAAGGCTGTAACCCCGGACGAAGTGGAATACCGTTAGCCATTATCCTCTACCTCCCAAAAATGCGCCCGCCCCCATCAAGGCAAGCGGATTAATGCCGCCGAGTGCGCCCGCCTCTTTCAAAGTGCCAGCAAGCTGACCGCCAGCCAAACCGCCGGACAGGAAGCCCAGAGCCGGGTTGCGATAAACAGGCTGTATTTGCTGTGAGCCAACTGTTCCGCCAGCAACACTAGCCATATACTC
>Ga0222718_10004707_pt1 | contig 11265 bp, 14 predicted proteins | sample C33_27DmetaG_FD_165045 | JGI IMG/M metagenome (GOLD analysis project Ga0222718, IMG submission 165045) | Estuarine water microbial communities from San Francisco Bay, California, United States - C33_27D | ecosystem: Environmental > Aquatic > Marine > Unclassified | place: USA: California... | reverse complement strand
AACTTGGTACACGGATGATGGATAAATATGAATTTAAAAAGGCATTATTTTTGCTTTTTTATATTTTACAAACATAGATAAACTCATTAAATGTTTATTTTCAAATGTAAATGCATTTAAATACAATATGTTTAATAATAAAATTTTAAAAAAATATGTTGTAAATAATGATGATAATATAAATAGTGACAAGATAATACATCATTTTCCAGGTGGTCCAGGTATATATCAACATAAAATAATAAATATGACAAAATTTTTAAATAATATTAAAGATTATATAATATGTAATAATATTGAAAAAACAAAAGAATATATAAATAAATACTTAATTCCTATAATTCATGATTCTCAAGAGCTTTTAGAAGGTAATATATTCATGCGTCATAATACAATTACGTATACAGATGAATTTTTAAATAAAACAAAAAATATAAGTAATTTATTATTAAATAAAAAAATCAAAAAAGTTATGGAAATCGGTTTTAATTCAGGATTTTCTGCTTTATTAATGTTAATATCAAACCCTTATATCAAACTTTCTTGTTTTGATTTAGGTGAGCATAAATATACTTATAAATGTTATGAAAAAATAAAAGAGACTTATGGAGATAGAATTAATATAATATTTGGAGATAGTACTCAAACATTACAAAATGTAAATGATTGTTTTGATATTATACATATAGATGGTGGTCATTCTACAGATATTGCTACATCAGATATAATAAATTCATATAGATTATCTAAGAAAGGTTGTATATTAATTATGGACGATTATGATTTTAATAATTTACATACATTATGGGATTATTATATAAATAAATTTAATTTTAAAAATCTTGATATTTTTTTATATAATACACCACATCATGATATTAAGTATGTCATATAAAATTTGCAAATTTACAGGTGGTAGAAATAATAAAAAATGATAATCATTTATACAAAGATATCATTACATAACCATTTAACATTATTTATAAATGACAGAGCTTAATGAAAAACAAAAAGAAGCGGTTGAATTGGTAAAACAAGGACATAATATTCTTCTCACAGGATCAGCAGGAACAGGTAAGTCTTTTACATTAAAAACAATAATAAATACATTAGAAGAAGCAAAAAAGAACTACGGTTTAACCTTCCATATTAGTAAAAAGCCGTCAAATGGTAGTTAGGTTCATTCAAGGACTCATTTACACTTATCTTAAAGATATTTGTCTCATTTATCTTTTCGGTTGGTGTAATATATTCAGTACCATATCAACATTATACAAATAGTATTGAAATGAAATTCTCAATAAAATCACATAATAGTTTTTTATTTCATAAAATTATCAATCATCTACAGTCAGTGCCCCAATGTCTAGGATGTTATCATCGTAATATGTATCTTTGCACTCTTCACATATGAAGTGTCCACATGGCATCGTGCAATAAATTGGACAAAATTCATCACGACAACATACACACATTACATTTGGATTAGGAAAAGACTTAATGAAAGAAGATGTCAATGTTTTACAAGACGGACACTTCTCAGATTTTTCGATGGATTCGTCAGAATCGTATGAATTGTCAGATGACTCGTCTGAATCTGACACCATACACAATTCAGAATCGAAACTTTTGATACTTGCATCATCGTCTAAACGAACACCGTGCCGCCATTTTCCTTCATCAATCGTACCATCCGAATATGTAAATTTTCCTTCTCCATGCATCTCATCATTGCTCCATGTCCCTGTATAAATCGATCCATCGTGTTTGAAAGACATTTCACCTTTTCCCCATCTGAGATGACTGTAAAATTTCCCAACATATACATCACCATTTGCATATGTCCTCTTGCCTTCATACCAGTAATTATGAAAAACTCCATGACGGTTTGTAGCATATTTCATTTCGACTTTGTTAAAGTTGTAATATTCCCCTTCGTACAAATCGCCATTCATAAACTTCATCTTTCCTTTGCCATATTCTGCATCATCTTTCCAGTCTCCCTCATACCAATCGGCGTCATATGGATTATTTTCGTAGTAAATTATTTTCCCAACACCATGACTCTGTCCACAACGAAAGTCGCCAGTATAGATGTGTCCAGAACTATAGAAAAATCTTCCTTTGCCGTGATAAAAGTCATTTTTCCATTCTCCTTCATACACTCTGTCAATTGGATTAATATGAGAATATTCAATAATCTTTCCCATGCCGTGCTTTGTACCTTCCTTCCAATTGCCTTCATAAATATAACAATTGTCGTCATCGTCGCCATATGGATCAAGATTGTCAATATGGATTAATTTTCCATTACCATGCTTCTCACCGTTTTTCCATTCTCCTTCGTAAATATTTCGCATCCTCTGTGTGATATCACGATGAAAATCAATCTTATATGCTTTCTTATAACGCTTCAACATCAAATTTCCAACACCATGGTACAAACCATTCTTCCACATACCTTTGTAAAAACTCCATTGCTCGCGAAGCACCATTGCACCCTTACCATGTGGTTTTCCATCTTGAAGTTCTCCGACATAAATGCCTTCTGGAAACACAGAAAGTTTGGAAATATCACGAATGTCACCAAGGAAAGGATTGTCTATGTCTCCCATTGCCACTTCGATGGCATCCTCCCACATTTTGAATACAGGCATTTTAAGCATCTTGGCGCGGTTGTTGACCTTGATAAGGAACGACTTTCTGAATCTCACGACCTCCTTTGCATGTGGAGTGCTGAAATCTCTACGCTCTTCGTCCCACAAAAGTAAAATGTTTTGCACAATACCCTTTGTGATTTTCTTTCCTGTATTGATGACACTGAGTATGTTGGATATCTTGTTTGATAGTGCTTCTATCGCAAATTGTTCTTCCAAGCGCATGTATACAACATCATCTTCTTGCGACATCTTCTCGTGTTATTATTTTAGTTCAAATTTTGTAGACTTTGGTGATATTTTTCAACGTCTGATATTTCATTTGATATATTTACATCTTTGTTGTCACAATAAAATACCATTCCTTTATGAGTTTATTAGGCCCTTCCTTTATTAGTTTATTAGACATAAGAGTTTTGAACGCGTTATTATTTTTTTCCTCCTATAAGAGAAGAATATATATGCCAAACAAAAGACAACGGTCACCTTCATTATCGCCTGTTAAAAAAAAACCTGCTAATCAACGGTCACCTTCATTATCGCCTGTTAAAAAAAAACCTGCTAATCAACGGTCACCTTCATTATCGCCTGTTAAAAAAAGGGCTGCTAATTTTCTTAAGTTGCTTGATAGCAGGGCAACCGATACGAAATTTCGAAGGGAAGAATTAAAGAATCGTTATTATAATTATAAATTCACACATTCAAAATTATATGCGACAAATGAAGCAGAACATATATCTCATATATTTCAATATAATCAATATAATCCAGGTGTTGAATTACACAAGTTTTCAATAGATAATACTAAAATAAATATAACAAAATATAACAAACTTGATTATAATCTTGAGCTTCCACATGCACAACTTGATTCCCCATATTCTGATAATTTTAATAAATTTTATGTTTCTGGAGTAATTATTAAAGATACAGAAGATATTAAAGATACAGAAGATATCTTATTAACAGAAGAATCATTGAAATATTTATATTGCAATGAAGATTTTTCAACTTTATATTTATTCTATCCCAATTATAAAGAACTTGATGACAATAGTAATCAAATTGGTGATGATAAAAAAGGAGAAGAAACATTGAATGAATTTTTAGATAATAACAATATAGAACTTATAAAAGATACAAAACAATTGTTCAAAAATTTGAAGCAAAGAGTAAAAGAATCATATAATTTTGCTAGTAGTCCAAGCAGCTCAGGAAGTGATACAAGATCAGAGAGTATAGGAGGTAGTAAGTCTCTTAATAAGCAAAAGTATATGAAAAGATTGAAAAAATACAGTTTAGAAAAACTGCTAAATATAGCGAAAAATAAAAAGATTAAGTGTACAAAAAAAATCAATGGAAAAATAGTCAACATAAAGACAGAAACCATTATCAAAAAACTTTGTAAACATAAATATGGCTAATAATTACTTTTGTTGGACCTCTTGATTGAAATAATTGATTTCTTTCAATTCATGTGACAAAGTATTATGCGGAATATTATCTTCTAGAATGATATTTCTTATGTTGTTATTTCTACACATCATTTGTATCAAACTATTTGCAGCACAAGTCAAACCTAAGTTTTCCAAACCCTGCATTTGTATTTCCATATATATTTTTGATAAAAGTAGGGTTTATTATTTTCTTCTTTATTGTATTGTGTTTAGCATTCATTTTCACTCTTATACGCGAGATAAGTTTGAAAATTAAAAATAATAAAAGTATTGTAAATGGCAAGGATGAGCAGTCGAACCATACAATTTAGTCACGAGAGGACTGATTTTATCTTTGATAAGAATTATATTATGTATTCGAAGAAGGTCTAACGTTATGAACATATGTGTTTAATAAAAATAGTACATCACAAAAAAAATATTAGAAAAAGAAAACAATTTTATATTTTGTGTAAAAAGTACTGTGATGTACTATTTTTTCTTAAACCCTATGAGACCTTGATAAGAATTATGAATGTATTCGAAGAAGGTCTAACGTTATGAACATATGTCGAATATGACATGTATGAATATGAATGAAAATACACAAATAATATTAAATTTGTATAAATAAAAACAATTACTTCTCAATAAATACATATCGCTTTGTTCTTATATTTTTTTCTTCTAATTTTAATGTATGTTCTGTACTCAGGTTTAAGATTTTCTTTCTTATAAGCATAATTAAAATAATTTACATAATTTTTTTAGTTCTATTATATCTTTTCAATTCTTTTTCTTCATTATATCTTTCAATCTATCTTTTTAATAAAGATTTTTTACATTCAAAAATACTACATATATGGTCTAAACTAAAACTATTAGATAAGTAATATTTAACTGCTGATAATTTATAATCTTCTGTCTTATGTTTCATAATATTACAATATAAAAATAAAAAAGTTTTGTGCCATTTTAAATCTTCAAGGGTGTAAAATAACGAGTTATGAATTGAATGATTGTATATGATATTCCCTTTCTTTTTTTAAGGCATTTTGCATTTCTTTTAACGATTGTTTTCCTTTTTCGGATAAATCGACTTTATCAAGTAATTTAAAAACAGAAATTCTTGTAAGAGAATAAAGTGATACCGTTATCATTTCATTCTGTGCCATTTTAAATAAACAATTTTTGCATAATTGAATAGATTCCAATGTCGTGTTACAAACACTCTCGAAATCGCAATTTACACGAACAGTCACAATCACTTTTTTTTTATCACAATACACACATTTACAAGTTGGTTGATTAAAGAATTTGTTTATGAACTTTTTTATGATGTGCATTACTTAAATAAAGAGATAAATTGTTCAAAACTTTCAAACAATTCGTGAAAAATATATCCAACAAAATACCAACGACAGAGATGATGAAGAGTTCGAAACAATATATTGTATGTGTTTTTCTTCCACAAAATCATTCAAAAACAAAGACTTAAGTATGATAATGAGGTTGAAACACGCATTGTAAGAAAATTAAAAATGATAAAGAACAGACACAGATAAGAAACCGACTTCTTAAGAAAGGTCTAACGTTATGAACATATGTGTTTAATAAAAATAGTACATCACAAAAAGAAATATTAGAAAAAGAAAACAATTTTATATTTTGTGTAAAAAGTACTGTGATGTACTATTTTCCCTTACCACCCGCTATTGTAAACGTATTATATGAGTTTTCAACTGCATATCTAAATTTATCAAAGAATTGTTTTTCTGTTTGATATAATGGAACATCTACCCTATTAAAACATGTATGTGATACTGCATATCCTGTTTGACGATTAATTTCTATCAAAATTTTATAATTAATTTCAGGTTTAAAGAAATCAATTCCTGTCCAAAACTCCAGCATCTTTTTAATAAATGTATCGTGTTCTTCTTTTGAAAACCATTTATTGGTGTTAAGTAATATATTGTGAATATATGTTCGATATTTCTCAACATATTGATGTCCTTTGTTATTATATTCTTCAATATCTGTAGCATTATTATTTCCTGTAATTTTGGTAAAAGAAATGTTTCTAAAAATATTGTCCGATATTTGATTTAATATTACACCATTTAGTTCTTCTTTAGTTAACATTTTATCAATATTTAAGTGTGATATTTTCGTTTTTTGGAACAGTTTGCGTAAATTGTTATTAAAACCTTGGGTAAATTTTTCATAATACTGACTGAAATCGATATCGAGATTTCTATTCTCAGAAACAGGAATTGTATTATGAATATTTAAGTGTTTTGCAAAATCAATAAAATATTGTTCGAAGTTTTGAGATGTTACGGCATCACCATCTTTTTTATCGTATTGAATTTTATAAAGGTCGTTGTATTCAATACCATAACTTTCGATATCTTCTGGGTTAGTTTTCATTATATTTAACATAGTATTTGAAATATCGGGAAAATCATTTAAAACATAGAAAATATGGTCATGGTCTTTGATTTTATCCTGTTTATATATGAAACTATTCAAAATATGTGTTGATAAATGATGAGGTAATTTGAACGAATTCATTAAAAAGAATGATAACAACCTTCCTATAAATGTGTAAAATTCAATATAAATTTCATCAGTCTGAATCATTCTTTGTAAATATTTCAATCTTTCAATTTCATTCTCGGTTCTTTTCTTGACGTTTTTTTCGAAATATATCTGCAAGAAGAACACGTGTTCTTCCAAAAATTTAAATTCTGGATTGAAAACATATTTTGTGGAATTTGAAGGTTTTATAAATATTTTCATTTCAAATAACTCATTTGAAATATTGGTTATCATTTGTCTACTAAGACCACCCATATCAGACCCATCAGACCTATCAAGTCTACCTTCGTCGTTTAATTTCAGATTATCAACTTCAAACTTTGAAGTATTCATAAAATTAACGTCATTATACATTAAATAACCCATAAATAGTGATAATATTGAAGGATAGTTTACAATATTGATGTAAAACTGCTTTTCTTTTTTATTGAACTTTGTAAATATTTCTTTTATTTCATTATCGGATAAAGACGAATACTGTTTGTTTATATTACAAATACGCATCATTTTGTTTTTAAATTTCTTAAAACTTTGATCAATATTTACAAATTTATCAGCACAAATTGTATCAATATTTTCATCAGGTTCGATACTCTTTGACGATAAAGATTTTTTATCAATACTTTTTGTGTTATCAAATATTTCTTGTTCAAAACCGTTGTTCCTTAATCTTGAATTCCAAGTTTGAACATATTTTTGATATCTGTTTCTTCTTGTGCTTAGTGTAATAAATTCAGTATCTAAATGTCCAAAATAGTTGATCATGTCTTGAACATCCCAATTATCTTCGTCTATTTCGTTTCTGATAGCATTTAATATTTCATATTTACAATTATGTACTGGTGATTCAGAACTTCCAAAACCTATACCACCCAATGAATTAGATATAAATTTATTACAATATGGATTTCGAATGATTCAAATATTGATTGCAAGTGTCATACAAAGTAATGCAGAAAATGAATTTGAAAATTGTACAAATACTGTAAAATTTGATAAATCTCCTTATGATTCTGCAATTAAATTTCTTACTGAAGATAATCACTTAAAAATTGATGTTTCATTAGAAGACTTTGATAATCTCATTGTTTATGGTTTTATTGTTATATCGGAGTATATGTTCAAACGCTATGGAAAACAAACAATAGAAGAAAAAAACCCATGAAAAAGTTTTTTATTTGAATTTTTTATTGGTGAAATTAGCGACCTCCACAGTGAGTATATGGTATATAATCATATTTATAATAAAGATACTTCATATAACCACACTGTTTTTATAATCTTGTCTTAATTTCATCTTTATTTGTTCGTCCGAATATCTGTTTGTTCCATCAACATTCTTTATAAAAGAAATGCGACTTTTCTCTTTTGCAAAATTTTGTTGAACAAACGACTCTTGTTTTTGCATTTTATTAGACGACAAACCCGTACCCATTGTTGAATATTATTAACTTAATTTTGAATGTCATTTTTTTGAAATTATACTTAAAATCATTATATTTTAATCAGATACATATTATATATCATTTTTCATAGAAGATGTAAAAGATGTGAAACCTGGTAAAAACTATGTTCATATAACAGACGATGGCAAATGTCAAATGATATATAACGATGATATCAAATGTCATAAACCTATATCATATATATTGAATAGCGCAGCTTTGTCTGGTCTTAATAATAGATTGTGTAGATTGTTAAAATTTCCCAATAAAAACATTGGGGTTAATACATTCAGATCATCTTTTGTATTATAGAAGAATAGATCAAAAATATTTTATGTTTATATTGTAAAGATGGGTGAAAAAAAAGTAAGAAATAAATGGATTGAATCCAAAAAGGCCAAAATAAACGACGAGTATATTTTAACCTATTTAAAAAATGGCAAAGGTGAAAAACATGTAAAAATTGGCAAAAAGTATATACAACTCAATGAATACAAAAAGCAGGTTAAACAAATAGGGGGGGAGGTAGAATTGGATGCTTTGGATAATTTGGATGATTTGGAAAAGGGACATCTGGGACAATTGACGAGCGTGTATAATTTAGAAACTTTGTTGTTTAATGAAAAATTGACGAAGGTGTATGAAAAGTATGAAGAAGACCCTAAGAAGGTAAAAATTGACATTAATATAGTTAAAAATGATTTGGAGACAATTTTCCTATTTGCTAAAAAATCAAATCTTTTAGATCCCGAAATAAATTATAATTCGTGGATAACATATGTGGGTGAGTTTTTTACATCGGTACAGAATATTCGAAATTCAAAAGTGGTAGATAAAAATGATATTGAAAAATTCAACAATGCAAATTCTAAAATTATAAATATTTTAAAAAAAATATATGATGACTTAGTAAAATATATTAAGAATCAAGATTTTAAATTAAAAAATGAAACACTTTTTAGGACGACAGAATTTTTGGGACGTTTTTTTAAAAATTATCAAGAACACACAACAGCATTCTTAAAAGATTATAAAAAACACAAAACAGTATTTAAATTAGAACATATTCTTATATTTGCTCAAAACATGGATCATGAATGGAAGTACTTGAACATGATAACAATAAATAAAATCTATAAAAATTTGGAGTATTATGAACGTCTGGATGATCCGAAGTATTTTCCTTTTTTTCCAGTGTTTGACGATACTATATTAATTTTTTTGAAAATACTTTTACACATACACAGTGGTCGGATTAAAACTTCAGGAGTAGAAACAGTAGAAACAGTAAAAGCAACAGTAGAAGCAGGAAAAGAAGAACGAGGAGCAGGCGAAGAAGCAGCAGAAGCAGTAGAAACAGTAGAAAAGAGGTTGCAGAAAATAGAAGCGAGGTTGCAGAAACTAGAAGATATGTTGAATAAAAATATGATTAGATGAAACCTTAGGCCAATGCTACCATCAAACACAACATAAAAATCTCAAACAAACAAAGATCAAAACCCCAACAAAAACCTCAAAAGACCTTTACAAACTCAACAAACCCAACAAAATCAGAATATAGAAGAACGGATGAGAAGATATCGTTAGGATGGTAAATTGCGAAAATTAACAGTGTATACTAAGGGTGAGAGAGGTATAAGATATTGTAAAATTGGGAAGGAATATAAATAGAGGAAAAGACCTTTTAAAATAGTACATCTCTGTGATAAAATCTAAAAACAATTATTTTTTTATAAAATTCTAAAAATAATGAATAGATGTACTCTATGATATTTTTTTATTTTATTTTCCATCGATTATTAAGAAATTTATCATATTCGACAACATCTTTTTGGAAATATCTTTCGAGAAAATGTTCATAAAATGTTTGTATTTCGGGTACCAAGGATATTGTGATTTTCTGGTTTCTTGTAAACAATTATTAAGTTGACATTCTACATATTTCTTGTCTTTTTTGACTTTGTTAGCAATTTTTCGTTATTTTTTCTTTGAAAGTTAATGAAACGTTTAGAATGATTTAAACAATACATTAGTATCACGAAAAATAGTACATCACAGAAGAAATATTAGAAAAAGAAAACAAATTTATCAATTTTGTAAAAAAGTACTGTGATGTACTATTTTTCCTTAAACCCCTTGAGACTTTGATAGCAATGCTTCTGATAATCTATCGTTTTGTATAATCCTGTATATTTTTCTTACCATAATGTATATTAAAAATATATAAGAATATATAACATATAATTATATAACGAATGACTACATACGGTAAGCTTCTTCTTGTGATTGCGACAATTATTAATGTTTCTTCAAACACTGTTGCGTTTTCACAGATGCCAATCAAGATGACTCTTCAAAGGGAAAATCAAATTAAAACAAAGAGTCATCCATCTATTATGGATGAAATTCTCAAAAACGCTAAAATTTGCACTCAAAAGACTGTAGCGGTTGATACAATTATTTTGAATATCTATAAGATTAACAAGTTTTATATCAATTGTGATTCACCCACTATCACACTATCACTCAAAGATAAAATGGAAAATGTGTACTATATTACGAAATCAGGTGAAACAGAGAAGTTGCTAAATACTACATCTATTGTACCAAACAAATTGAGAAACTTTTTTGTGTACGAACTTGATACAGACATGAAAGTTGATTGTATCATGTATAAAAGCTAAAAAACAGTATACCGTTCATTAAAGACTAATATTCTATGTAGATGATTATATATTATTCATGATATAGAGTTCTTCAGATGCGAAATCATTTATAATCACACTATAAAATCGGTTAGTTTGTATTTGATGTTTCTCATCTGCTTGTGTTCGTTAAACTTTTTCTGAGTTTCTTCATTGACAAAAAATATTTTTTTGAAAGAAGGGAATACTAGTTCATCCTGATTATATTTGCCTGTTTTTCTCCAATTATGATCGAAAGTCAGAAATGCAATATCCAATTGTAAATATTCTTGGATTTTCCTATTTTTAAAATGTTTTTCTTGAAAACTATTCACCATTTCACCTATTTTTTGTAAGAAACAGTCTCGAAATGCTATTCCATTTTTTTTGTCAATATTCAGTTCAATCACAAAATCTTGATACACAAACCGAATACATT
>Ga0222718_10004705_pt1 | contig 11266 bp, 7 predicted proteins | sample C33_27DmetaG_FD_165045 | JGI IMG/M metagenome (GOLD analysis project Ga0222718, IMG submission 165045) | Estuarine water microbial communities from San Francisco Bay, California, United States - C33_27D | ecosystem: Environmental > Aquatic > Marine > Unclassified | place: USA: California... | reverse complement strand
GATCCATAAATGATCCTCGAAAGGAGGTCACGCCCCAATCGATCAGTACCGAGAAGGAATAGTTCGCCGGCTTGGGGCTTTGAGATAAATGAATAGGTCGGCGTCGGATTGAGTGAGTCGATTCCAGGGTCAAATTTTAATGTTTCGGCCGAGGGGCATACAAAATGAAATCGTGATTCGATTAGCCCCCAGAACCGATAAGCGTCACCCGAGCAGAAAAAACGAATCGGCTGGATTTTATTCTTGTCGGGACTGAACTCACGTTTAAGGGTGTTCATATCCAACTTGAAGTTATAGCCATACACAAACGGCCCGATGAATTTTCCTTCGTGAAACAGGTGAATTGCTTGCGGTGGCGCATGAATAAAACGGGTCCGCGTGTGAAGATCATAGGGCGCAAACCACTCGGCCAGAGCGGCCACCAGGTAAAAAAGAAGAAGAATGAATCCCGAAATAAGCGCGAGCCGATGTTTTTTAAGTTTCCACCACATCAATCGCCACTGCGATGCGAGATACAAGGATTCCTGATTTTTTGAGAGTTTTTCGACCGAGTACGGATCAAATGGCTCTTCAGAGACGAAATGGCGGGGCTTGGACTGATTCACTTTGATATCGACCCTTGAAGACGGATCCGTGGATCCAGGACAGCAAGCAGAAGATCTGAAACCAGCATTCCTAATACGGTCAGAATTGCGAGAAACATTAAAAAAGAACCTGCTAAGTACATATCCTGACTTTGCAGTGAAGCAATCAATAGCGGCCCGGTCGTCGGCAGCGAGAGAACAACAGCTGTCACTTCAGCTCCGGAGATGATGCTTGGAAGCAGATTGCCAATGTCTGCGACAAAAAAATTGAGTGCCATTCGAAGCGGATATTTGCGCAATAACTTTCCCGGCGGCAAGCCCTTGGCTTTACCTGTGGTGACGTACTGTTTCCCAAGCTCATCCAGCAGGTTTGCGCGCAGACGGCGAATCATCGCTGCGGTGCCGGAGGTGCCGATCACGATTACCGGAATCCAGAGATGCTCAAGAATTGAGAACAACTTTTCGCTGCTCATGGGTTCGTCAATAAATCTGGGATCCATTAATCCGCCGATTGAGGTTCCGAAGTAGACATTAGCGAAATAAAGCATCACGAGTGCCAGCAAAAAGTTCGGAGTTGCGAGACCAATAAATCCGATAAAGGTCAATCCATAATCACCCCAGCTGTACTGGTGGGTCGCCGAGTAGATGCCGATTGGAAATGCGATTAACCAAGTGAAAACGATCGTGACAACCGAAATGAGAATGGTCAGAAACATACGGTCACCAATCACATCGTTGACAGGCATATCATATTCGAAAGAGTAACCTAGATCGCCCTGCATAAAACCAAAAGCCCAATCAAGATATTGTTTCCACATCGGTTGATCGAGCCCGTACTGCTCGCGAAGAAACGCGATTTTCTTTTGGTCGATGCTTTCACCCTGCGCTTGCATCGTCGCAATGTGACTTTCAAGATAATCACCTGGCGGCAATTGAATAATGACAAACACAATCACACTGATGGCAATCAGTGTTGGGATCATCGTCAGTAATCGTCTAATTGAATAGCGAAGCATTAGCGGGGACGCGATGATTTATTGTTCCAACCAGAACGTGTCCGGTCGATACATCCCAAAATAAGCCCCGGGCGCCCAAGCATAAATACCCTCGTCCGGCACATTGCGAAGGCGGGCATCAATCACAATAGGTTGCGGGACAGAATTCACTGTGCCGATGCTAAATACCTGCTCAGCATGGATCTTGAGCATCTCCTGCCAGGCCTCGGTGCGTTTAGTGTGGTCGGCCGCGCGCCGCCATTGCCCAAGCAAGGCAACCAGCGCTTTGACTTCGGGCAGAGCCGGCGCCTCACCGGTTTGACCGCCGGTCTCAAAAAATTGCCCCCACACCGGCCATTGCGGCTGTGTCTGGTTCGTTGGCGCCAAATCAGTGGGAGGACTGTTTGAAGTCGGTAGTCCGTTATCAAGACCGGTCCATATCGACATCAGAGCTTCGCCGGAATAAAGTCGTTCTCGAAATACTTCTCGCTGAGAGGGTTTCGTGAATATCTTTAAGCCCAGGTTCAGCCAGGTATCATGAATAAGCTCCATGACATCGGTTTGCTCTGTGCTTTCTCCCGCTGAATGAACTACGACCTTCAATGGACGACCACTTGGAAGAAGTCGGAGGTTTTCTTCATTGCGGGCAGTCAAGCCGATTTCATCAAGCAGGGCATTAGCCTTATCGGGGTTGTATGTGCTCCAGGCGCTGGCGTAGTCGCGCTTGAAAAGAGGGCTCTGCGGGAGCACGGTATTTGCGCTTTCATTCACAATTCCAAAGTAAATTACTTCATTGATTTCCGTCCGATCAATACCCAAAGACAGCGCTCTTCGAAACCTGACGTCCCTTAAAAGTTCTCGCCATTCGCTGTCATTCGCATTCAGATTGGGGTAAATCGCGATTTGTGATCCGATTCCCATTTTCCAAAGTCTGACAACGAAATCATTACGTTTTTCACCTTCTTTCAAAAAAGGATAATTATCCAATCTCAGATAGCGTGCTTGAAGGCCAGATTCACCAGCTCCGGTCTTGGCAGGGATGAGTCCTGAACTGGCAATATTGACAATAATGCGATCGAGATACGGTAGTTGCTGACCTTGTGAATCAACGCGATGAAAGTAAGGGTTTCGCTCAAAGATAAATCGCTCCGAGGGGGCTGGTGTGATGCACCGCCAGGGCTGGAGGGTCGGCAGGTCCGGATTATCAAATTTGTATTGATGCCCATACCGGGTATGTAAACCTGCCCAGTTGCGGACCCCGGCCTCGTCAACCATCGCCTCAAGTTTTTCCGGGTCGACATATTTGCCGTGAAATTGCTTTAGGTAGTGAGCGGGCGCATAGATGTATAGCGGCCGAGCCCCTGCAAGAGAGGGTAAAAATAAGGGATTAGGGGCGGGCCATTCGTATCGAATGGTGTGGCGATCAATAATATCGACTCTCGGTGGACTTCCATCAACGAGTAGATCTTCCGGTAAACCAAAAGGCGAGAGCATCTCGTTGTTGGCGATGTCCTCCCAGAAGTAACGAAAATCTTCGCTGGTAAACGGTTTGCCGTCAGACCAACGATGCCCGGGTCTCAAATGAAAAGTAAAGCGGCGATCTTCCTCATTATCTACTGCGAGTGCAATGTCGTTTTGAAGTTCAAGTTCAGGATTGAAGCCGACGAGACGCGAATATCCATAAACCGTGAGCATCCGGGTGTCTTTACTGCTTGCCATTAATATTTCAATTTCGCCGCCTTGCTGTCCTGTCGTTTGACCCAGAGCAGGGAGGTCGATTTTGAGCGGGCTCAAGGGTAGGCGTTGCGCTTCTGGAGGGAGGGCGTCAGCCGAGACCCGTTCCGCAAGTAAAGGCGCTTCTGCGTGTACCACCGTGATAGCGCCGATCAATCCGGCTACCAAGCTGATAATCGCAAATACTCTGCTTTTCAATTTAATTAATCTCCGAAAATTATATGGCATGCGCACGGACATGATGTTGATTGCCAAGATCGATCCACCTCGCGCTTTCACCAACCTCAAAACGAAATACAGCAGGCCAGCGTTCGGGATCATTGCCACCCAGGGCATTAATCGTATTAAAGTCGAGCGGTCGGCTGATATCAGGGTGAGGCACGGCGTGCAGTAAGGATTGCGTGTAAGGATGAGTCGGGTTGGAAAAAAGTTCACTTCGGGGTGCGATCTCAACAATACGACCACGATGCATGACTGCAATTCGATCCGCAATATAGTCGATCACCGCAAGATTATGGGAGATAAACAGATAAGTGAGTCCAAGTTCATCTTTTAAATCCTTAAGCAAGTTGAGGACTTGTGCCTGAATTGACACATCTAATGCGGACACCGGTTCATCGCATATGAGAAGTTCAGGTTGGAGTGCAAGCGCGCGAGCAATACTGATTCGTTGGCGTTGTCCGCCGGAAAAACTATGGGGATAACGATTGAGAAATCTTGGATCGAGTCCAACCAACTGCATTAATTCCTGAACGAGATCACGTTGTGCTTCGAGATCACCCTCGTTGTGAATCACAAAGGGTTCTCGAACGATATCAAACACGGTCATCCGGGGGCTCAAGGAACTGAAGGGGTCCTGGAAGATCAACTGCATTTTTTTCCGCATCGCCATAAGGTCGCTGCCCTCGAGACTGAGGATATCAATTGGACCATTTGGCCCCCGATACTGAATCCTCCCCGCGTCGGGTGATAATGCGCGCATGAGCATCTTGCTCAATGTTGTTTTCCCGCAACCGCTTTCGCCGACAAGGCCAAGACATTCGCCTTGGGCGATCTCGAAACTGACGTCATCGACTGCCTGAATGTTTGACGAGGGCGCTTTAGTGAGAAAGCCTCCGGAACGAATCGTAAAACGTTTGCTCAGTCCGCTAACCTTTAAAAGGGCGTTTGATTGAGACTTGATAGCCAGTTTTCTCTGGAAGTGCGCACCTAATTTTTGGTCAATGGGGCGAACCGGCACCAGTCGATCATCTTTGTCCATGCCGAAGCGGGGCACCGCCTTGAATAACGCTGACAGGTAAGGATGGCGCGGATTTTCAAAAAGATCCTTTGCGGATCCGCTTTCTACAACTTTCCCGTGATACATGACGACGAGTTCTTCAGCCATATTTGCGACAACGCCAAGATCATGAGTAATGAGCAATAACGCCATCTTGAGATCCTGTTGAAGATCCCTGATTAAATTCAATATTTGAGCTTGCACGGTCACATCAAGTGCAGTCGTCGGTTCATCCGCGATGAGAAGCGCAGGTCGACAGACCAGCGCCATCGCAATCATTGCGCGTTGGCGCAATCCGCCTGACAGCTCGAACGGATAAGTTCTGAGCGCCCGAGACGGGTTTGGAAAGCCGACCAAATCCAGCATCGCTTCGGTTCGCGAGAGTCCTTCCGACCGGCTGGTTTCCTGATGCAAAAAAAGCGCCTCACTAATTTGATCGCCGATTGTGTGCAAGGGGGATAGCGCCACCATTGGCTCCTGAAAAATAATAGAGATCTTCCCGCCGCGGATTTTTCGAAGCGCCGGATCATCTTGAGAGAGGGTTGAAATCTCCGTTATGGATTCGGACTGAGGGTCCCGAAAGATAATTTCGCCAGAGGTGATCCGCGCGGTAGCGGGTAAGATTCCCATGATCGCCTGCGCGGTCACTGATTTACCTGATCCCGATTCTCCGACTAGCGCGATCGTGCTCGCTTTTTCAATATCAAAATCGACGCCTTTGAGTACCTCAATTTCTCCAGTCGCCATCTCAAATGACACTCTTAAATTTCGAACAGAGATGATGGGTTCATTCATGGGTAATGTTCACTCATCAACGTGATTAGCAATTCAGGGTGTCTGGCACCGCTATTCGATTCGCATGGAAGATTTTCCTGGCAAGATCTGGATAGTCGGTCGTAATCCCTGTCACGCCCCACTCCAGCGTCTTTTTAATATCAGCTGACTCATTGAGTGTCCAGGGATGAACACCCAGTCCTAAATTCCTGGCGTGAGCCACACTTTGTTGGCACAAGTCACCATACCAGGGCCCCCAGTAATCCCCGCCAGCCGCGACAACTGCGTCGGCGACGGTTCCGTTATGACAGAACGGATCAAATCCTGCTAGCCATGGGGATGATGTTTCCTTCCAAACGGTTGGGTCATCATCGTGCTCAGCGCTCAGAAATCCGGTGGGTATGCTCTTGCATTGTCGCTTAGTTTCGATCAAAAGAGACCAATCAAAAGCTTGTATCCACACGTGCTCCATGAGATCGAGTCTTTTTATTTCGCCTATCACGATCCCAACATAATCTTTAACAGGCGGGGTATGATCAGGACACTCCGGGTGAGACTTTAGTTCAATATTAATGATGGGACGGCCCGGTTTCAGGTTTTTCCACCATTCCGCTAGGTCGCTGAGCAATAGAATTGACTCCCCATCGCTGGGATACTGTCTCGGGAAGGTCTGATGCGTTTTAGAGCCTGGTTTGACTTGACCAATGTCATAAGATTTCAAGTCGACGGTATCGAGATCTTTTATAAGAGGGGTAGGTGTATCTATCCACAACCCCCGCTTATCTCGCGTTAAATCAGGATTAAGTCTGTGGTCATGATGAATCACCACTCGCTCCTCTGCGTTAATCAAGACATCCAATTCAAGGCCATCAACCCCTATTTGACAGGCGCGGGTGAACCCTTTGAGCGTATTTTCCGGTGCGAGCCCCCTTGCCCCTCGGTGACCATGAATCACGCATCGGGAATGACTATCTGTCGACATCTTGGTGGGACCATCGGGTTGATGCATGAACGATGTAAAGGTGCATTTTCGATATTTGATCTGATTTTTGCAAAATGAATGGGAAATTGATGCAATCGAGGTTCAGAGATAGTATGCGTAACACGTGATTAATGCCACAGCGCAGATTCTAATGGCTGAAAACAATCATATTGATATTCAGGGAGGACACGATTGGCTCGAGAATCGAGGGATGAATCTTCGCGCTATTATTTGTGTTGATGATTTTGACCAAGAACTTCAGGAAGCCTGGGATCAAGCGGGCATTCTCACTCACCCCAACGATCGATTGGTTTTGCTCGGCATGGCCGGCTCAGCGTTATGGCACTTTTTAAAAGCAAGTAATCGCGTCGGTGATGATCGGTTTGACCGATTTTCGACTGAAGCCAGTCTCGAAGTCAGCCGCCTGTTTTGGGGAGATCAATCGCCGCGGAGCATCTATCCCGGCGACACCTTGATTCCCTTGCAGCAATTAGGGCGATCGTTGGGGTGGGGTGCGCCTTCACCGCTCGGGCTCGACATTCATCCGCAGTATGGCCCCTGGTTTGCTTATCGGGCTGCATTTTTGACCCGGTCTCGGTTGCCGGCTACAACTGCGTCCCGAATCAATGCTTCGCCTTGTGATAGCTGTGCTGAGAAGCCTTGCATCTTGAATTGCCCGGTAAGCGCGCTTCGATCTGATGCGCTCCCAAATCTAAATGCTTGCGTTTCAAGGCGGATAGAGGATCAAACGGGTTGCGGATTGCTGTGCCAGTCCCGTCTTTCTTGTCCCGTTGGCAGGGAGTGGCGCTATTCTGAGGCGCATCTTAACTATCATGGGGAGCGCTCGCTTCCGGGCCTCACCCGTTGGATCAATCGGGACGATAAAATTCTTTGATCGATAGGACTAAAAGGTGTATTGGGTCGAGGCGTTGAGTCCGGTAGAATCGAGCGCTGTCCGGACGGGCTAATTCGCCGACCAATTTAACTATTAATTTAACGGAAAAGAAACTATGTTTAGTACCAATGATCGAATAGAAGATTTTGATCCAGAGCTTTGGGAAGCCATTCAGAATGAGCGCCGTCGGCAGGAAGAACATATTGAATTAATTGCCTCCGAGAACTACACCAGTCCGCGAGTTCTGGAAGCTCAGGGGACAGTGCTTACGAATAAATATGCCGAGGGTTACCCGGGAAAAAGATACTACGGAGGCTGCGAATTCGTTGATGTCGCAGAGCAACTCGCCATCGATCGGGCGAAACAACTATTTAACGCTGATTATGTCAACGTTCAGCCTCATTCCGGTTCTGGCGCAAATGCGGCTGTTTATATGGCGCTATTAAATCCGGGCGATACCGTGCTTGGAATGAGCTTGGCTCATGGCGGTCATTTGACTCACGGTGCGGCGGTTAACTTCTCCGGCAAACTTTATCAGCCTGTTCAGTATGGACTGAATACAGATATCGGCGAGATTGACTATGATCAAGTAGAGCAGTTGGCAAAAGAACATAAGCCTAAGATGATTGTCGCCGGTTTTTCGGCGTACAGCCGCTTCTTGGATTGGCAGCGGTTTCGCGACATAGCCGACAGTATTGGCGCCTATTTCTTGGCAGATATGGCGCACGTCACCGGGCTTGTCGCGGTTGACTTATATCCCAGCCCGCTCGGTATTGCAGATGTGACGACTTGCACAACGCATAAAACGTTGCGAGGCGCCAGAGGTGGCATGATAATGGCGCGCGCCAACCCCGAGATTGAAAAGAAACTTTCTTCTCTTGTGTTTCCGGGTACCCAAGGCGGCCCTTTGATGCACGCGATTGCGGGTAAAGCAGTTGCGTTCAAAGAGGCGCTTCAACCGGAGTTCCGTTCATATGGAGAACAAGTTATTGCGAACGCGCAAGCAATGGCAGCGGTCTTTTTAGATAGAGGTTTCGATATTGTTTCAGGTGGTACCGATAATCATCTTTTCTTGCTTGATCTCATTAGCAAAGGCGTGACCGGCAAGGCTGCTGATGCGGCTTTGGGTCGCGCCAACATTACTGTCAACAAGAACTCGGTACCGAATGATCCACAGTCCCCATTTGTCACCAGCGGTCTTCGGATTGGGTCACCAGCGGGTACGACTCGAGGTTTTGGCGTTGAGGAGATGAGTCAAATTACACACTGGATTTGCGATATTCTCGACAACATCGACGATCAGTCGGTCGAAGAGTCGGTGAAAGGAAAAGTGCTCGAACTCTGTTCTCGCTTTCCCGTCTATCGTGAGGCCTGAGATGTAAACGCCTAGCGGATGAGTCTACTGTAAGGTTCTCCGAGGAGGTGGCGCCTTTCGGCATCACTATTTGTTTAAAGGTTATCGCGACGGAAACAGTGTGAAAAAAGATCGTTATTCCGTATTTAGTCTGGCCCGAAATTCGGTTAATTATCATCAGGATTGGGCTGAAGCATGGCGAAGCCCGGAACCTGCCGGTGAGTACGATGTCATCGTCGTCGGTGGGGGAGGGCATGGCCTTGCGACAGCCTATTATCTGGCAACAGAGCATAATGTGGGCCGCGTTGCACTCCTTGAGAAGGGGTGGATCGGCGGTGGCAATACAGGTCGCAATACGACTATTGTCCGCTCGAACTATCTTTGGGATGAATCGGCCCATTTGTATGAAAAATCGCTCAAGCTCTGGGAAGGGTTAAGTCAAGAGCTGAACTTCAACGTGATGTTTAGTCAGCGTGGCGTGATGAACTTGGGGCATACCTTGCAGGATATGCGTGATATCTATCGTCGCTCGAACGCCAACCGGTTGAATGGGATTGACAGCGAAATCCTGCTGCCAGACCAAATCAAAGAGATCGTCCCCGCCATGAACGTATCGGGTGATACCCGGTATCCGGTGTTGGGAGCCTCTTACCAGCCCCGAGGGGGTGTCGCGAGACATGACGCCGTGGCGTGGGGTTATGCGCGCGCCGCTGATTCAAGCGGGGTTGATATTATTCAAAATTGCGAGGTGACCGGCATTCGCCAAGAGGGCGGATCTGTCCGGGGAGTGGAGACAAATCGCGGCTATATTGGCGCCAAAAAAGTGGCGGTTGTGGTAGCTGGACACGCGAGCGTGCTGGCGGAGATGGGTGGCTTCAGGCTACCTGTTGAGAGTCATCCTTTGCAGGCGCTTGTTTCTGAACCCCTGAAGCCCGTCCTTGATACGGTTGTGATGTCAAACGCAGTTCATGGATATGTCAGCCAATCAGACAAAGGCGAGCTGGTCATCGGCGCGGGTATCGACGCCTACACGGGCTACGGTCAGCGTGGGAGTTTTTCGATAATAGAGGGAAATGTGGCTGCGATCGTCGAGCTTTTCCCAATTTTTAGTCGGGTCAGAATGCTTCGGCAATGGGGCGGAATCGTTGATGTCTGCCCTGATGCATGTCCTATTATCTCCAAAACCCCGGTTAACGGACTGTACTTTAACTGCGGCTGGGGTACGGGCGGCTTCAAAGCGACACCGGGTTCAGGCTGGGTTTTTGCGCACACCGTTGCGAACGACGAACCACATCCACTGAATGCCGCTTTTGAGCTTGATCGATTTTATTCGGGTGCACTTATTGACGAGCACGGCGCAGCTGGCGTCGCCCATTAATCAAATAGACAGTTATCAACTGGAGTTTTCGCCTTGCTTGAAATTGAATGCCCCTGGTGTGGTTCACGCGATCAGGATGAGTTTAGTTATGGAGGTGAGGCGCATATCGTGCGTCCACTGTCTCCAGAAAATCTCGATGATCGGGAATGGGGCGACTATCTTTTTTTTCGCGACAACAAGAAGGGCCAACATGCCGAGCAATGGTGCCATTCAGCAGGCTGTCGCCGTTGGTTTAACGTGGTTCGGGATACTGTGAGCTACAGGATTGTGAGCGTCTACCGATCAGGGGATTCCTCCCCGGGAGATCCTTCGTGAGCGGCGCGAGGCGGCTGTCGCGAGGCGGCTTAATTGACCGGTCACGAAGTATTAAGTTTCGGTTTAACGGAAAGACATACACCGGTCACCCGGGAGATACGTTGGCCTCAGCACTTCTCGCGCAGGGCGTCAGGCTGTTTGGACGCAGTTTTAAGTATCATCGACCCAGAGGAATTGTAGGCGCGGGCGCTGAAGAACCTAACGCTCTCGTTCAGGTCGGGGAAGCCGGTTACAGCACGCCCAATCTTCGAGCGACCCAGGTCGAACTGTATGGGGGTTTGTCAGCCCAAACGGTCAATGGGTGGCCGAGTCTCAAGCATGATGTGGGGGCGATCAACAGTATGTTTTCCCGCATTCTTCCAGCGGGTTTTTATTACAAGACCTTTATGTGGCCCCGGTCGGCATGGATGCGTTACGAGCACTTTATCCGGAAAGCGGCGGGTTTGGGTAGAACGCCGGAACTCCCTGATCCGGACATTTACGACAAGCGCCATATTCATTGCGACGTCTTGATTGTTGGTGCGGGACCGTCGGGACTCATTGCGGCACTGACGGCCGCCCGGTCAGGCGCGCGAGTGATTTTGGCGGATGAGCAAGCTCAGTTTGGCGGCAGTCTCTTGAGTGCATCTTGCACGATCGGCGGAACAACAGCCGTTGACTGGGTCAACAAGATAGTTGATGAGTTGCGCACCTTTCCCGAGGTCAAACTGCTTAATCGATCGACCGTCATCGGTTATTTCGATCATAATTTTTTGACGATCAATTCGCGACGGACTCATCATCTTGCCCCGGGAGACAGCGACCCGCGGATGAGTCGAGAGCGCCTTTGGCGGGTTCGCGCCGGAGAAGTTGTCCTGGCCACGGGTGCGATAGAACGACCACTGGTCTTTGACGGAAATGATCTGCCCGGCGTGATGTTGGCCTCTGCAGTTACAACTTATATTCGGCGGTACGGCGTCGCTCCCGGACGAACAGG